>Ga0075154_10003195_pt1 | contig 10434 bp, 10 predicted proteins | sample JI71714BDNA_FD_70965 | JGI IMG/M metagenome (GOLD analysis project Ga0075154, IMG submission 70965) | Wastewater effluent complex algal communities from Wisconsin, to seasonally profile nutrient transformation and Carbon sequestration -... | ecosystem: Engineered > WWTP > Effluent > Algae...
AGCGTCAGCCGGTCATGCCCGATCCCCAGCGCATGGGCCAGAAGCACACGGGCATCGCGCGACCCGTCCTCGATCCCGGCTTCCTGCAACCGGGGGATCGCCCGCCGCAATGCGTCCTGCGCCTTCATCCCTCCATCTCCGCCAGCCGCGCCGCCTGATCATGGGCGACCAGCGCGTCGATGATCTCGGTCAGATCACCCGCCATGATCTGTCCCAATGCGTAAAGCGTCAGGTTGATCCGGTGATCGGTCATCCGGCCCTGCGGGAAGTTGTAGGTGCGGATACGCTCGCTGCGGTCGCCCGAGCCGACCTGAGATTTCCGGTCCGCCGCCCGCGCGGAGTGCAGCCGCTCCCGTTCCGCCTCGTACAGCCGTGACCGCAGCACCTGCATCGCGATCTCCTTGTTGCGGTGCTGCGACTTCTCGGACGACGTGACCACGATCCCCGATGGCAGATGGGTGATCCGCACCGCCGAGTCCGTCGTGTTCACATGCTGCCCGCCCGCGCCACTGGACCGCATCGTGTCGATCCGGATGTCCGATGCCGGAATGTCGATCTCGACCTCGTCGGCCTCGGGAAGTACCGCCACGGTCGCCGCACTGGTGTGAATCCGACCCTGCGCCTCGGTCTCGGGCACCCTTTGCACCCGGTGGACGCCGCTTTCATACTTCAGTCGCGAATAGACCCCCTCGCCGGACACCAGTGCCACCAATTCCTTCAGGCCCCCCAGGTCCGACGCCTGCTCCTCAAGCACTTCCCAGCGCCAGCCCATCTTTTCCGCATGCCGCTGGTACATCCGCGCAAGATCCCCCGCGAACAGCGCCGCCTCGTCGCCGCCCGTGCCGGGCCGGATCTCGATGATCGCAGGTCGCGCATCCGCCGCATCCTTCGGCAGAAGTGCCAAGCGCAGCGCCTGCTCCATCTCGGGGATGCGCGCCTTCAGCCGCGGCATCTCCTCCTCGGCCAGCGCCTTCATCTCGGGGTCCGCCAGCATCGCCTCGGCTTCGGCCAGATCGTCCAGCGAGCGGCGATAGGCCCGGATCTCCTCGACCACCGGCTTCAGGTCGGTGTATTCCTTCGAAATTCGTGCAATTTCGCCGGGAGCCGCCGATCCGGCGTTCAACTGCGCTTCGAGAAACTCGAACCGTTCGGTGATCTGTGCAAGCTTGTCCAAGGGAACCATGCGCGGGGTTTCGCAGGCAGGCCCGCACAGGTCAAGGGCCCGCCCCGAACCCTTTCACATTTGTCCGGATTTCCTCGGCCAACCCAGCCCGAGCGATTTTGCGCCCCGGCGCAAGATCGCGAGAGGAAAACCTTGCGCGGACCGCGCGCCGTCAGGACCCCGCCCGATCCGCGCGCTAAAGCCCGGTCATCGCAGGCGGCTCCGGCAGGCCCAGCAAGTCCTGCATCCAGGCCCCGATCCGCACCGCGTTCACCCCCCAGTCATTCGACCCATAGCGCTGCCGCCCGGCGACGCAGAGCGACGGGCCCGCCATCACCTGAGCGGTCGTGTAGTCCGGGAACCCCAGCCAGGCCGAACGCGTGACCCAGGTGATCCGCCCGTCCGCCGCCGATCCGGCCAGACGGACAGTGCGCGGCGTGGCCTGCGCGATCCCGTCCAGCCGGGCCAGAAGCTCCACCGGATCCCCCTGGATCGGGCCGAAGCGGTTGTCAGGCCGGATGCAGAAGATGTGCGCATGGTCTGGCAGGCCCCCCGCCGTCAGATCGACGTGCCAGCGCGCGGGGTCTTCGGGCGCAAGGCGGACATAGGCCACAAGGGCGACGATTGCCGCCAGAACCAGCCAAACCGCCATGCGCCCAACCCTCACCTTTGCGTCCGTGCCCAATGGTAAAGGCAGATCAGCTCATAGGCGACATGCGCCCCGGCAATCGCCGTCGCCCCCGTGGTATCATAGGGCGGCGAGACCTCGACCACATCCCCGCCAACCAGGTTGATCCCGGCCAGATCCCGCAGCATCGCTGCCACCTGCCAGCTGGCCAATCCTCCCCAGACCGGCGTGCCGGTGCCCGGCGCAAAGGCCGGGTCCAGCGCGTCGATGTCGAAGGTCAGGTAGGTGGGCCGGTCGCCCACGATGCCCTTCACCGTCTCGACCACCCGTTTGACGCCCCATTCATGCGCCTCGCGCGCCGTGATGACGTTCACGCCCAGGTAGTCCTCGGTCGTCGTCCGGATGCCGATCTGGACCGAGCGTTCGGGGTCGACGAGGCCCGCCTTCACCGATTTGTAGAACATGGTCCCGTGGTCGATCCGGTTCGGATTGTCGTCGGGCCAGAGGTCGGAATGCGCGTCGAAATGGATCAGGCTGAGTGGCCCGAACGTCTCGGCATAGGCCTTCAGGATCGGGAAGGTGATGAAATGGTCTCCGCCCAGCACCACCGTCCCCGTCCCCGCCTTCAGGATCGTGCGGATGTGGTTGGTGAGCGTCTCCGGAAACTCTGGCACGTTCGCATAGTCGAAAGCCACATCGCCATAATCGACGATCGACAGCTCCTCGAGCGGGTCGGTCCCCCAGCCCGGCGGCGGGTCATAGGGCATCAGGCTTGACGCCTCGCGGATCGCGCGCGGACCAAAGCGGGTGCCGGCGCGGTGGCTCACCGCCTGGTCGAAGGGAACCCCGGTGATCGCGAGATCGACCCCGGTCAGGTCGCGGCTGTAGGTCCGGCGCAGGAACGAGGTCGCTCCGCCGAAGGCGTTTTCAAAGGAATAGCCCCGGTTGCCGTTCCGGGTGAACGCAGTGTCGACCTGCGTTTTCGCGTCTTCAAGTGCCATGAGTGTCTCGGGTCTAGCGGCGCAGTCGTTCAGCGGAGACGCGCGGATCCGGTAGGGGCAGCAAACCCCTGCCCCACCCGGAAGTCAAGCTTTGATCAAATCATCCGATCCTGTGCCCTTCCCGCACCAGCTCGTCCGTCACCTTGCGGATTGCCTTCTCCAGCACGTCGACCACGAAATCGACCTGACCCCTGGTGATGGTCAGCGGCGGAGACATCACGTTCAGATGCCCGATCGGCCGCACCATCAGCCCCATCGCCTCGGCCGCATCGCTGATCCGCTTGCTCTCGTTCACCCCGTCCGGCAGCGGCTCCTTGGTCAGCTTGTCCGCGACATTCTCCACGCAGACCATCAGTCGCCGCCCCCGGACCTGCCCGACCAGCGGCAGCGCCTCCAGCGAGGTCAACCGCTCCAGGAAATAGTCCCCGACCGTTGCCGCATTTTCCAGCAGGCCTTCGGTCTCGATGATCTCGATCGACTTCAAGGCCGCCGCACAGGACACCGGATGCCCGGAATAGGTGAACCCGCTGGTGAACCAGCGGTCGCCCTTCGCCGCCATCGCCTGCCAGATCCGGTCGCTGAAGATCAGCGCGCCCAGGGGCAGGTAGCCCGAGGTCAGCCCCTTGGCGCAGGTGATCATGTCCGGCACCACGCCGAACTCGGCCTCGCTGGCGAACCAGTGCCCCAGCCGTCCGAAGGCCGTCACCACCTCGTCGGCGATGAACAGGATGTCGTGGCGCTGGCAGACCTCCCACATCCGGCGCAGATAGCCGGGCGGAGGCACGATCACCCCGCCAGACGCCTGGATCGGTTCCGCGATGAACCCGCCGATCCGGTCCGCGCCGATCCGGGCGATCAGTGTCTCGAACTCGGCCACCAGCGCGTCACAGAACGCCGCCTCGCTCATCCCCTCCGGTCGCCGGTAGGGGTTTGGCGGGGTCAGATGATGGATGCCGTCTTCCTTGTAACGGAACTCGGCCACCCGGTCGCCGGGGCGCTTGCCGACCGATTGCGACAGGTAAGTGGAGCCATGGTACGAATGATCCCGTGCCACGATGTCGGTCTTGGCGGGGCGTCCCATGCAGCTCTGGTAATACCAGACCATCCGCACCGCCGTATCCACTGCCGTGGAGCCGCCGGTCGTCAGATGCACCCGGTTCAGATCGCCCGGCGCCAGCGCCGCCAGCTTGGCCGACAGCCGTGCCGAGGGCTCGTTCGTCACATCGACGAAGCTGTTGGAGAACGCCAGCCGCTCGACCTGATCGGCAATCGCCATGGCCATGTCGCGGCGGCCAAGGCCCACGTTGGTGCACCACATGCCACCCACGGCATCCAGATAGCGCCGTCCCTCGACATCCCAGAGATAGCAGCCCTCGCCCCGCGCGATGACCAGCGATCCGTCCCGCTCGAACGGCCCGAAATTCGTCCAGGGATGCAAGGCATGCGCCCGGTCCATTTCCCACAGATCGGCGGGCGACGGGGTGTTCGGCAGGTCGAGGGTCATCTGGCTCTCCGGTCACTGACTGTGCAGTCAATGTATCAGTTTGATCAAATCAACACCAGCCCTGGCAAGACGCCAAAGGTGGGGGTGGGGCAAGATATGGGGTCCAATGGTTGATGAGGGGGCTAAATCCACGGCACCGGGCCGGGTGGGCTGATTCGCCCCCTAGAACAGCTTCTGCCTGGCCTTTGCCACGCTGAACCCGTGCCCTTCAGCGTTGGTACAGGTCATCCCCGTCTTCGCCGAAACGCAGGAGATCCCGCCAAGCGACACCGCCTCGCCATAGGGCAGCACCGGGTTGCCCGGATCTTGCACGGTGTCGCTCACACAGGCCAGCACTCCCCTGCCCGATGCTTCCACGGCAAAGGCCATGCCCCAGTCAAGATCGCACCCTGCGGGGCGCTTCGTGTAGCTTGGCGTGTAGCTTCGCAGGTCGCAGCGTGCCTCGGCTGTTCCGTTGAACGTGTACATCGCGCAATGGATGTTTCCGGTCGGCGACTGGAAGCCGAAGTAGTCATCAGCGGCCGCAGGACCGGCAAAAAGCACCAGGGGAAGCAGGGCAAGGACTTTCACAATCGGCTCCTCATGTGGCAAGGACAGGACCGGCGGGACAGGCCTCGCCGCAATGGACCCAGCAGGCGCGAGATGACACCGACCGTCAAGGCTGCTTTTGCCTACGTGCTTCCGGTTTTTGCCGCGGCCTTCCTTCTTGGAGCGCTGCGCGTGACGCTGATTGCGCCCCGGCTTGGCGCGCTTGCCGCTGTCGCACTGGAGATTCCCCTGGTCCTTGCGATCTCCTGGGGATGCGCAGGCCGCGTCCTGCGGCGCTGGCAGCTCACCACGGTGCCGCGGGCGGTGATGGGGAGCCTCGCCTTCGCGATCCTGATGGTCCTGGAACTCCTCACCGCGCTCGCTTTCGGCCAGAGCCCGACTCTCTTCCTTGCCGCGATGACCACTCCGCCCGGTGCGCTCGGCCTTGCCGGACAGATCGGCTTTGGCCTGATCCCGTTTCTGCGTCAGCCCAGGGGCTGAGCCCGCTCCACCAGCCGGGCGAAGAAGCTTGCCCCGACCGGAGCCGCCTCGTCGTTGAAGTCGAAGGCCGGATGGTGCAACCCCGCCCCCGGCCCGGTGCCAAGGAACAGGTAGGCCCCCGGCCGCGCTTCCAGCATGTAGCTGAAATCCTCCGACCCCATCTCGCGCCCGGCCCGCGCATCCACGGCCTCGGCGCCCGAGACTTCACGCGCGACTTCGGCGGCGAAATCCGCCTCCTCCTCGTGGTTGATCGTCGCGGGATAGCCCCAGTCGTAGTCGATCTGCGCCGTGACCCCATAGGCCGTCGCATGACCCTCGACGATCTCGTAGAACCGCTTCTTCAGCAAAGCCCGCACGTCGGGCTTGAAGCAGCGGATGGTGGCGGCAAAGAACCCCTCTTCCGGGATGATGTTCGACGCGGTCCCGGTGTGGATCATCGTGACCGAGATCACCGCCTCGTCCAGCGCATAGACGTTGCGCGGGATGATCGTCTGCAAGGCCTGCACCATGCCGACGATCGCCACCACCGGATCGACGCATTCATGCGGCGTGGCCCCATGCCCGCCCTTGCCCGTGACCTTGACGACGGCCGTATCGACCGAGGCCATCAGCGGCCCCGGCGTCGTCTGGAAGTGACCGAAGGGAATGTTGGGCGCGTTGTGGATGCCGTAGACCTGCCCGATGCCGAAGCGGTCCATGATGCCTTCCTGCACCATGACCTGCCCGCCACCGCCATCCTCTTCCGCCGGCTGGAAGATCAGTGCCACGGTCCCGGAGAAATTCCGCGTCTCGGCCAGATACTTCGCCGCGCCCAGCAGCATCGTCACATGACCGTCATGCCCGCAGGCATGCATCTTGCCCTTTTCCTTGCTGGCATGGGGCGCGCCCGTCAGCTCTTCGATCGGCAGCGCGTCCATGTCCGCCCGAAGCCCGATCACCGGCCCCACCCCCTGCCCCCTGATCAACGCCACGATCCCGGTCTTCGCAATCCCGCCATGGATCTCGTCCACCCCGATCTCACGCAAACGCTCAGTGATCCAGGCTGCCGTCGCATGGCATTCGAATGCCAGTTCGGGGTGCTGGTGCAGATGCCGCCGCCAGCCCTTCATTTCCTCGGCATATGAGGCAATACGGTTCAGAACGGGCATGGTGGTCTCCTTCGGCGCAGGCCTTTGATCAAATCCGAAATCCCGCCCGACCGCAATGCGCGAAGCGGTGATCCGGAGCGACAGCAGGATCAGGAACGCCTTACCTCCGCCCCGGATCCCGGCAGGTCCGATGCATTTTGGCATCAGGTTTCCGGAACTGCGGCGTCGCGTTCCGGGTTTTTCTGATGTAAGGGGCCTGCGGTCTGTTACCTTGACGCCTGAGGCACAGCCCAAGATGCCCACCCTGGAGCGCAGCAATGACCCGAATTTTTCTGCCACTGGCAACCGTTCTCTTGTCCTTGGCCGGACCCACCCATGCTGGCGGCCCCATTGACGTTGCCCCCGATCCCGTTCCCGAAGCGATGCCAGCCCCGACGCAGGGGGTCGACTGGTCCGGCCCCTATGCGGGCCTCAGCTCTGGCCGGGCAAGCAGTACCCTTGACCTGCCCGCCTTCGGAGAGTTCGAATATGATGACGGACGCGTGACCGGCGTCTTCCTTGGCTACAACCTGCAGCGCGGCAACCTCGTCTATGGTGGCGAACTTTCCTATGGCACCGTGTCGGGCATGGTGCTCAGCGACCTCACCCTTGGGAGCGACGATACGGTTGACACGCTGATGTCGCTGCGCGGACGCATCGGCTACACTTTGGGCAACGCCCTGATCTATGGCGCGGTCGGTGTGTCGAAGGGCAGCCTGACCTTCAACGGCGTCGACACGCCAACGGTGTCCGGCACCAGCCTCGCCCTCGGCATGGACTACAAGTTCACCGACAGCGTTTTCGTCGGCCTCGACTATACCCGAATGTCGCTGGACGGTACCAATGACAACCCCGGCAACACATTCGAGATCGACGCCCCGATAGATACCGTGTCGCTCCGCGTCGGCCTGTCGTTCTGACACAGGCGCGCGGGGGCTGGCCTTCGCCCCCGCTGCCGCCCTACTCTCGCCCCGCACCCCACCGCGAGGCCCCATGCCCCACACGTCCGACCTCCCGCCCTTCGGCATCGACCGACTCCTCGCGATCATGGCGGCTCTGCGCGACCCGCAGACCGGCTGTCCCTGGGACCTCGAGCAAAGCTTCGCCACCATCGCCCCCTACACGCTGGAAGAGGCTTTTGAGGTTGCCGACGCGATCGATCGCGCCGACTGGCCGGACCTCAGGGGCGAACTTGGCGACCTTCTGTTCCAGACCGTCTATCACGCCCAGATGGCGTCCGAGGCCGGGCATTTCACCTTCGCCGACGTCGTCACCACGATCTCCGACAAGATGATCACCCGCCACCCGCATGTCTTTGGCGACCAAAGCCGCGACAAGACGGCCGAACAGCAGACCAAGGACTGGGAGGCGCAGAAGGCCCGCGAACGTGGCTCCATGCGCACCCTCGACGGCATCGCAATGTCGCTTCCCGCCCTCACCCGCGCCCTGAAGCTCCAGAACCGCGCCGCCCGCGTCGGCTTCGACTGGCCCTCGACCGACCAGGTTCTCGACAAGCTGGTCGAGGAGGCCCGCGAAGTCGTCGAGGCCCGCGACACCCTCACCCACACCGAACTGACCGAGGAAATCGGCGACCTCCTTTTCGTCATGGCCAACCTGGCCCGCCACCTCAAGGTCGACCCCGAAGCCGCCTTGCGTGCCGCCAACCAGAAGTTCACCCGCCGCTTTGCCCGTATCGAGGACTGGCTGGCCGAGACCGGGCGCAGCCCTGTCCAATCCGACCTTGCCGAAATGGACGCCCTCTGGAATCGCGCCAAGGCCGAGGACAAGCCTGAAGGCTAAGTACCGCCGCACAGCCATTCCCGGGCATACCGCCGCAATTGCACGCGGCAAAATGTCCGACCATTTCACTCAGGCTATTGACCGACCCGTCGCCGCGGCCTAAACCCGCCGCAGAAACCTGACAAAAGGAGTCAGCCAATGCTGCGCCTCTCGACCCTCGCTCTCCTCGCCTGTTCCGTCCCGGCCCTCGCGCAAGAGATCAACGTCTATTCCCACCGCCAGCCCGAGCTGATCCAACCCCTCGTCGATGCCTTCACCGCTGAAACCGGCATCGCCGTCAACGTGGCCTTCGTCGACAAGGGCATGGCCGAGCGTCTGCAAGCCGAGGGCGACCGCTCTCCCGCCGACCTCGTTCTCACCGTCGACATCGCCCGCCTCCTTCAGATCGTCGAGGCCGGCGTGCTGCAGCCCGTGCAGTCCGACGTGCTTGAAGCCAACATTCCCGCGACCTTGCGCGATCCGAATGACCTTTGGTTCGGTGTCACGTCGCGCGCCCGCGTCGTCTACGCCTCGAAGGACCGCGTCGCTCCCGGCGAAATCACCACCTACGAAGACCTCGCCGATCCGAAATGGAAGGGGCGCCTCTGCACCCGTTCGGGCCTCCACGACTACAACATCGCCCTGCTCGGTGCGATCATCGTTCACCACGACGAGGCCTATGCCACCCAATGGGCCGAGGGCCTGAAGGCGAACCTTGCCAAGAAGCCCGACGGCGGCGACCGCGACCAGGCCAAGGCCATCGCGGCCGGTGAATGCGACATCGCCCTTGGCAACACCTACTACATGGGCCAGATGCTCGCCGACCCGGAACAGAAGGCCTGGGCCGAGGCGGTGAACATCGTCTTCCCGACCTTCGAGGATGGTGGCACCCACCTGAACATCTCGGGCGTCGCGATGACCAAATCCGCCCCGAACAAGGACAACGCACTGAAGTTCATGGAATGGCTCTCGGGTGACACCGCCCAGAAGATCTACGCCGAGACGAACTACGAATTCCCGGTCAAGGCCGGGGTCGAGCGGTCCGATCTGGTGAAAAGCTGGGGCGACTTCACCGCCGATACGACACCCTTGGCCGACATCGCGGCAGCCCGTGCGGCGGCGCTGAAGATCATGGAGACGGTGAACTTCGACGGGTGATCGCTCAAGCGCCCCGACCTCAAGTAGGTCGGGGCTTGCCACGACTGTCTTGACCCTTAGAGCACACAACGATCCCTGAGCACTTAATCAATTTTCTTCGGTTAAATCACGCCGGACGTACCCGTCGACATAGCTTTCATGCCGCCCCTTGTAACCGAGCTCTGAGAAAACAATAAGCGCAATAAACTCACGCGCCTTCAAAATAGAATCCCAAAGGCTCAAACCTTCTACACTCCTTCCCGTGTGCGTGATCGAATTTCTTTGCTTGTTGAGGTCCCTAATTGCATTGTCATCGAAAATTTCGACAGGTAGTTGATATTTACCAATAATTGACCTAATTTTCTGCGAAAGAGTTGATCTGTTCAGCCCAGAGATGCTGCCCTTCAGTATTGACCGCGCTTCGGTAGAAATGTCGGCGCTACTCAGTATTGATAGCAACTGTTCCCGGATTGGCACGAAGTTTTCTCTTCCGATAACCATGGTCTGTGCGTCAGGAGTAAGATTTTCGAGGATGGTCTCAAGCGCCGTCATCAAAGTCAGGTACCTAACCTCATCAATAGAGGTGTCGCTATTCAACCATCCAACAGCCAACCAGACAGCTTCATCAAAAGGATGCTCGCTCTCCCATCGCGCCACAAGCGCCGCAATGAAATCGGACTGATCCATGAAGTGAATAGACGGCAGATGTGGGCTGCGCCCTCTTCCATGGTAAAGGGTGGCCGTTACTGAATCTGGTCGGTAAACTTGAACCAGAGGAACTTGGATACGCCCTCCATGGCCGAACTGAAGTCCTTTCCAGATGAAATCAATAAGCGTCTCTGCTTCCGTGTACCAACCGTCTGGCGGGTTGGTATCAGAACAACTTATGAGAATGGCACCGCTTACTTGATCAGGCGAAGAAATCTTATGACTTCCGTGAACAGAAAGTTCTCCACACCGACTTGTCACAGGTCTCGGCCGAAAGCTTTTGAAACCTCTCAGGGACATTTTGACCGCAACTTTCAGCGATGTGCCGTCAGTAGCGTTGCGACATACTTTGATCGTTG
>Ga0075154_10003196_pt1 | contig 10433 bp, 8 predicted proteins | sample JI71714BDNA_FD_70965 | JGI IMG/M metagenome (GOLD analysis project Ga0075154, IMG submission 70965) | Wastewater effluent complex algal communities from Wisconsin, to seasonally profile nutrient transformation and Carbon sequestration -... | ecosystem: Engineered > WWTP > Effluent > Algae...
CCACTTTGCTGGGTACTGTGACTGATTGTGGTATCTAATTCGTAATTGCGCGTGACGTCTTTGCTATTGCGGCCAGGCACCACAGGACTAGAACCATCACCGGCTTTTTCCGGGATATTGGCATCAAGCGGTGGTTGATTTGACAGGGCGCCGGGAATACCCATTGCACCGCCGCCAACACTATTCTCTTCGGACGTCATTTCACTGCGAATAGCAGGTAAATCTGGGTTATAACGCTTTTGGGTCTGCTCAGTCGTCGTGAAGTCCATTTGTAAATCGACTTGCGCGGTATAGTTATCCAGACCAAGGATTGGAATTAAGATAGAGTCAATTTTCTGGCGATACTCGTCTTCGCGCTTTAACTCAATTTCGTACTCGCGTCTGGAACGTGCTGAAGCCGCATCTTGTGAGCCACTGTTCAGCAGTCGACCATTTTGATCTGTCACTGTCACTTTAGAAGGTGACAGGCCCTGTACGGCCGATGCAACCAAATCAACGATCGCATCCACCTCACCATCCTTGATAGTTTTGCCGCCTTTTGCCGTAATCATGACGGTCGCCGATGGATGCTTCTCCACCCTGGCAAAAATATTCTCTTTTGGAATCGCCAGTAACACCCGGGCCCGGGCGACGCTCTGAAACTCTTCGATAGTTCTGGCTAACTGCTGCTCGCGGCTGTGTTTCAGCCGTTCCATTTCCAGCCGCTGACTGACACCAAAACCACTATCCTGCATCAGGATCTCATCACCGCTGTTCGAGTCTTTTTCCAGACCCGCCCGACTCAGGCTCAGTTTGATATCCTGATACTTGTCGCCTGCCACTAAAATCGTGTTGCCTTCGAGTTTATATTCGATTTTTTGTGCATCCAGATGGTCCAGATGCGAAATGAGTTCGGTGGTTTCAAAAGTACCGAGGGGACGCATATCAGGTTCACGTGCCCACATAATGATCAGGATAGCGATGGCGACGCAGATCGTTAATGCAATAATTAACGCGACCTGCCGCACAATATCCATCCCACCCATCGAGCCAATAAACCCCGATTTTTGTTCAACCGGAGCCGGACTATCGACCGGTTGATTAAAGTCGTTTGCGCTAAGGGTTAATTCTGTTGATTCAGCCATTTATATCGCTCCCATCACACCGGCATTGCCATAACTTCTTTATAGGCTTCAACCAGTCTGTTACGGATCTGGACTGTTGCATCAAAGGCGATTGACGCTTTTTGCCCCGCAATCATCGCTTGTGCTAACGAAACCTGTGGGTCGCCCATTTCAACAGCTGTTTGCAACTCATTGTTGTTCTTTTGCAAACCATTCACGGTGTTTAATGCCTGTTTGAGCAGCTGAGAAAAATCGCTCTGGCTGGTGTTGTCGACCTGAGACGGCCCTATCTGCACGTCACCGGACACATTGCGGGCCTGGCGAGCAAATGTCTGCATTTCCTGATAAAGCCCTGCGCCTTTGATATCCATGATGGTCTCACCTGTGAAGCTGTTGATATAGCAGGATACAAGCACAAGGCGTGCCAGTTTATTTTTATTTTAAATCATAAGCTTAGCTTAATATTGCGCAGTCAAAAAACCGACACCGTTGAAGCTAGGTCTGGAGAAAGTCATTGCAGGGGGCGGAAAAAACAAGGCGCTGTCGTGTAGCACAGCAGTGTTATACAAGATAAACGCCGCTGCATGTCCTGCACGGACCTGGCAGCGGCGCTACGAAATGCAACAGACTCAGAACGGTAACGCAATGCCAGATTCGCGCATCCGGGCTAGCTTATAACGTAACGTACGTGCGCTAATCCCCAGCTTTTCAGCAACTTCTTTGCGGCGATTGGCACAGGCTTTCATCGTTTCCAGAATAATCCTGTGTTCCTGCTCGTAAACGCCGGATTTAAACACGCTTAATTCCGGATCTGCACTAATCATCATGGGTTCAGGCCGTGTGGCGTGCACATGACTGTTTTCCAGCAAAATATCGTCTTCAGTGACGACACCGTCACTGTGCACGATCAGCGCTCGTTGGATCACGTTATCCAATTCACGCACGTTACCGGGCCATTCGTGAGTTAACAGCTTGCGTTTTGCCGCAGCGGTGAATTCAGGCACTGCTGTGCCCTGCTGCTGACAATGACGCTCCATCAGATGAGCCGCCAGCGGCAGAATATCTTCTGGACGCTCCCACAAGGCCGGCCAGGTCAGCGGGAAGACATTGAGGCGGTAGAACAAATCTTCGCGGAACAGTCCCTGAGCCACGGCCTGACGCAGATCGCGGTTACTCGTTGCGATCACGCGGACATCCAGCTTGATCGTTTTACGGCTCCCCAGGCGCTCAACCTCGCGCTCTTGCAGCACCCGCAGTAGTTTAGCCTGCAGATTGAGGTCCATCTCGCTGATTTCATCTAACAAAATCGTGCCTTGCTGTGCCTGCTCAAATTTGCCCGGACACGCAGCGATAGCGCCGGTAAAGGCGCCTTTCTCATAACCGAACAAAGTCGACTCCAGCATATTTTCCGGAATAGCTGCGCAGTTAATCGCAACAAAAGGACCATCATGCCGGCCGGATTGCAGATGAATGTAACGGGCAAGGACCTCTTTACCGGAACCACTCGGCCCTAACACCATCACATTTGCATCAGATTTTGCCACCTTTGCAGCCAGTTTGACCAACTGCTGACTGCTGGCTGCGGCCACAATAGGTTCAAACGGCAATACTTCCTCAGGACTGACATAGCGACTAACCATGTTGATCAACACTTCGGGCGAAAACGGCTTGGCCAGATAGTCCGCGGCGCCGATCCGGATCGCAGTCACCGCATCATTGACGGTCGCGTAGGCAGTCATCATCAGCACCGGTAGCTGCGGATAATTCAGCTTGATTGATTTCAGCAACTCGAGACCAGAAATAGCCCCCATCTGGACATCGCTGACGACCAGGCGGATCTTATGCTGTTTCAGTTGCTGCAGAGCCTGTTCAGCATTCCCGGCCAGCACCACATCGTATTGTGCGAGGACCAGAGTATCTGCCAGAGCTTCCTGCAAGCCGGCATCATCTTCAACGACCAGAATTTTAGGCTTCTGCATGGCATGGCTCCTTCAATAAACTTGCACTAGCTGTCGCAGTGCGGACATCTGCCGGACAAACCGGCAACATGATTTCAAAACGGGCACCCCCATGCTGACTGGGCAGACATCGGGCGATACCATTGTGTGAGGTGGCTACCGCCTGCACGACGGCAAGGCCAAGCCCAGTGCCGTTACTGCGCGTAGTGAAAAAGGGCTCAAAAATTTGCTGACGTAAATGTTCAGGCACACCAGGTCCTTCGTCTTCAACCGCCAGCACCACCTGGCGCTGATCTGGACTGGCGATGGCAGACAGGTGAATACGGGCACCGGGACCGGCATGTTCCAATGCGTTATGCACCAGATTACTGAGCGCACCAGCCAACGCCGAGTGATTGCCAAGAACGTTCACGTCGGGATCCGGTAACTCCACCAGCACAGTCCCCTGCTGCTGCAGCACCAGCGGTTCGACTGCGGCAAACACTTCACTCAGCAGTTGTTGCATCGACAGTGGCAGTGCCTGTTGCTCGCGACCGGCACGGGCGAATAAAAGTAAGTCATTGACCTGCTGTTCTAAATCAGTCAGTCGGTTCAGTAGTTTCTGTGTAAATTGCTCGCGGGCTGCAGGGGCCAGTTTTAGATTGGTCAGATTGCGCGCATACAACAAAGCACCGGATAACGGCGTGCGTATTTGATGCGCCAGCGACGCCATCATCTTACCCAGCGAAGATAACCGCTGCAGGTGCGCCAGACGGCTTTGCAATTGTCGGGTTTCAGTCAGATCCGTCATGACAATCAGCTGACCTGCCAGCGGTTCCAGCGGGCTAATTGCCAACTGCACTCGCCTGCCATCGTGCAGCGAAACTTCCAGACCATCGTCATTACGCGGACGAAAACTGCGATTGATCACGTCCAGCCAGCGCTGACCATGCAAAGGTTCACCGAGCATGGCAACCGCCACCGGATTGGCTTGCATGACATATCCACGCTGATCCAACACGACAATGCCATTGGGTAACACTTGCAGCAGATGCTGTAAGCGCTGCAGCTCCTGACGTTCAGCATCAGTCATCACCACAGGCGCAGCAACAGCTGACAGCCCCGGTGACAATGCCAGGCCTGGCATCGTCAGTGCAGGTGTCTTCTTCAGTACAGCGTGCGGGGAAGTGAGCATAATTTCACCGTCAGGATATTGAACATACCTGAATCAAGCAGAAATCATGCCATTAATGTTTTTGTTTATTTACAAAGGGTTATGCGGATTATTTTTGCCAATTTTTTGGCAGTCAGTCGTTAGCGTCGGAGTCAGCCTCGTCACGCATCAGGTTGTATTTGCGCATTTTCTCAACCAATGTGGTACGGCGCAGGCACAACACATCGGCGGCGCGGGCGACGATAAAGTCATGCCGCTCCAGTGCCTGATTAATCAGGCTCACTTCCAGATCCGCCAGGAACTGCTTCAGATCCATGCCTTCATCAGGCAGCAAACCCAATTGTTCTGAGGTTGGTGTTTGGAAACCAGTCTCGTCAGCATGGTCTTCATCATCGCTGCCAAACTGGAACAGTTCATTGATGGCGTCGCGTTCGAGCAATGCTTCCGGATAATGCGGCACATAGGTTTCGACATCGATATGCCGGTACTTTTGCGGCAAATCAGCCACATCGACCACCTGATTCGGAAACATAATGGTCAGGCGTTCAACTAGATTACCCAATTCGCGCACGTTACCCGGCCATGGATGCAGTTTTAGACTTTCAATGGCACGCTCGGTGAACTTCACGCCTGACTGGCCCTGTGTTTCCAATCTGTGAAGTAATTCTGTCAGCAACAACGGTAGATCGTCCGCCCGCTCTTTCAGCGCCGGCGTGTCGATCGGAAACACATTTAGCCGGTAATACAAATCTTCACGGAAGCGCCCATCTTCAATCATGCCTTCGAGTTGGCGGTGCGTTGCTGCAATGATCCGGACATCAGCCCGGATCGGCTGGCTGCCACCGACCCGCTCGTAAGTGCGCTCTTGTAACACCCGCAGCAGTTTCACCTGCATCGGCAGTGGCATGTCGCCGATTTCGTCGAGGAAAATAGTGCCGCCCTGTGCCAGTTCAAACCGCCCTTTGCGCGTCGAAATTGCGCCAGTGAAAGCACCTTTTTCGTGACCGAATAACTCACTTTCCAATAATTCAGCAGGAATAGCCCCACAGTTAATCGGCACAAAAGGCCCGTCACAGCGATGCGACAACACATGGATGTTCCGCGCCACCACTTCTTTACCGGTGCCGGATTCGCCCAGAATGAGCACATTGGCGTCAGTCTTTGCCACTTGCTGAATGAGGAAGCGGACTTGCTGCATCACCGGGCTGGTGCCGACCATGCCGACAAACCGGTGTTGCATGTCATGCTGACGCTGTCCGGGCAATAAACGATGGTATTCCTGACAATCGCGCAATTGCTGTGTTAGCGAGGCATAAGCAAAGGGTTCCGTCAGCAAACCAACGGCATTGGCATGGCGCAAGAAGGGTTTTAAATTTTCACCTAATAATAAAAAAGCGCAGGCCGGATATTGCTGCAGGATCTGCTCATGCAGCTGTGATGTCAGCGCACCGAGTAACACCACGGCTTTTGGATCTGTATGAAGTGCCGCGACTAATTGTTCTTCGCTCAACACCGCATGCGGTTCATGAATAAAGTTCAGGATGACACTCAGGCGTTGTGCCCGGCTATCCTGTTGATCCAAAATAAATAATTGTGGGTTCATTTCGTCGAACTGCCAGCTTTTTTTTCATTGTTGCAAAGCACCGCGTCCCTTGCAAGCAACAAACGCTGGTTTTTTGACAGTAGCGTCAAAAAAACAGCGTTTTAGGCATTAACTGAGCAATTGCAGTGCCTGTTCTGACTGAATGCGGCTTTGCGCCGCAACCGCAATGCCGGCTTGCTCGCGGATTTGCCCCTGCACCCGCTCTGTACTGGCTTTGGCATAATCCAAATCGGCAATTCGACTGATGGCAGCCTGCTCGTTGACGTTCTGATTGGACAGATTGCGGGCAGACGCGGTCATAGCATTCGCAGTTGCACCGATGTCTGTGCGTTGATTATCAATTTGGCGGACGCTGTTTTTCACCACATCCAAAGCATTGGCTGGCCCGTCAGCGCTTTGCAGATCAATCGCGAAGACTCCACCATCTTCCAGTTGTTTGGTTAAATCAGTGGTCTGCAGGCTGAACTGACTCTTCTCGCCCCCCAACGGGATGCTGCCATTGCTGCTAAACAATTTGGTCCCGGCAAATTCGGTATTGGCGATTTGGTCTTTGATCCCGGCACTGATGGCATTGACCTGCTTTTGCAATGCGGCTTTATCATCCGCAGACAAAATACCACTGCCGGCTTGAGTGGCGAGACGACTGATTTCATTGAGACCATCCGTGACGCCCTGCAGGGACTGATCTGCCAGATTGGCCAATGACAAACCATTGTAGAGATTTTGTTCAGTTTGGCGGGTCCCGCTATTTTGGGCGCTGAGCCGGTTGGCGATCTGTAAACCGGCGGCGTCGTCGGCGGCGGAATTAATCCGCTTGGCCGAAGCGAGCTGTTTGAGCTTGTCATCATTGCTGCGCTGCAGACGATCCGATAACAAATCTGCGCTATTAAACTGGCCATTGATGTTCATGCTGCGATCCGCGTTGAGGTGCTATGCATTGAGTGTACGCGCTGTTTTATCACACAGGCAAAGTTTGTCGTGACTGAATTTTGACCAGCCGCGCCGGCTTTCGAGCTATTCGACGCTAAGGTGCTTAATCACAAGCATTTTTTAATACTGGAATAAATTATGCTATGGTTCAGTCAACAGACGAAGCAGCGTGGGCAATGCGCTGGCAGGGAGTTGATATGTTTAACGGCAAAAATATTTTTATCACCGGTGGCACCGGCTCTTTCGGCCATAAATACACCGAGACGCTGCTCAAGCGTTACAAGCCAAACAAAATCATTATTTATTCCCGGGACGAGCTGAAGCAATACGAAATGCAGCAGCGTTTTAACGCGCCTTGTATGCGCTACATGATTGGTGACGTGCGGGACCAGGAACGCATGATCCGCGCGATGCGTGGCGTTGATTTCGTCATCCATGCCGCAGCACTCAAGCAAGTCCCTGCAGCCGAATACAACCCGATGGAATGCATTAAAACCAATATTAATGGTGCCGAACACGTCATTAACGCAGCCATTGAGAATAACGTCGAAAAAGTGATTGCCCTGTCGACGGACAAAGCCGCCAATCCGGTGAATCTGTACGGTGCGACCAAACTGGCTTCGGACAAACTTTTTATTGCCGCCAATAACATTTCCGGTGGCAGTAAACCCAGGTTCTCTGTGGTGCGTTACGGCAACGTCGTCGGTTCCCGTGGCTCAGTAGTGCCGTTTTTCGAAAAACTGCGTGACAGTGGCGCCGATCATATTCCCATCACGCACCCTGAGATGACCAGATTCTGGATAAGCCTGCAGCAAGGCGTTGATTTTGTTTTGAAAAACTTCGAGCGCATGCTGGGTGGCGAAATTTTCGTGCCGAAGATCCCGTCGATCCGGATTGTCGATTTAGCCAAAGCGATTGCGCCGGATTTACCGCTGAAAGATGTCGGCATCCGCCCGGGTGAAAAACTGCATGAAATGATGTGTCCGGGCGATATGTCCTATAACACTTATGAATACGACGACCACTTTGTGATTGCCCCATCAATTCTGTTTTCTAACCGTGGTAATGACTTCACCATCAATGCGCTGAAAGAACGCGGCCGCAAAGTGGAACCCGGCACTGAGTACGTGTCAGACAAGAACCCATGGTTTTTAACCGTCGATGAAATCAACCGTTTTAATCAGGACGCTATGGCATGATCCCATATGGTCGTCAGCAAATTGACGCAACCGATATTGCCGCAGTGGTGGAGACATTACAGTCGGATTTTCTGACGCAAGGCCCGAAAGTTCCGGCATTTGAAGATGCCGTTGCCCGTCGCTGTGAAGCGGCTTTTGCAGTAGCGGTTAATAGCGCGACTTCCGCATTACATCTGGCATGTCTCGCGCTTGAAGTTGGCCCCGGCGATCGCGTCTGGACCAGCCCCATCAGCTTTGTCGCATCGGCCAATTGCGCCTTGTATTGCGGCGCTTCGGTCGACTTTGTCGATGTGGACATCAGTACCGGCCTGATGGATGTGAGCGCACTGCGCTCCAAGCTGCAGCAGGCTGAGGCAGATAATACGCTCCCAAAAGTGGTGATCCCGGTGCATCTGGCCGGCCACAGCTGTGATATGCAGCAAATCCACGCCCTCTGCCAGAGCTATGGCGTTCGCATTATCGAAGATGCGTCGCACGCCATCGGGGCTTTTTACCAACAGCGCCCTGTCGGTTGTTGTGCATTTAGCGATATCACCGTCTTTAGCTTTCATCCGGTCAAAATCATCACGTCGGCTGAAGGCGGTATGGCCCTGTGTAACGACTTGGCACTCGCTGGCAAGTTACGGTCTTTACGGAGTCACGGCATTACCCGCGATCCGGCAGCAATGACAGAGCCGAGCCATGGCCCCTGGTATTATCAGCAAGTGGAACTTGGCTACAACTATCGGATGACCGACTTGCAAGCCGCGCTGGGTTTAAGCCAGCTCGACCGTTTACCACAATTTGTGCAGCAGCGCATTCAGGCTACTGAGTACTACCAGACATTATTGCAGGATCTACCGGTTGAACTGCCAGCCCCGGCGGTTCACGGCGTTTCAGCCTGGCACTTGTATGTGGTGCGCCTGCAGCAACCCACTGCCCGACTTCAAGTCTTTGAGCAACTGCGTGCCGCAGGCATCGGCGTCAATGTGCACTACATCCCCATTCATACGCAGCCTTATTATCAAAAACTGGGCTTTGCTTGGGGTCAGTTCCCACAGGCCGAAGGTTTTTACAGTCAAATAATCAGCTTGCCACTTTTTGCCGGCATCACGCCGATGCAACAACAGCAAGTTGCAGCTGCATTGCGACAAGCACTAGGCAGTATTTAACCGATGAAAATAGCTATTATTCCAGCCCGTGGCGGCAGTAAGCGCATCCCACGCAAAAATATCCGGCTGTTTAACGGCAAACCGATGCTGGCCTGGTCTGTTGAGGCTGCGTTGCAAAGCAGGGTTTTTGACCGCGTGATTGTTTCCACCGACGATCAGGACATTGCGGCGGTGGCCCGCGCAGCAGGTGCAGAAGTGCCCTTTCTGCGCCCAGCCAGTCTGGCGGATGATTTTACCGGCACAGGCCCGGTGATATGTCATGCAATCCAATGGCTGCGTGACCAACAACAGGCGCCGTCGCTGGTCGGCTGTATCTATGCGACGGCTCCATTGCTCTTGCCGGCAGATTTACAACAAGCCGCTAGCGCGCTGGAACACAATGCAGCCCTGAAATTTGTCTTTTCCGGCTGCCGTTTCAGCTTCCCCATTCAGCGCGCGCTGTATCGGAATGCGCAAGGGCAAATCGAACCGGTGCAACCGGATGCGATCCCAAAGCGTTCGCAAGACTTACCGGAAACCTTTCACGATGCCGGCCAGTTTTATCTCGGTCAGGCCCAACATTGGCTCGATGGCTTGCCCATGTTCGCGCCACATAGCTTTTTACAGGAACTGCCACAACACCGCGTTCAGGACATCGATACCGAAGCAGACTGGCAACGCGCGGAGTTACTGCAGCAACTGCTGTTGCAAACATCCCGGAGCTGCTGATGCGGGTGCTGTTTCGAACCGATGCATCGCTGACGATCGGCTCCGGCCACCTGATGCGCTGCCTGACGCTGGCCCGCGCGCTGCGTCTGCAGGGGCATCAAATCTGGTTTGCCTGCCGCCAACATCCCGGTCACCTGAACACACTGATTGAAACTGAAGGATTTCCGGTCCTGGCTCTGGCTGAAATTCAGACGCCGCCTGTCGCCGGTTACGCCGCCTGGCTCGGGGCGACCGAAACCGAAGACGCGGCAGCAGTGCAGGAAGCCATCGCTCAAAACCCTGCCACAGCAACGCAACACTTTGATTGGCTGGTGGTGGACCACTACGGCCTTGGCGCAACATTTAGCCGGGCGATGCGCAGCATGTGCAACGCCATTTTACAAATAGACGACTTAGCAAACCGCCTTTATGACTGCGATGTGCTGTTAGATCAGAATCTTTTGCCTGAATTGACACAGCGCTATCAAGGCCTGCTACCGGCAGGCTGTCAGCCCTTACTTGGCCCGCGCTTTGCGCTGCTCAGGCCTGAATTTTCAGGCTTTACGCCGGAGAGCCGCCCATTCCCAGCGACGTTCAGCGCACAGTCTCCCGCCCGCTTGCTGGTGTTTTTCGGCGGCAGCGACGCTCA
>Ga0075154_10003197_pt1 | contig 10432 bp, 10 predicted proteins | sample JI71714BDNA_FD_70965 | JGI IMG/M metagenome (GOLD analysis project Ga0075154, IMG submission 70965) | Wastewater effluent complex algal communities from Wisconsin, to seasonally profile nutrient transformation and Carbon sequestration -... | ecosystem: Engineered > WWTP > Effluent > Algae...
GGTGTACAAAAAGGTCGCCCGAAACCCCCGTCCCGTAGTCGCGGTAATTGCGCCAGCGGAAAAAGCGCAGCGGGTCGAACGCACGTTTGGTGGTGTTGGCAATGTAGCGGTCCCAGTCCACTGTTTTGGGCGATGCATCGGCCGGAATTGCGTATTGCCACGCGCCCGTGGGCGAGTTGCGCGCCCAAAAACCTTCGGCGTAAATCAATTGGCCAATAGCGCCTTCCTGGTACAGTTTTTTGGCGGTTTCGTTGCCCAAAGAACTCATGCCCTGGCTGCCAACCTGATAGGTTTTGCCACTTTTACGTTGGGCTTCAATGACCGCGTAGCCTTCACTAATGTCGTGCACCATTGGTTTTTCACAATAAGCACCTTTGCCGTGGGTAAGCGCATCCACCGAAATTTGTTTGTGCCAGTGGTCTGGAACGGCAATAATGACGGCGTCAATGTCTTTCCGGTTCAGGATTTCCATGTAATCGCGGGTCGTAAACAGGTCGTTCCCGTATTTTCTTTTGGCATCGGCCAGTCGGCCATCGTACAAATCGCAGGCGGCTACCAGTTTTACACCGGGTACCTGTAACGCCGTATCGGTATCGGCGAGGCCCATGCCGCCGGCGCCTATTAGGGCAAGATTGATGTTGTCATTTGGCCCGATTCGGGGTGTACGGGTAATAAGGTGTTCGGTGGCAGCATCTTGTGCGGTTAACAGGGACGGGACTGAACTGCCTAATACAGCAGCCCCGGTAGCCATTTTTTTGACAAAGTCGCGCCGGGAACTGGATTGGTTAGTGACCTTCATAATAAAAGTATAAGATTTTGATGTGCAGCAAAGTTATACTTTTTAGATTGGTGTAACCAAGAAATCACCGGAATTATAGGCATAAAAAAAGCCCGGTACTGCGTGCTGCAATACCGGGCATATCGTCAAACCAAAATCAATCAGTCGAGGGGTGGGGTTTAGCCTTTAGGCAAACCGTTGCTGCCAGCAGGAACACTTTCCTGAGTTGGAGCCGTTTTAACTTCACCTTTAATGGTCAAAGTGTGGGTGTCGGCTGCTTCGTTGGTGGTCAAAGTAACTGTTTTAGTAAACATACCTTCACGGTTGGTGTCGTAGTTTACTTCGATTACTGAAGATTCACCAGGCATAACTGGCTCTTTTGGGTAAGTTGGAACTGTGCAACCGCAAGAACCTTTAGCCGATTTGATGATCAAAGGCTCGGTACCAGTGTTGGTGAATTTGAACTTACGAACGCGGTCGCTGCCTTTTTCAATTTTACCGTAGTCAATAGTAGTTGACTCGAAAGTCATTGCTGGGCCGCTTGCAGCCTTAGATTGAGCGTTTACGCAAACGATTGCAGCGAAAAAGAGAGCGAATACTGAGATTAACTGTTTCATTGTCAGATGAAAATAGATAATGATGAAATGAATTTTTTTAAACTTGTTTTTCTTTTGTGTCAAAGACGTTGCAAAGGTAGAGGGGGAAGTAAAATATAAGATATAACAGGCTGTTAACGATAGTCAAAACATTGTAAATACCTTTAGCGTGCTCGCGCAAATATTTGATCCACAATGCGTTGTAAAAATCGTTTGTCCTCGGTAATAATATCTGCATCCCCCTGTAACTGCTGTTGAAACTCAATTGACTTGTTAAAACTGGTCGTAGCCCCCCCAATACTGTCCAATCCGATGGTAACAATATAGGCATTGTCCTTGGGTACATTCGATTTGTTCAACACCCGTCCCTGCAAAGTTCCAAATTCATAGTAAGGGTAATTGTCCAGTCGAATCACTACCCTCTGGTTGGTTTTTACCTTTCCACTGCCCACAATCGGCAGGCGCGAGCGCCCCACAATCTGGGTAGAAGTAGGCGGCGCAATAATCATCACCTGCTCCCCTTGTTTAACGTATTGCCGCTCGGTATAAAATTTATTCAGCGACACAATGCCCGGAATGGGTGCCGTTAAAAGGTAGTTTTGTTTCCACCGGTCCAACGATGTACGCAAAGCACTCAGCGCTGATTTGAGGCGTCCTTCGGTGGAGTTGGCATCCAGGGTCTCGTCGAACCGAACAACCCCAATACTGCGCTGTAACCCGCTGATTTCGCTTTGTTGGCCCATAATCTGCTCCCGGTAAGTATTATAATTGCGTTCGGCGGCCAGTAACCGGTCGTAGTGCGGGTTCAATTCGTTTTGCGAAATTACTTTTTCGTCAAAAGCCGTTTTGTTTTTGTTGTAAATTTGTCGGGCTTCGGCCAGTTCAGTGGCGGCTTTGCGCTGGTTGTCCTGAATGGATTTAATGGCATTTTGCCGAATGGAAATTTGTTGTTGAACACCCGCCACATTGGCCGAAGTAGCCGTCCGGCGGTTGTTTTTGGCAAAATTATACTGCTCCAATTGCTGTACAAAAGCGGCATAATCGTTGCCCAGTTCACCAAGGCGTAATATGCCATTAATGGGGGCCAACAACAACAGGCTGTCGGCCGTACTGACGCGTTCCCATTGCCAAACCTTTTTTTCCAACAACAAAACATCTTCGTAGTTGGCCGCATTTTCGAGCACAATTAAGGGTGTACCGGCTACAATGGTATCGTTTTCTTTCACCAAAAACTTTTCAATGTGGCCATCTACCCGCGCAACAACTTCCACCGGCGGGACAGCCGTGGTAAACTCTACCCGCGCCCGAATGACATCGGGGTAACGGATCACCCAACTGGCAATGACCAATAAACTAAAGGCCAACAATACCACGGTTGTTCCCCAACGCACCAGCCAGCCGGGCGGCGTGCCCAGTATTTCGGAAATGTCCTCGGAGCGGACTTCCAACATTTTTTCCTGTCGTTCTCTTTTTTCCTGACTCATATTTTTTTAAAATAATCCGCGTTATACCGCCATTTTTTGCACTTTTACCCGCGACATTACCAGCAGGCTAATCACAAAAAACACCGCCAATGCCATAACGCTGTAACGCATATTGCCCGTAATCTGTTCTACTATACCAAATACAAACGTTCCCACCACGGTGGACATTTTGTCCATAACGTCGTAAAAACTAAAATAGGAGGCAGTATCCGGGGTGTCTTCGGGCAAAAACTTGGCGTAGGTACTGCGGGCTAAAGATTGAGTGCCCCCCATAACCAAACCCACGGCGGCGGCCAGTAAATAAAACTCAAGTCCCGATGTAACCCGCGCTCCCACGATGCAGATAACCGTCCAGATAACCAACATCATTACCATGGTGTTGCGGTTACCCACCCGCCCCGATATTCGGGCAAATACTTCAGCACCCCCAATGGCCACAATTTGAAGAATCAAAATAAGGTATATCAATTCGCTGGTTTCAAAACCCAGTTCTTTTTCCGCAAAAAGGGAGGCCAAAAAAAGCACGGCTTGCACCCCGGCGTTAAAACAAAAAAACGAAGCCAGGTAAGACAACGTGTTTTTGTCGCGCCGTACAATGTGCCACACTTTGCGCAATTCGGCGTAACCTTTTTCCATAATGCCGTCGGGGAGGTCGCCTTTTCGGTCATCGGGAAGGCGCCTGAGCGGTATTTGGGCGAACCCAATCCACCAGAGTCCGACCATTACAAACGCGGCCGGAATGGCTTTAATCGTTTCAGAAAAACCAAAAAACGTGGCGTTTTGGATGACAATCAGGTTAATGACCAGCAAAATAACGCTGCCCACAAACCCGTAAGTGAATCCCTTGGCCGATACTTTGTCGTATTGGTCTTCGGTGGCGATTTGGGGTAAAAAAGAATTGTAAAACACAATACCTCCCGCAAAACCAATGGTGGCCAATATGAACCCCACAACACCTACCCACATTTTTTGCTCGGAGGTGAAAAATAGCAGCGAAATGCAGGCCAACGAACCCAAAAGGGTGAAAAAACGCAAAAACATTTTTCGGCGACCACCAAAATCGGCGATACCGGATAGTAGCGGTGAAATGAGGGCGATAATCAGGTAGGCCAACGAAATACACCACGAATACATGGTGCTGTTGGAAATGGTGGAATTTCCAAACGGAATCCGGTCGGGGGTCATGGATTCAAAATAACCGGGAAATATGGCTACTGTGATGACGAGAGCGTATGCGCTGTTGGCCCAATCGAAAAAGGCCCATCCTTTGATGGTTTCGGGGTTGTTTTTAGGCGTTGGTACGGTCATTATTCGCTTTGTTTGTACTTTTTTCTAAGGTACAAGCGCAAGTAGTGTAATTTTATACCTTTGCTGCGCTTAATATTTGGGCAAAAATACTAAAAAGAAGCATAATACATGAGAGTCGCCTTTAAAATGCAATTAAATCCGGGACAAGAAGCCGAGTACCAACGCCGCCACGATGAAATATGGCCCGAATTGGCCGATTTGCTGCGCGAAACGGGGATAAAAAATTATTCTATTTTTTTGGATGCCGAACATTTGTCGCTTTTTGGAGTCTTGGACATCGTTGATCCGGCCATGCTGGATACCCTGCCGCAGCACCCCGTGATGCAGCGTTGGTGGGCCTATATGTCGGATATTATGGCCACCAACGCCGATCACTCGCCAGTGAGTATTCCCCTGAAAGAGGTGTTTTATTTATCTTAATTATTTGCCCGATAGTATTTTTTGGTAACGCGCCGGGTCGTTCAGGAGTTTAATGGCTTCTTTTACTTCGGGGTCGTTGACCAGACCCTTGCGCACTTTGCCCCGCTGGTAATAGTAACGGCCCACAATTTCCTGTTCCACTTCGTGCAGGATTTTTTCCTTATTGCGCTCCATTTCGGCCGCTTTTTCGTTTTTGATTTTAGTTTCCAACGCCGCCAGTTCTCCCATAATGGGCCAGTTTTCGCGTTTGGCCGTTTCGGTCAATTCTTTGAGTTTTTTCTCCGATGCCGATTCGTACGTGAAGTTTTTACTTTTGACAAAATCCGAAAAACCAGCCCAGTCATTGAATTCAAATAATTCGATGGAATCAATTGAAGGGTGTTCGGCGTTGTATTTAGTAGCGTAATCAAAAATAAGAAATTGGTCCAACAGCGCTTTGGTCACGCCCGAAAGGGTGTCTTTGGGCAAATAAACGTCGGGTTTTACACCGCCACCGTCGTACACCGGGCGGCCGTTGCGGGTTTTAAATATGGCCCGCTCCGATTCCGGAATTTCCACGGGTTCACCGTTTTTATACCGGGTAGATTGAATACAGCGCCCCGAAGGAATGTAATATTTGGAAGTGGTGAGTTTAATTTTGGCGTTGTACCCCACATCGGTCGTATTTTGTACCAGTCCTTTACCGTAACTCAACTGTCCCATCAACACGGCCCGGTCAAGGTCTTGCAGCGACCCGGAAACGATTTCGGATGCCGAGGCACTTCTTTTATTGATCAGTACCACAATGGGCATGTCCGTATCAAAAGGGGTTGACAGCGTTTTGAATTCGTGGTTGCGTTCGGGGACTTTACCTTTAGTAGCTACTACCAATTCGCCGCGCTGGATAAAAAGATTAACAATTTGAACCGCTTCAATCAAAAGACCACCGCCGTTATCGCGTAAATCGAGTACCAATCCCTTCATTTCGGGGTTTTTGGACTTTAATTTTTTGAAGGCTTCCCCAATATTTTGGCTGGCTTCCTGCGTAAAAGTGGTGAGGTTGATGTACCCGACACCATCGGCAACGAAACCGGAGTGCGGCACGTTGGGAATGGTGACATCGGCGCGTTTGAGGGTAAGGGTGAGTTCTTTGTTTTCGGCGGGGCGACGCACTTTGATTTTGGCTTCAGTGCCCGGAAAACCGCGCAAAAACTCCAGTACGGCCTCGTCGGTGCGGCCTTTGGCACTTTGACCGTCGATGGCGATAATTTCGTCACCCACTTTCATGCCGCATTTTTGGGCGGGGCTATTTTCGTAAATATCAGAAATAATGACCCATTCGCCGCGTTTGCGGGCTACGGCTCCCACGCCGTTGTATTTGCCGTCCATTTGGTAACGGTAACCCTCAATATCCGTTTCGGAAATGTAATTGGTAAAAGGGTCCAGCCCTTCGAGCATGGCGTCCATGCCTTGGCGCATGAGTTTGCCCGGATCTAAAACGTCTACGTAGTTTTGGTTAATTTCCTTGTAGGCGTTGGCAAAAATCTCCAGATTTTTGGCAATGTCAAAATAGTTACTACCGGGAGCCTGGGTTTTGGAAGGCTGCGCGATAGCCAAAACCGGCAATAATAACACCGCAAGGGCAGAAAGTCTGAGCATATTTTGTGTCGCTTGTTTGAATATAAAAAAAGGTTTTACCCGCACAAATGTACGTGTTTTGCGAATGTATACTTCGACCCGTCAGGTTTTGTGTATTGAAAATGCACAGTACACAAAACTTGACGACGCTCCGTATAAACACCAATTGACAAAGAGGGTTTGAAATTCCACCGGACCGTTGAATAGCCAGGCGATTTCAAACCCTCTTAAAGACACTAAAATAGCACTCTACGTTGCTTTTGCGGCGATTTAACCGCCGTTGCGGCCTTGTTGCTGACGGCGTTCCTGCGCCCGATCCTTCACTTTTTCCAATACCGTTTGGCGGAATTGGCGCTCGGCTTCGGGTATTTTTATGATTTTTTGCATCGAAATCACCTTGCGGAGTTTCTGAATCATATCTTTTTCCAGGTCCAGTTCTTTTTGCCGCAGTTCAATGTGTTTTTTGATTTGCGCTTCGGCTTCGGCATCGCTCAGGTTGTCGCGGCGGATGGCTTTCATCTCATCCTGAATTTTTTCGCGCGATTCCAGAAAGTCATTGTACACGGGCCAAAATCCTTCGGCTTCCTGCGAGGACAGTTTTAGTACATCCGTAAAAATAGCCACCCGTTGGGCGCGAATCTTTTCCTTCAGGCGCTCACCGCCCTGGGCCAGGGTCAGGGATGAAATGAATCCCAACAAGAATGCGGTCAGGAGTAATTTTCTCATGATAGAAGTTGTGTAAATTGTTGAAAAAAAATTAAAGTAAATCTTCTAATTCCTCCTCGGTTAAATCATCGAGGATCTGATCCAAATCGTCTTCAATGGGTGGTTTTTTACTGTTTTTGGGCTTGGGTTCCGGTAAAAGGTTTTCTTCCGGGTTGTTCTCGTTGTTATCGAGGTTTGCCGTCAGTAAATCTTCTTCAAAGTCAAGAATATTTTCCTGGATATAGGCTTCCGCCATTTCCGGAGTGATTTCTTCCAGAGCGTTCGTTTGGGTTAATGCCGGGGTTTCGATGGGGCGTAACCACCAAACTGCCGTTAGGAGTACGGCCACTGCCGCTGCCGCCGCAGCAAGACGGGCGGGCGATAACCACACACTCCAGCCGCTTTTGGTTTCGGGAATGCTTACGCGCAACCCTTCTGCTTCCAGTCGTTGAAAAACACTGGACTCCAATTGGTCAAAATAACCATCCGGGAGCCGGTGCGGGTCGTTTTTTTCTTTTAAAGAACTCAATAACGGGCTAATAGACCGGAGTTCGTCGTGGATATTTTCCTCTTTCATTGCTCTAAAAAGGCTTCTATTTTTTTAACTGCGTGGTGGAACGAGGCTTTTAGCGCACCGACGGAGGTGTCCAATAACGTGGACATTTCTTCGTACGGCATTTCCTGAAAATAACGCAGGTTGAATACTATTTTTTGTTTTTCGGGCAGTTGCTCGATGGATTCTTGCAACCGGACCTGAATTTGATCACCGTCGAACCATTCATCCGCTTTTAACCGCGAGGCCAGCGTTACTTCTCCGGCGTCGATGGAGGTGGTACTGCGCCGGTTTCGTTGCTGGAGAAACGTAATGGCCTCGTTGGTGGCAATGCGGTACAACCAGGTGTAGAGGGCACTTTTGCCTTCAAACTGCCCGATGCCACGGTACACCTTAATAAAGGTATTCTGGAGCACGTCGTCGGCATCGTTGTGCGCATTTACCATGCGCCGGATATGCCAATACAGGCGCTCGCGGTACTTTGCCATCAGCATCCTGAATCCTTGCTCAAAGGCTATGTTGCCCCCGCGCAGGAGTACCAGGATTTCCTCGTCGTTCGCAATAGTTGTTGTTATGGTGGACAAAGTCGTTGTCGGTGGATTTGTGATATTGGATGGGCAAACGTTAAAAAGGTTTAACGAGGTGCTCAAAAAAATATTTTTGACGAAAAAAAAAGGGCCAACGGCACCATTTGCTGTGCAAATTGCGCCGTTGGCCGGAAAGATACTATTGAATGCCAGGAAATTGGGTGAAAACTGTTTTTTAGAGTTTTATTTTTTTGCCCGCGTCTTCCGCCGAAATGGTGTAAAGGTTTTGGCCCAGTTTGTTTTTTATTTTGGTACCGACGGGTAGGTTTTCGGTTACCTTTTGGCCTTTCCTGATTTCTATTCCGTAACTAAACCGCCGCGATGCACTACCGATAATTGTAAAATGACGCGAGCGTTGGGTGGCGTTGATCAAAACAACCTCAATATATTGGATAGGCTCACCCTTTTCGTCAAGGGCGGCGCGGTTACTCTGATCGAGGGTTTCGCCATTGCCCATTTCGGTTTTTCGGTCGGCAATCGCCGTACCAATGTTCGTGATATTGCCGTTCCCGGAGCGGTTCGTAGTGAGTTGCTGACTCACCCGCACGGTGACATCGCCATTGCCCATTGAACTGATTTCGCCATTTTTTACGTCCAAATTCTGCGCAGTGATATTGCCGTTACCCGTTTTGTTGATGATCAGGTTTTCCACTTTTCCCAAAAGTTCAACGTTGCCGTTGGTGCTTTTGTTGAGGGTGAAATTGGGGCTGTTCAAACCACTCACGACGCAATTGAGGTTGCTCGACAGGTCGAGATTTTCCAATGTGGCTACTTCAACGGTGATATTGATGTGGGTATCTTCGATCCAGAGGCGGTTATTCCGGTTTTTGGGCAATGCGATGGTGAGTTCCTGGCCATCTTGTTGCACGTCAAAATACGAAACGAGGTTTTGGTCACTTTCGATGCGTACGGCGTTTGTGGTGCTGCCGCAAATGACCTTAATCATCCCTTTGCCTCCAGGAATTCCGTAAATAACTAAACGGTTAAATTCCGCGATGTCGGGTGTTTTTACCGGAACAACTTTTCCATCTCCGGTGATTAATTTACTTTTTTGGGCATTGGTCAAAGGACAAATTAAACCAAGCAGCAAGGCAAGCAAAATCGTGTGTTTCATGTCTCAAAATTTTTGTTTGTGAATTAATGAGACAAAGGTGGGGGCAAATTGCGCGGCCCGCGTTGCAAATTATGATTTGAGACCTCTATCGCAACGAATATAAAAAATAAAAGGGCAAGCCCGGTAACCCCGGACTTGCCCTGCTGTTTATTCTTTTACGCAACGGTTATTTTATTTTGCGGCAGCAAATCGACGCGCTACTTCATTCCAGTTTACCACGTTCCAAAACGCCGTGATATAATCGGGGCGACGGTTTTGATAGTTGAGGTAATAAGCGTGTTCCCACACATCGAGGCCCAAAATAGGGGTGCCGCGTTTTTCAGCAACATCCATCAAAGGATTATCCTGGTTAGGAGTAGAAGAGACGAATAATTTGCCATCTGCATCCACCGAAAGCCATGCCCAGCCGGAGCCGAAACGCGTAGCACCTGCTTGCGCAAATTGTTTTTTAAATTCATCCAAATCACCAAAAGCCGCGTTGATGGCATCGGCGAGTTCGCCAGCCGGAGCGCCACCACCGTCGGGGCCTAATACGGTCCAAAACATGCTGTGGTTCCAGTGGCCGCCGCCGTTGTTGCGTACTGCCGGGCTAAGTGTACTCATGATGGCCATGAGTTCTTCGAGTGATTTTCCGGCGTGTTCAGATCCCTCCAGCGCCGCGTTCAGGTTGTTAACGTAGGCCGCATGGTGTTTGCCGTGGTGGATTTCCATGGTGCGTGCGTCAATATGTGGTTCTAACGCAGTGGGGGCGTAAGGGAGTTCTGGAAGTGAAAAAGCCATAATTTTTTTGTATATTACTGTATGTTTTTTAAAAAGATAGAAACAGCGTTTTGGGCGTAATGTTTAGAATGAGTCTAAAATTGCATCCGCCGATCATACGCGTTAAAACAGTTTCTTAGGATTTGTAAAACATCCATTTCGCCAGTTCTTTCATGGTCACTTTTTTACCGTACATCAAAATACCTACCCGGTAAATACGGCCCGATAACCATACAAAACCAATGGCGGAGCCAATCAGAACAACAATGGATAAAATGACTTGCCAAATGGGCGGATCAAAGGCCATACGCCCGGGCATTACAATGGGCGAAAATAACGGGAATATGGACGCAAATACGGCCAAAGGGCTGTGCGGTGCACGCATCACCACAGTAGTCATCAGCAAAAACGCAATGATAATCGGGACGGTAATGGGCATGGTCAGTGATTGTGCCTCCCCCATGTCATCACCTACGGCGCTACCCACGGCGGCAAACAACGATGCGTATAA
>Ga0075154_10003200_pt1 | contig 10424 bp, 5 predicted proteins | sample JI71714BDNA_FD_70965 | JGI IMG/M metagenome (GOLD analysis project Ga0075154, IMG submission 70965) | Wastewater effluent complex algal communities from Wisconsin, to seasonally profile nutrient transformation and Carbon sequestration -... | ecosystem: Engineered > WWTP > Effluent > Algae...
TTCTCAATTTATTAGAGTTTACGTTAATTTTAGTTTATTGCTAAGTTTTCGTTTAACTATCAACAAGTATCTCCAGATTGCGTTTGGCAAGATCAAATTGCATGTGACTTTTATGCACTTCATGGATGGTGTCTACAATCTCACTACCTTTTCAAATTTGCATTTGCTTGATGAGCTGGAAGTCAAAGGAGCTTTCCCTACCACTTCATAACTTTCCATGAATGTGGAAACTAAGTTAGGCTTGGACTCCAAATGCTTTCACAAATAGTAAATGTCTTGCCACCCTTTGCAAAATTCATAGATGTTGGACCAGTGGGTGCCAGACAACATAAAATGGCTTAGGACAGTCTTATACTCTGCATTCAGGTTCTTACACATTGCTCAACGTTCTTTCCAACCATAAGGCACTACTTTGCTGAAGTTAATTTCATAGAGGTCACTTAGAGCCATGTTGTCCACAAAAAGCATTTTGTCATAGTTTCATCCTTTCCATCAAATGAGTCTTGAACACCATCCCAGAATAGTTGATTTTTGGCTACTTTTCCAGTGTTATGTCCAAACTGATCAGCCACATTCCCAAGCTGTGCAAATTCTTCAGCAAACCTATCAGAGAAAAAGATGTTCATCAAGCTGTAAGGGCACTGGGGATCCTTTCTTGTTACTGCTACACTGGGACCATCTGTGAGCTTGCCATATATTGTTGTTGTTGAGAGAAATTATCATCACCTCCTTCATAGCATTACACCCTTGATCTTCAGTCAGCTACACACTGTTCAAAGTTCTTAACCATCTTGAGATAACCATAACCCATTGAGTATCCTTCAGTTTGTCTCAATTAAGGTCTTCAAATGGCTTGTTAGGATTCAACTTGCTTTTAATCTACAGTAACACACACGAAAAAATTGATTGATTGCTGTTTTCAATGCACTCTACCAACTCTACCACTAATGCAGCGCTCTTCTGTTTAGGTTGAGTGGTCTTACGAGTAACCGCCAAAAATGAGATTTTTAATAGAGCTCTACCCAAAATTCGGCCCATTAAGAACGGCCCCTAAAAGAGAGAATTTAGAAAAATAAGTTACATGATGATGTTCAAGCTTATATAGTGAGAGCGCAGAAAAATAGTCACATAATGTAATTTTAGATCACTTGATTTTTTTGAGTGTTTTATAAGAACTTGCATTGATCATGCTTTATTTCCATGCAGAATTCAAGTTCAAGTTGAAATAGAGGTCGTTTATTTATAGGATCATGCATACCACATGCATGCATGCAAACTAGGCATAGTAATGTGGGATGCTCACTACGTCCTCAAGTGCTTCTAACTGTGGCAGAGTAAATTTCTGACGATGCATCTCCCAATTGTCAGTCATATGAGTGCGCTTGAATTCGCTGAAACACTTTTTTACTGTTTCTCGAACAGCCAGAGGAGCGCGATTTTCAAATGAGTGTCGCGATAAAGCTTCTATTGCAAGCGGAACAAAAGTAGGCGTATCATATGGTCGGGAGAGTACCGCGGCACATAGAAAGTAGACTGAACTTTGCTGATCAATCAAACGCCTTTTCTCTTTTTCACTGATGAGTTTTGGACCATCATTTCGATTTTTGGGCGACGTAGACTTAGGTTTCTTCTTTCCAATTGATCTATTGGCGACATCTAATTTTGTTTCTACGAGTTTTGATACTGTAGGGATGTCTGTGACAGCCAAGATGCCCGTGATAGCTCCCATTGCAGCTGATGACACCTCCCTTCTCGCGTCTGACAAAAGAGAAGACACAATTTTTGTTGCCCACCTAGATTCTTCAAAAGTAAAGATAAATTTATGACAGCCTTGAAAACATCTAAGGTAGTGTGCAACAGCTTGTCGTACATGCCAAGTTTCATTTTTTGACAATGTTTCGAGTTCAGACAATACTTGGGATACATCGGTGTGGCTAAGTGTAACAAACACAGAACCAATGCAAGACAATATGTATCTAAAGTCATTTGCTACCTCAGCTTCTAGGGCTCTGTCTGGTGCACTTATTGAACCTCGATCATCTGAAATTCGAAGTGACGAAAATGCTGCAGGTAGAAGAGGAATGATCAAGTTAGCATAATCATTTTTCACATCTCCACGATGTAAAGAATATAAGAACAACTGTTTAGTTGTCTTTAAACAATTCAACCGTTCTTTAAAATCGCTTGTTTCGCAGTCTGGAACGGCAAGATGTAAAATCATAGGTGTTGGCGATGCGAGTTTTGAAGCGCCTTGTGCGAAATAATGCCAAGCTGTAGAGTTTCTCAGCATACAAATGCAATACAACGATGACGCAATGAGAGAACGGCATTTCTCATAAGGATGTCCATATGCTTGGAGTAGCAATGGTAATAACTTATCAGAAATTGATTGAAAAATTTCATGATCTGCGTCGTCCGATGCGACATGTTCTCTTCTTGGTTTGTTGCAAATTTTATCCCAGAGGCGAGTGTCACCCAAAGAACACCGATCAATATGGGTTTCGTTTCGGAGTTCATTTAAGATTGCATTAGACAATCGCAGCCATTTGGATTGTGACGAAAACCCTTCTAGGCGAACTTTGGAATCCAAGATCAGATCCGATTCCTTATTACCGTTTTCGTATTTCAATACTTTCTTGACTTCTCCAGACTGCCACAGAGATGAATTAATTCGTGAAATAAGCCATTCTAGCAACGGCTTATAGAGGTGCGGCGCTAAACAATCAATTCCAAACTTGACTGAATCATATGCTGCAGACGAAAGCTCGTAAGGCAAAGGAACCAGGACCTCTTCGAAAAAGCTGAAGGATCTGCCCCATAGCTGTTCGACTTTGCTTGGATCTCTTTCGCACGTCGTTAAGAAAAAACGCAACACCGCGCCAAAAATTTCCCATACTGTGGTTTGCTTAATTTTCTGGTCCTCACTGGGCTCTGCATGAGACAACTCTTTAGCTATTATTAAGAAGTTCTCGCAAATTTGAAGTGCATCTTTCGAATCTGCCAAGCTTAGCATGCATAGTAAGACCTGAGCATGAGTTAGTTTAAAATCTGAGCTTGTAACACCGTCAGATCGTAAACAAGGATAGAAAATTGGTGGAAACAAATTCAAGAATGAATCACGCAAAATGTCTTCCACCCCAGCACTCCATTGTGCTTTATGACCACCTCCGATTGAAGAATCTTGTCGATGATTGAAAGCAAGTGCTATGCACAGAGAACGACAAAAATTTTCGCGCAATAAATTTTGACCCACCACTTGTCTAGTAGAATATCCTCTTAAACGAGACATGCTGTGATGATGAAAAGTAACAAGACGGCCTAGAAGTCCAAGCGAAGCTCGTTGGATGGGTTGACCCTCATGTTTTTCGATCAGGGCGAAAGTGATCGACCATAATCGACTTGCAAGTCTTTCTTGATTCAAGTCATCAGAATCTACTAAATGAGTAACAAACCAAACGGCAAGCAACTGATTTCGCCAATGCATCATTTTATTGGGATCTGGGCTAGCTCCTTCGATAAATATAGAGCTTTTTTTTGACAAAGAGACAGAGTCGTCTGAGATACCGATGTTTCTAGTGACATCAAGCTCATTAATCAGAAACAGTATGCACTTTCTATGAGATTTCCTCTCAGCAGATGAAAAGCGTGGTAGAGAATACCACCGTTGTCTGAATTTGGAAAATATTAACTGAAGGAAATGTACCATTTTCTGAATTTCTTCCTTCGGCAACAACAACAACAGTTTCTCAGTTGTACATAGCGTTTTGATCAAGTATGTTCTGATTTGTTCCGATGCAAGTGCATGTCGAATCATACGAGGTTTTGAAAGAAGCGAGCAAACGCCTTTTAAAACCTCAGCTAGACGCTTCCTTCTTGAATCACCATCTGGTGCTTCCGCCAAGTAAGAACAACAGGGTACGCCAAACTTGCCGTTCATTCCAGCATCATCTAACGAAATGGCCCGTAAGAGACGTGGAATACGCTGTCTAGCTAGAAACGAGAAACAATTATAGCCATTTTCTAATATGTCCATTGCATAGCTCCTTACATGAACTTTAGGATGGCAACTCAACGATAGTAGCCCGTCCAACAATCCATCATAAGCGTCCAACGGATCGATTGTTTGGGAAGAACTCTTAGAAAAATCAAGATGGTTTGTTGAAAATTCGTAGACGTCAGCCAACGTACAATTGGCGGAAAAGAAAATTTGTTTTTCTCTAAGATTCCTCGATTGCATTCTTTCTTTTCTTAAACGACGGGGTATTTCATATGATGCATTTCCCTGTAATTGAAGATAAAACCCCCAAACTTTCGTTATGAGCATCGTTCGAGATATCACCCTTCCTGCGTCTTCGCCATCACGCATAAGTGAATCGTGTTCTGTGCCCCAGATTCCAGCGCGCTCTAACGACGTTATTATGTGCGACGATTTCGTTGTAAGTAGTTCATCTTCAATCCTCTCCATTGAGCGGGTACGTTCTCCCCAAGCTGATTGAATAGAACCACGATAAGACAGTAAAATGTCAGAGATCTGAGCAAGCTCTTTGCAAATCTTAGCGTCAAAACATAAAGGAGCGAATGCACTTTTCCCTACTGTATCTTCATCCGCTTCATAAGTCTCGAGAGCAATGGCACTCAGCATGTAGGTCACCAATACACAGAGCTTTCCTCTTAGACCAGAAATAATCTTATGTGTTTTGGGAGAGATACCTGACAACAGGCGTTCGATGTCTTTCTCGATCGGGCATAGATCAACAAAGCCTGAATTAGGCTGGACTTCGTCCGCCAAAATGCCGATAACACCCCTTAGGGCGTATTTCACAATCTTTAATGTTTCTCTCCATTGGCTGATAATAATTTTGCGTTCTGCCTCCTCGCTCTGGTGCACGGAACTTGCAAGCAAATTTTTTAGTCTGCGAAGTGCAAATATATCAATCAACTCTACTGAAGTATCAAGCTGCGTGCTGCTTGGGGTGTGCCATTTGATTGGATTATCATGAAGCTCAGCCGACTTCCCAGGAACTTCTGTCTTTGGTGTACATCCCTCAAACAAAGGATACGCTTCAGCCTGAGACGCAACTGTGTGCCTCAACAGCTTACATCCAACTTTGAACAAGTGCTTGTCTATGCAGTCTGAGGGTAAACGTGGTTCCAGGCAAAATTGAATAGCGCTATCTATTTCTGATCGATGATTCGCAAACGCTTTTCCACAATATTTAACAGTGCCCGCTAGACATCTCAAGCGATAAGTTGCCGTTCGCACAGGTAAGTTCTTTAAATCCTTCGTCAGGAAAGGTACTAGAGTATCGAAACTATCGAAGCAATTGCTATTCCTCCCTTTGTAGACGGAAACATGATTACCACCACCGAAGCATGCCGCAGTGCACAAGCTTGCTACATCTTTGGCAGAAAACGGCAAAGTCTCAGAAGAAATAAACTGACACACAGATTCCACTGCTTTCTTATGTGTAGCATCATCCATGGCCAAAAAAAGATGGATCATACAAGACAAAAGCAAACGAGAGAAGCTTTTTGCTTGATTTGCATCCGATGCTGAGTGCCTCACGGATGCGCCTAAATGATCCTTGCTCACTTTCTCTAACTTCCCGGCGGATCGCATCAAATCGTGTATACGAGCCAAAAACACTGTGCTCCAATCCCCTAAAACCATCGACGCTTCAAACAAATTTTCTCTGACATAAAAGCGCTTCTCATCATCGTCCAATCTGACTTCCCCTGGAGAAGGTCTGTGCAGAAGGGTCCCGTCTGGTAACGATAAAAGGGACCGATGGAATTCCGCAGACTGATCGATTGTTGACATTCTCTCAACAAGATTGTGGCCCAGTCTTAGTGTGCCATCTGTGAAATCAATGTAACCGTGGTGAGCTAGACTGGAGCAGTACTTTGTTTTCTCAGATTCATTTTTTTCAATACAAGCAGGGCCCAAGGGTACCCAGGTTACTATTGAATGAATCAGATTCAAGGTTAAAATAGTTTTCTTTCGATCATTGGAATCGATTCCGGCCAAAATCAAAGTCGAAATCGTCGGGGTGCGGCGCAAAATTTCTGATGGCTCGCGCCTCAAGGTAGTTTGAAAGAGTCTTGTCAAAACACCGAGCGCGGGCGGAGCCTGGTGACTTTGATGGATTGCTGAGATATCCAACGCCCTCATGGCGAAGTCCAAAAAGTACGGCAAAACGTGTCTTGGGCTAATCTGCGAAAGAGTGAACAGTGCCTGTTCTCCGGCTTTCCCTACAAATACATTTTTTGAGTAAATTGATTGCTGCACCAAGGGTAGCAAGGCATCTAAAATATGGGGTATTTCGAATGTAGGGATGTTACCATGCCATGTGTGATCATGAAGCTTCATTTCCTGCGCCACATCAGGGTAAGAATCTACCAATAGGGAGTGCCCAAGTTCATTTCCAAGCCTCCGGGCAAACTGTGTGCACAAAGCAGCCAATAGTACACCGAGCGGAAATGTCCAAACGCCTTCATTAGTTGGATTGAAATATGGGCCTAGAAATGACAAAAATCTTATCAAATCTGCCGTACCATCAGACAATTGATTACTACATGACTCGAATGGTATTTGTTGCGCGTCTTGTTTATTGTCGTTGCGGCCGACACAAAAAATAAGGAGCGAAGACAGACGTTCGACAAACTCTATTCCTTCTTGATATGCATTGCCTCCGGAAGAGGCAGAGAAAAGTGTTTTGAGGAAAGATGGTATTTGTCGTGATTTCATGGGGCGAATGGTTGGAAAGGACCGATCGTTGCTCGTCCCTGTTACTGGTATTTGAAGCCAATACGCGCAAGAAGAGAGAATTTTTTTTCTCACAAGAGTCCAGTCAATTTGGACTGCAGAATCATGAAATCTGGCACGGTTCAACAACTGCAACCAAAGAAAGTCAAAGTCGTTGCATCGATCAATAGACGACCAACATTGGAGGCACTCTGGTATAACCCTCTCGAAAAATTCGCTTGTGCATGCCCATGGAAGAAATAAATATAGCATGACAACGGCCCGGAAGCATAAATTGGAATGAGTGCGCCTTAGATCTTGCAAATTGAGGTTCCAAATAGCATTTGACGCAGCATCTGTCAACTTTAAGGAGTTATATTCAACGATGTCCCCACATTCGTAAAAATCCAAAGCATTGTGCTGATCGAAGAAGTGGCGAGCCATAAGAACGATGTTAGCTGTCTTTTTTAGTATATTTGCGCGGCGTGAATGCGACATATTTGGTGGCATGCTTCCAGTAGAAAACTGATCCAATTTGGGACAGGTTCGGTAAAGCAATTTGTAGAGAGGTCTCCAATCCAAAACCACGACTGCATTCTTGTCACTTTTTTTCGAATCTTTGTCAAGAGAATCGGTCGATATAATGTTCAATCTGAATTGCAGAGAGGCTGATCGTACGAACCAACTTGATAGTAAGTTCTCTATGAAACTCAATAAACCCTCGCGACCCGGAGCTGGCAAAGCAAACGGAACGTCCATATTGTCATCATGATGAGGATTTGGATCCTGGCGATTTTGGGACACAGTTTCGTGTGTGCCTTTTTGAATGCCGCTTACTATGTAGAAATACTTGCCCATTACCTCTTGATGCAAAATTTTCCCCCCGGTGTCGTCAGTGCGAAGAGTTGCTGTTAGTAGAGTAAGCGCCTTCAGCAACATATGACAAAAATCTTGTTTACTTAGAACTTTCACATGTCTAGAATCCAAAATTGCGTCGAGTATTGAATTAAGTCTACAACATTTTTTCACAAATGTCGCCTGAAATCAAACCAAGCAGACGAGGAAGATATAAGATTTCCAGAAACAATAGGACAATAGTTCATTTTCTCGACAGAAAACATACCATGCTATTCTCGAAATTTTTAGCCAAAGGCGAAACTAGGTCGTGGTCATCTCCTTCTTCATCCGAGTCATCGTCCTCATATTCAAGGTCTTCTATGTGGTTAGCGTCCTCATCATCAACGTCTTCAACGTGGTTATCTTCCCCGTCTGAGGGATCCCTTTGAGGCTTGAAGTCTGACCCGTCCACTCCGACCGGACCCGCAAGCAGAGTAAAATCAATCTTGCCCAAATCCAATGAGTTCAATAGTTTTTTTAAATCTTCAGCTCTGGATTCAACATATTTCAACTGATGGGCTCTTCCTTCGCAATTATCTTCTTTACAATGAGTCGGGAAGTTGTGATAAAATGCATTTTGTATGGGAGGTTTATCTGCTTGACATGTCATGATCGAAAAATGATTTTGAAGTAAGCGAAGCAAGGTTGCAAACTTGGTCTGGAAAGTATTTATAATTTAAGCTGATTAAAATGAGTCCGATCATAAGAACTGTACATATTTCTCTTTTGTTTACTTTTTGCCTCTTCTGAGCTTTCACGTCTACAAAATACGACCTTAAATACTTAGTTCACTGTTTTTTAAAGCACTGATTCCAACTTGGAAATACACTACCTGATTGGCACTAAAAATATGTAATATTTAAGTACGAGCTACATATAGAAAAAATGTAGTTGGATCATTTTAAAGCATCACTAAAATGTAACAAATGCAATGGGTGTGCTGCTGATTGGGAAAATCAAAATTACAACTCATTGGCTATTTTAGATAGCTGTGTCAAATACTCATGTCTTAATCTAAACTTATCTTGGTAGATTTTATATTTTACTCACTTCTTGACCTTGGGCATCCATGAATTACTCGAAACTCATCCATATACTGATAACAAATATCGACATCAGTCAATATTATCAAAAGGCTGAAACAAACAATTCATTTCAATGTTGAAAAGTAACGGTTTTCATAGCCCCGAAGGATGAAAAGTAGGTTCTTAGTACATATCCTACAAATACTGGATGCTAGTAGAGTCTAGTGACTCATTAATTGTAAGCCCTATTAAAGCTACTTTTCAAAAGTATCTTCTCAAACGCTATAAATCGCTTGCCTTTAACTTTATTCTTTATAATTAATTGCTATATTACTCGTGTGGTATTGCTTACCTATCGCCTTGATTGCTTGGCATGTTGCTGACATGTTGCTTAGCAATCGTAAGTGTTACATATGCAACCTCAAAAATTAGATCTCTGCTTTGAGCAGAGGATACATTATTGGTGCACTGCATTGAACTAACTATAATTAGACGTCTTGGGCAGGAAACCCTCTTAGTTGTATTGAAACTCCATAGACAACTATGATTTTCGTAATTCAGGGGAGTTAGTGCCAACCTTTGATTACTGTTGTCTGCTCAGCATATTCATGTTCATCAAATATGCTGTAGAGTAACATGTTCACCAGGTGTTGTTGCTTTGTCAATTGGCTATTATCTTTGTGGCTAAATCAGCTTGATTATCATTAGCCACCAATCCTCTTATGTACATGTTGGCAAAAGAGTTTCCCTTCTTCTTAAATGTTGATTCCGGTTTCTGTATGTTCTGGATACTCAAATTTGTCACTATATGTATGATGGCCCAGAAAGTAATTTTGTACCTTAAGCCTTGCAATGTTTCCATCCCTATCTTCATGGCGATAAATTATGCTGCAAAAGCAAATGTTTTGATTTTCCCAAACTTTAGACCAGTCATCTAGATAGGTTCGGGTGAAATGGTTGGAAGATAGTGTACCATATCCATTTCCAGTAGCCAGGATTGGGGCTCCTATAATCAACTCTTGTTACGTGGTGATATGTCCTCCAGGTGAGCCTGGAGAGACCACAGGGCATCTCTGATAACATATGCTAGAGGGATCTCGTTGACACCAAGGCACCCTTTAAAATATGTAAATAAAAGGGCTAATCCTTTAGGTTGATTTTAGGGGTAGTCGCTCCCTTGTTATATAATACTCATTGTTTATGCGCTCTATAACTCCTAAAAGACTTCAAAAAGATGTTGACTACTTCTGCCAGTCTTGAACTCCTCTCAAGGTACATAAGACAAAAGACCGCAAGTTTGAAATTGATTCTGCTTTCAAAGACACTATTATATTTCCAACTTTGTCCGAAGGTCCACCTAGCTTTCTCACCACCTTGCACAAGGATTCAGCTTCCTTGTCATCCAATACTTTGTGCTCCTCCATAGCGTCCATGCTATGGTAACTAGGACAGAATGGATCGCAATGTTGCTAATAGTATACATCTTTAATAATTAATTTCTTGGGTCTGATAAACTAAATATAGCCTATGGTAAGCTGTGAGCTAGACACTGTTATAGTGCTCATAAAGTGAAAACAATTATCCTTCATTATCTATGTATCACTCATTGTGGCGGTGTCGTCAAATCCACAATGTTCACACAGGTTATTAGTGTAATCTCAACTCAAAACAGCATCTTCTTTACCACTATGCATTGCTTAACTTGAACGTTTTCTTTACATCACAATGTATTATCACACATGTTTTATTGTTTATGT
>Ga0075154_10003202_pt1 | contig 10419 bp, 7 predicted proteins | sample JI71714BDNA_FD_70965 | JGI IMG/M metagenome (GOLD analysis project Ga0075154, IMG submission 70965) | Wastewater effluent complex algal communities from Wisconsin, to seasonally profile nutrient transformation and Carbon sequestration -... | ecosystem: Engineered > WWTP > Effluent > Algae...
GGTTTTCCTGTATTTTGCCCTCTTTTTGTTGAAATTTTGTCGTTTTTGGATTAAAACGGCCTAAAATCAGTCATTTTTCAGGTTTTTCCGAAAATTGACATTCGGACGTTTTTCTAGTAAAATGGCCTCCCGTTACGCCTATTTTAAGCGGATTTCGTAACAAACTGCGGCTCTCTCCGATGCATAGTAGCCTGTTCATAAGCATACGCTACTCCAATGAGTGGCCCCTCCTGAAAGGCGGTACCTAAAAAGGCAAGTCCAACAGGCATCCCATGAACAAATCCCATGGGAACATTCACCGAAGGATTACCGCAAACCGCCGCGGGACCATACATACCATATCCGGAAAACCGATCGCCATTGATCAGATCTGTACACCAGGCGGCACCATTGGAAGGACCACAAACAGCCTCTAGTTTTTGTGAAGCGAAGAAGTCTGCATAAAACTTTCTGGCTTCCCCATACTTTGCCACAGCATCCAGGTAATCTTTTTCGGTCAACGGGCCTCTTGCTTCAGAAGCTTCTAAAGTTTCCTGTTGGAAGTAAGGCATGGCTATAGTTGCATGATCCTTGTTATAGCGGATCACATCACTCAGCGTTTTCATGGCACTATTGGCTTTCGACAAATAGGCATTCACGCCATGCTTGAATTCATACTGCAACACCTTTAAAGCCTGAATACCCAATCTGTTGAATGCAGCCAGCAATTCAACTTCAACCACTTCAGCCCCTTTTTGCTTGAATACCGCTATCGCCTCTTTGTATAGCGCCAGCACGGAGTCATGACCACCGCTTAAAAAACTCTTTTCCACGCCTATCCGTTTTCCGGACAACCCATCCGGCTTTAAATAAGTGGTGTAATCAATCGTCGTACCAGGCGAAGCCTGTGATGCGGGATCAGCAGGATCCACCCCGGCAATAGCGGTTAAAACAATAGCGGCATCGCGAACGGTTCTGGTCATTGGACCTGCCGTATCCTGTGTATGAGAAATAGGAATGATGCCTGACCGGCTCACTAAACCAACGGTGGGTTTTATCCCCACTACACCATTTACTGAAGAGGGGCAGTGAATAGAACCATTGGTTTCCGTACCAATAGCGACTGCACAAAAGTTAGCAGATACCCCAGCACCGGAACCAGAACTGGAACCACAGGGATTCCGGTCTAATGAATACGGATTTTTTGTCTGCCCGCCTCTGCTGCTCCATCCGCTCACGGAACGGGTGGAACGAAAATTAGCCCACTCACTTAAATTCGTCTTTCCCAATAGCACAGCACCAGCTGCACGAAGCCGGGTAACTAAAAAAGCATCCTGTGCCGCAACGTTATCCTGCAATGCCAGCGCTCCGGCCGTTGTATGCATTTTATCGCCTGTGTCAATATTATCCTTAATTAAAACGGGTATGCCATGTAAAGGACCCACTGCTTTCTTTTGCTTTCGTTCCGCATCACATTGCCTGGCGATGGCCAGGGCATCAGGATTAAGCTCAATAACCGCATTCAACGCGGGCCCTTTTTTATTATAGCCCGCTATCCGGTCCAGGTATAGTTGGGTTAGTTGTACTGTACTGATTTTTCCGGTGGCTAACAATTGTTGTAATTGTCCGATGGTGGCCTCACGAATTATTGCAGGTGTAAGGGTTGTTGCAGCGGCCTTGTTACCAGCAAACACATCAGCGGGAAATAAGGCGTAGCCGGTTGCCATTAATCCTGCATTGGTCAGAAAGGACTTTCGGTTCATCTCTTAATTTTTAAATATTAGGAAAGCAGTGACAAATTACAACATAGGGGATAATGATAACATCTTGCGGGTTGACTGGTTGAAAGGTTGACGGGCCTGCCTGCCGGACAGGCAGGTTAACAAGGGCCTCCTGAGGAGATCTTTCCATCCTTTCGGATTATTGCTTCTTTAGGGCCTTGTCAACCTATTAACTCGTCAACCTATTAACTGATCTATTTTCACCCCAAAAACACGCATTTTCACCCCATTTTCAGTGTTTTTTCGGCTATTTCTAAGAAATCTGTACATCATACACCCTACCCGATTCTACCGCTCAAACCACTTTTTAAAACCGGGGGCTTTTTCACGGCTGACATCCTGTTCCATTTTTAAATTAGACTGCAGTATTAATATAAGTTTTTGATTTTCCAGTGGCTTAATACTTTGTATCGCATTTATATGAATAAGACATTGCCTGTTTGCCCTGTAAAATAAAGCGGGGTCAACAAGTTCTTCGATCTCCTCCAGCGTAACAAAATCAAGTATATATTTTTCGCCACTGAAAGTGATCAGGTAATTCAGATTCTCCCTGTAAAAACAGGCAATATCCTTAGTTAGTACAGGCAACCATTGATTGCGCAGTTTTACAACAAATTTTTCTTTATACGCAGGTATAGTGTTACCCGGCTGCGCCATCATTTGCAGCAATTGCTGTATATCTTTTGGATACGCTGATTTACTTTCTACAATACTTCTTGCTTTACTGATGGCATTTTTAAGTTCAGCATTGTCTATTGGCTTTAGTAAATAATCCACCCCATTTACTTTAAAAGCTTTTATTGCATATTCATCATACGCTGTCGTAAAAATAATGGGACATTTTAACTCATAGCGCTCAAATATTTCGAAACTCACCCCATCGCTTAATTGTATATCTGCAAAAATAAAGTCAGGTTCACTGTTTTCCATCAGCCAGCGGTTGGCCGCTTTTACACTGGGCAATATTTCAAGAATAGTAACATCATCCGCTACCGCAGCAATTTTAGATTTTAATTCCCTGGCAATCAGGGTTTCATCTTCTATAATTATAGCATTCATAACAAGGGAATTTTGACAGTAAATGATGTTGGGGTTTCCAGTATTTCCATTGGCACGTTATTTAAGTGACGGTATAAAGACTGCATATTGCTAAGACCCTGTTTATTGCTGGTTTCAACAAATTTCTTTTTTTGAATATTGTTTTGCACTAACAGATAATCGCCCTCAACATATATATTAATTACCAACGGGCTTTCTTCGTCAATAATATTATGCTTAAGCGCATTTTCAATTAAATTCTGCAAAGTTACCGGCACTATTTTACGGTGCCTGAATTCTTCCGGTACGTCCAGGTTTAATTCCAACCCTTTGTCGAAACGAGTTTTCTGTAACCCAATATAATTTTCAGCAAATTTTATTTCTTCTGACAGCGAGATGGTTTCACTATCCCTGCTTTTTAAAATATACCGATAGGTTTTACTTAAGCTATCTAAAAACCGGCTGGCATCAGCAGGGGCGGTATTAATAAGGCTGTTTAGTGAAGTTAATGAGTTGAACAGAAAATGCGGATTGAGCTGCTGCTTCAATCCCTCATACATGACCAGCGCTTTTTCCTTCTCCAATAGCTGTGCTTTGTTTTGTAATATCAATAATTTTTCTCTATGTGATAAGCGATACCGGTAAATACTAAAAAGGATCAGTACAGATAAGAGTATAATGGTAATAATAAACCACCATTGCTTGTAGAAAACTGTACCAATATAAATGGTCATTGTTTTTTCCGGATCCATCCAGTTCGTTTGGCTGTTACTTACCTTATACCGAAAAACATATTTACCGCCAGGCACATTGGTGTAATTAATGTTTTTCCCCTTTGAATACACCCAATCCTTATCAAACCCGTCAAGCTTATAGGCAATCCAGCACTGATTGGGATTATAATAATTCAGCGTGGTTAATTCAATGGAGAAAAAATTTTCATGAGGCTTTAAATACAGTTCTTTCAATTCTTCTGCATTGATTGCGGATGCAATAGTTTTGTCCGGAACTTTTATGGCGTTAATATATACCAAAGGGGGTGTTTCGACCGGATTATATTCGTCTGGATCAAATACAACAAAGCCCTTTCTGCTTGGGAAAACAAAGTTGCCGCTGCTTAACTTAAAAGCCACCTGGTCATTAAAAAAGGAAGATGATAACCCATCTGCCATATCAAAGACTTTTAAAATCTTTCTTTCTTTACTCATTACACACAATCCATTACCGGTGCCTATCCAGAATCTCCCCTGTTTGTCTATTTGTAAACCACAAATCCAGCTGTTAGGTAAACCCTCTTTAGTCGAATAAACAGTGTTAGTGCCGGTTTGCAGGTTATAACAGTTGAGCCCGTCAACGGTCCCTATCCACATATTCCCCTGGTCATCTTCTGAAAAAGAATTAATAAACCCATTACTAAGTTTACTTTTATTTTCAGGATCAAGCGTTGTTTCAATTTTGTTATTGGCTGGATTATAAACAATAACACCATTGCGAAATGTTCCGAGCCACCACTTTCCCTTACTATCCTCTTTTATACATTTAATTACATTGTTGGCAAATGGTTTTAGGGCAGTGTAAAACCGGAAGCAGTTGATAAATTTGTCTTTCTTATGATCATATTCAAATAATCCGCCGTTGCCGCCTATTAGTACATTACCATTTCTTAGTTTAACCAGTGAGTGAACAAACAAGTAGGGTAAACTGTCTTTCGTTCCATAAAAAAGCATCTTCCCGGTTTTGGTATTAAACCGGTTTAATCCATCAGAAGTACCAATCCAGATAGTTGCGTCTCCGCCGTTTAACAGGGACCTTACAGACTGACTGTGTAATTCTTTATTCGCTTTATCAGTGTTGGTAAAATTCCGGATAACCCCTTTATTAATATTATAAAGGGATACCCCATTTCCCGTACCCAGCCATAAATTACCATTGTCCTCTTCCGCAACAGCCCTTCCCCAATTATCTAACAGGCTTAATCGAATAAACGGATTCCTGGTTATTGAACTAAATTTCATTTTATCGGGGTGAAAAAAATCCACTCCCGCGCCAATGGCGCTAATCCAAATTAACCCGTCTTTAGCCTGGTAGATGGCATTGCAAAAATTGGAGGCGATAGAGTTGGAGACAGCTGGATCGATTGTGGAACTTGTGAAACTATTTGTTGCTTCATTATAAAGGCTAATGCCAAGATAAGTAGAACCAACCCATATCCTGTTTTTATTATCAGCAAATATTTTCGTTATACTTGACGGAAGCCCTTTGCCATCAGGCTGCTGAAAATAATTATACCTGGTAATTTCATTATTTTCATTCACACGGTACAATAAACTAAAAAAAGGGTCTGTAGAAAACCATAGCCGGTTATTTTTATCTACTGTTACAGCCCTCACATCGTTACTATTTACTAAAGGCGCATATTTTTTAGTATCGATTAAATCCCATTTAAAGGTTACCGGATCAATAATAAGCACGCCATACCCGGTGGCAGCATATAGTTTATTGTCGGCTCCGGCGCAAACATCACGTATAGCGGAGTTGATAATTTTTGAAAGTGCGGTATCTGACGTTGGATATGTGGGGGCTGTAAGGATTTTATGTATTGTATCCGTAATTTTTAAGCCCTTAGCGGTAGCAGCCCATATGCTGCCCTGTTTATCCTCTGCAAAGGAATAAACGACAGATGCGTTTTTATACTGAATGAAATTATTAGCCGCATAATTATACATACAAAGACCCGGATACACTCCAATCCAAAGCCTGTTTTTTGAATCAGTAAAAAGGTTCTGTATAAAATTATTGATCAGCGAAGTGCTGTCATCTTTTTCGTGATGATACCACTTCATATTAATGCCATCATACCGATAAAGGCCATTTCCACTGCCAAACCACATAAATCCATACTTGTCCTGGGTAATACCGCGTACCGTTTCATTATTCAGGCCGTTGGCTGCGGTTAAGTGCTGGAAATTATAGGGCACTGGCTGCGCACACAGTGAGCCTGCCATGCTAACCAGTATTGCAAATAGTACTTGCCGTATGACTGAGTGATATTTCAAATCAAATTAAAAATACAAATATGCCCTTACTTTTACCGGTTTTGCCCTAAAAACCGCTTGTTTTTAAAATGAAGCGTAGCAAAAATCAAATAAACCGTATCGGTAAAATTAATATTGGGAAATCAGCTATGAGAAAACAGATGAAAATTATACTCCGGTTACAATAATTATTTTTGAAATATAAAATGTAAATGAGTCTGATAAAATATACTACGAAGGGAATTATTTTACAACAGATTCATCAGCACCGCAAATCATGGCATCAGCCATTGTTGTATAACATTGAGCCCATGCCTGTTTTACTTCGGCAGTAAAGTCATTACCCAACCCTTTCTCCAATGTCCATAATAAAGCCTTTCCCACCATTTTATAATGTGCGGGCCGGGCTCCATAGCCTGCATGCCGGGTTGCCATGGCTGCAATTTCCCCGCTCAGTTCATCTAACCGCTCCAGCCGGGTTATAATAATATTGAGCATATCAATCAGCTTGCGGTACTGGCTATCCATATCTTTTGGAAACATCTTACGTAATGAAGGAGTATCGGCGAACAGTTTACTATAAAAAACATCTCCGATTATTTCTGGTTTTACCTGCTGCAAATATTTCCAGCTTTTTTTTATCAATTGTATTTGTGTCGTTGTCATACGTTTTAATATTTCAGCATACAAATATTCACCTATCTGCCTTTATAAAAACAATTTAACTGTGCGAAGCGTCTAAAAAATGCATCAAAGTGTATTCCGCCTATCCTGTATAACCAGCTCTTGGAACAATGCATTTATCCGTTTAACGGTTTATTTTAAAATAGCGGCGTCTCATTTTAAAGAACACCTGTATCAGCAGGTTAAACTTTTATATACATTATTACAACGCCAATTTTACAGCATAAATCAAAAATCAAAATCAAAAAATAAAACAATGAAAAAATTATTTATCGCATCCATTGCTTTAGCCATGCTGGCAGGTTGTAAAAAAGAAAAGACTGCCGAAACCGCCTCACTACCCAAAAACTACATTGGTACCTGGAATAATGTTATTCCGGCTGTACACAACACCCCTTTAGATTATTATAATCTGACAGCCTTTTTAAATGAAGGTGGAACCGGATTGGTAAATTCCACACGTATTGTAAACGGATTTGTTTATCCTCAGGGAAATGCAAGCTGGGAAAAATTGGCAAACGATTCTGTGGTAATTACATTGGCTTTACCTGCATATCCTGCAGAAATGTGGGAACTGAGAGGAATCAGTAATGCCAATAACACATCAATTTCGGCAAATGCTTATCGTTATCCCAAAAACAAAAGTACTCCTGCAATAAATTTTGGATCAATTGTATTAAAGAAATAAAAAGGGTTTAACCGTATCTGCCTTTATTCAGCTAAAACACCGGGGTTGGCTGTAAAACGAGTGAATCGGTTTTTACTACGGTTTAATTTTCGTTTACCCCTAATGATTAAGTAAAAATAGTACAAGATTTATTTCCATTTCATATTTACATTATCAAACAACACTAAAAAAATAAAATGAAAAAGATATTTACCATTTGCATGCTATACTTTATAACCGTTGCTGCTGCTGCACAAGCTCCTCAAAGTTTCAATTACCAGGGTGTTGCCCGTAATACCACAGGCACTCCTTATGTAAACCAAACAATGAATATCAGGCTCAGTATCCACACCGGAACCGCTTCAGGAAACGTTGAATACGCAGAGGTACGCACCATTACCACCAACGCTTTTGGATTATTTACTGTACAAGTGGGCAGTGCCGGCGCCAATACCACACAGGGTAATTTTTTGACGGTAAGCTGGTCTGCCGAAGCAAAATACCTTCAGAGTGAAGTAAATCTCCCCGGTACAATGAATTATATTGATCTGGGAACAGTAAAACTGCAGAGTGTACCTTATTCCCTGTATAGTAACGAGTCGGCAGCATTAAAACTTCCTTTTTCAAAATCTATAAGCAATCCCGACTATCTTATATCACTTACCAACACCAGTAGTGAGACCAATTCAACAGTTTTAGACATTAATAGCACAGTTGGCAATAGCATTAAGGCTGAATCCGAATCGGGTACTGCCGTTAAGGCTTCCAGTCCCTTTGGGACAGCCCTGGATGTAAACGGAGCCATCCGTATTACAGGCGGCAATACCAGCCCCGGTAATAATAAAGTATTAACCAGTGATGCATCGGGCAATGCTATGTGGAAAGAAAATAAAGCGCAGGGCTTACAATTTCCTTTTGATACTACTTTAAATACCGTTTTCAATACTCCCATATTCCATATAAAAAATACGGCTGTTAATAATTCAGTACCTGTTGCACATTTTGAAAACACAAAGGGGATGGGTATATTATCAGTTTCCGATTCATCTTATGGCGTGTCGGGGTATTCCTATTCTCCTGTTAATGCCGGTATAGTTGGTGGTAATGGCTACGGAGGTCCGGGTGTATTGGGAACTGCAGTAAATTTCCCGGGAGGAGTTGGCGTAAAAGGTATTGCTGGAATAGGGAATACTTCTGCAGGAGTTTTTGGAGATGGTGAGACCAGTTCTATAGGCGTAAAGGGCGTATCAGTAAGCCATATTGGCGTATATGCCAATTCAACAGACGGTGTTGGATTGCAGGCCATTTCTACAAATAGTAATGGAGTTTATGCCACTTCGGTGAATGATAACGGAATTATCGGACAAACCGGAATGGGGGGTAAAGCAGGCGTTGTGGGGAATTCATTGGCTAATGGCGCGATTGGCGTATTAGGTGAAGGATATGCCCCTAATAGCGTAGGGGTATATGCAAAAGGCCCGATTGGTACACTTGCACTGGAAGTAAATGGCTTAATTAAAATTGATGGGCAAGGCCAATACCCCGGAGCAGGTAAAACACTTACCAGTGATGCTAATGGAATAGCTACCTGGAAAAATGGAAAGATAGGATTTAGTGTATATAATACTACAGAAACAATGATACCTGTTAACGTATGGGTAAAAGTTCCTTTCTCCAATAAAGAGTTTGATGGCAGCAATAATTTTAATGCGGCTAATAATTCATTTACTACTCCGGTGAAAGGACTCTACAATATCAATGCCCAGGTATCTTTCAGAGATTATAACCATCCGGCAATGAGAGGGAACATCAGGCTTGTTTGTAAAAGGAATGGTGTTATTTACACTAAAGCATTAAGATATGCATTTGCTGATGCCGAGTATCCGGCTGGCACAGTTCTGCCAACTGCATTTTACCAAAAAGTTATTGCTTCTATCAGCGGCGATTTTTATTTATTAGCCAATGATGAAGTGTGGATTGAGGTTGCTCAAAACAATAGTATACTTGGCACCCCCGCTTTAGCATTGAATGCAACACAAGAAACATTTTTCTCTGGCCATTTGGTTTTTGAAGATTAATTACATTAAAAAACAAGTATGAAACAGTTATATATAGCAGCACTATTGCTTGCTGCAAATATTGGCGCCTATTCACAGAGCTTTACCCCGGTTGTAATAAACAATGGAGGTGGTGCCCACAGTACTGGTGGCTTAACCTTTGAATGGAGCATCGGCGAAAGCTTTACTGAAACACTAACTTCAGGCAACAGTTTTACACTGGGAGTTTTACAACCTTTAAATACCGCCTATAGCGGACCTTTACCAGTAAACCGTTTGGAATTTTATGCCAAAAGAATCAATAATACACAGGTGCAACTGGACTGGAAAACCAGTGAGGAATATAACAATAAAGGTTTTAGGGTTGAAAGAAGAAAAGAAAATGAAAGCGGCTTTACAGAAATAGATTTTGTAAACAGTAAAGCAATCAATGGTACCAGTACAGTGACACTTCAATATTCAAGAACAGATAATAATAATTTTTCTGGTCCTGCTTACTATCGATTACAACAGCAAGACCTGGACGGACAATTCAGTTATTCAGTGGTACGTATGGTAAAAGGGGATATGGATAAACAAGTAAGCCTGAACGTGTGGCCTGTACCAGCCGTTGGATTTTTTAATGTAAGTGTAACTGGCTTGAATAAGACCGATCTTCTTCTGATCATTGATATGAACGGCAGGCTGGTAAAACAGTTTAACGTGCAAAATCAAACACAACAACAGGTTAGCGGTTTGCCACCAGGTACTTACTTTATCAGATTAGGCAGTGATAAAACAGTAGGGCAAAAAATAATACTGCAATAACCGCCTATCTAACTATTGCCTATACAGATTTGCCTGACACACTCGCTTTTCTTGCAGCAATGTTATTTCTTTTACCTGGCATCGTTTTCATTTATTCGCTTAAAGAAAATATAGTGGCTGTTGCAACGGCCGCTATATTTTCTTTAAGCTATCTATTTGTACCCTATATTACTAAAAACAAGTTCAAAGATATCGTTCAGTTGTTTTGACAACATACAGATCCGGCAGCGTATCGAAAGGTGGCTAGTTGAACCCCTTATATGTTTGTTTTTCGAAAATATTCTAAGGTCTTACCTTACAGAAAGAGGAGGATGCACCCCTTGGCACCTGGATGCCGTCCCGGAGTTTCTTCCTTCTGTAAGGTTGAGTTT
>Ga0075154_10003204_pt1 | contig 10417 bp, 8 predicted proteins | sample JI71714BDNA_FD_70965 | JGI IMG/M metagenome (GOLD analysis project Ga0075154, IMG submission 70965) | Wastewater effluent complex algal communities from Wisconsin, to seasonally profile nutrient transformation and Carbon sequestration -... | ecosystem: Engineered > WWTP > Effluent > Algae...
GTGTCCAGCACCACCTTGGCGCGCTTCAGCTTCACCACATAGTCGTCAAAGCCCGAGACGGTGAACCGCCCGTTGCCCATGAACCGATGCCCCTCGGTCACGTTGCCCGCGACGATCCCGTCGACCTCCATCGGCACGACATGCGCGCCGGTCTCATCCGACAACAGGCAGATGATCGACTGCAACGGCCGCACCCAGCGCAAAGTCCCCGACCCCCAGCGCATCGACTTCGGCCAGGGGAAATTGCGGATCGCGGCTTCCAGCACTTCGGCCACGATCACCGCCGCCGCGCGCCCCGGCTTTTCCACCACGGCGTAAAAGGTCTCGCCCTTCTTCTCGGCCCGGCGTTCCAGCTGGTCCACTGACAGCCCCGTGGACCGCAGGAACCCGTCAATCGCCTGCTGCGGCGCGGTTGTCGCAGGCCCCTTGCGTTCCTCCCGCACCGGACGGCTTTCCGCGGTCAGCCCTTCGATCGACAGGACCAGCCGACGCGGGGTGGAGAAGGCCCCGGCAGAGGCATAGGTCAGCCCGGCATCCACCAGACCGTCGGTCACGATCTTCCGCAGATCCTCGCGGGCGCGGGCTTGCATCCGGGCCGGGATTTCCTCGGAAAAGAGTTCGATCAGCAGATCGGGCATGATCAGTCCTTGTACGTGTCGTTCAACTGGTTCCAGGCATAGGCGCGGCCGTCGCCGAAGACTGCCACCACCCGGTCGACGCCGGGGTGGATGTCGGGCTCCGACAGGAAGGCCAGCGCCTCGCCGGTCTCCAGAGCGGTGCCGATGGCGGCTGCGTCAAAGCAATCGAACCCGTTCGGCGCGACCAGAGGCTCGGCTCCCTCATATTCGCGGTAGGTTTCGGTCAGCATGGCAAGCGTGAGCGGCGTGGTGAAACAGGCGCGGAACTTGATGGGAGAGCTGTCCGCGTCGATCCCCTCGATCTCGGTGACGATGATCGCTTCGGGCTTGTCGCCCACCAGCGGCACCAGACGGATTTCCTCGCCGGGGCGGAACGCAACCGGCTCGTAGAACGCCCGCTCGGCGGTATACCACAGGAATGCCCCGCCAATGGCGGCAGCCAGCACGATTACGCCCACAGCCAGTCGCCCCGCATTCACTGATCCGCCCCCGCCTCGGTCTGGCGGAAGGCGTCAGCGCATTTCTTCGCCAGCGCGCGGACCCGGCCGATATAGGCCTGCCGTTCGGTGACAGAGATCACGCCGCGCGCGTCCAGAAGGTTGAACAGATGCGACGCCTTGATCGTCTGGTCATAGGCGGGATGCGCCATGATGATGCGCTTGCCGGATTTCGGGTCATCGGGGTCGAACGCCAGCAGCTTCTCACACTCCGCCTCGGCGTCCTTGAAGTGCTGGAACAGCATCTCGGTCGTCGCCCCGTCAAAGTTGTGGCGGCTGTATTCCTCTTCCGTCTGCCGGAAGATGTCGCCGTATTTCAACGGGATCGGGCTGGATGGGTCGTTGAACGGCATGTCCATCACATGATCCACGCCCATGACATACATCGCCAGGCGTTCCAGCCCATAGGTCAGCTCGCCGGACACTGGCTTGCAGTCATGCCCGCCGACCTGCTGGAAATAGGTGAACTGGCTGACCTCCATCCCGTCGCACCAGACCTCCCAGCCCAGACCCCAGGCGCCCAGCGTCGGGCTTTCCCAGTCGTCCTCGACAAAGCGGATGTCGTGCAGGCCAAGGTCGATGCCGATGGCCGCGAGGGATCCCAGATACAGATCCTGCAGGTTCGCCGGCGAAGGTTTGATGATCACCTGATACTGGTAGTAGTGCTGCAGGCGGTTCGGGTTCTCGCCATAGCGGCCATCCGTCGGGCGGCGCGAGGGCTGGACATAGGCGGCGGCCCAGGGCTTCGTCCCCAATGACCGCAATGTGGTGGCCGGATGGAAAGTCCCGGCGCCAACTTCCATGTCATAGGGTTGCAAGACGGCACAGCCCTGCGCCGCCCAGTAGGATTGCAGCCGCAGGATGATCTCCTGGAAGCTTCTTGGCGTCGTCGGGGCGTCGGTCATGGGCGGCCTCAGGCGGGGTCGAGGGACGGGAGCAAAACTCGGGTCTTCCCTATCCACTGGGGCGCATAGGGTCAATTCCGGAAAGAACCGGCGCAATCGTGACCGGTTTCACCTTGCCGCGGCGCGCGCACTGTCTAATGTCGCGCGAAACGTCAATCCTCTTCAGGACCAGTCCATGTTCAGACCTGTTGCCTTGCTTGCCCTTCTGCTGTCCGCCGTTCTTCTGATGCATCCGACAGCGGTTCAGGCCCAGGACGATACGGTCTGGCTTCAGGTCGAGGCGCATCCCGACCTTGCCACCGCGACTGACCGCGCAAGGGCCTATGCCTCGCTTTTCCCCGAAACGGCGGGCTTCGGCCTGCGCTCGGGCTGGTACGGGATCGCGCTTGGCCCCTACCCTGCCGCCGAAGCTGCCCTGCGGCTGGAAGCGCTGAAACGTGAGGGTCAGATCCCGGCGGACAGCTTCATCGCCTATTCCCGCGATTTCCGCGACCAGTACTGGCCGGCCGAGGGTGCGGCTCCGGCGCCCGAAGTCGTGGCCACCGCGGAACCCGAACCCGTCGTCGCGCCGGACCCTGCCGAGGCTCCGGACGAAACCAGGGCCGAGGCCCGTGACAGCGAGGCGATCCTGCTGCCGGAAGACCGCAAGGATCTGCAGACCGCGCTGCAATGGTTCGGTTTCTACGCAGGCGGCATCGACGGGGCCTTCGGGCCCGGCACCCGCAACTCGATGTCGGCCTGGCAAGAGGCTCAAGCGCTGGAACCGACCGGCATCCTGACGACCCGGCAACGCCGCGCGCTTCTGGACGCCTGGAAGGGCGAGCTGTCAGCCTTCGGCTTTTCGGAAGTCGTCGAAGCCGAGTCCGGCATCACCGTGACCCTGCCCCTTGGGCTGGTGGAATTCGACCATTACGAGCCGCCTTTTGTCCACTACCGCGCCAAGGCTCCGGAAGCACCGCGCATCGTGCTGATCTCGCAGCCCGGCGATCAGGCCGGATTGTACGGGCTGTATGATGTGCTGCAAACGCTGGAATCCGTCCCGCTTGACGGCGCCCGGGACCGCGATGAGCGCAGCTTCCGCATCCGCGGGACCAGCGCGACCGTCGACACGACTGCCTTTGCCACGCTGAAGGGCGACCGGATCAAGGGCTGGATGCTGATCTCGACTCCCGGGAACGAGGCGCGCGACGCCCGCATCCTGAAAGTGCTGCAAGACAGCTTCAAGCCCGACGGCGACGGAGTTCTTGATCCCGGGATGGCCGCGATGGATCCGGCCACGAAGGCTGGCTTGCTGTCCGGACTTGAAGTGCGCAAGCCGAAGTTCAGCCGCACCGGCTTTTACATCTCGCCCGAAGGTGCGGTCCTGACCACGGTCGAGGCCGTCACCGCCTGCGGTCGCGTCACCATCGACCGCACGACGGAAGCAACGGTCACAATGTCGGACGCCGGCACCGGACTCGCGCTTCTGATGCCGAAGGCCCCGCTGTCTCCCCGCGCTTTCGCCGGTTTTGCAACTGCCTCGCCCCGGCTTGGCAGCGAAGTCACCGTGCCCGGCTATTCCTACGAAGACCGCCTGCCCGCCCCGACACTGACCTTCGGCACACTGGAAGACGTGAGCGGCCTGAACGGCGAGACCGGATTGAACCGGCTGGCCCTGCAGTCGCTGCCCGGTGACGCCGGCGGCGCGGTGCTGGACGCGCAGGGCGCGGTCCTCGGGATGCTGTTGCCCGCTGCCCCGCAAGGCGGCAAGCAGATGCCCGCCGGCGTGGCCTTCGCGCTTTCCTCGCCCGAGATCACGCGGCTTCTCTCGCAGACCGGCGTCACGCTGCAGACTGCGGTGCCGACCGGCCCGCTCGGCCCGGCGGCGCTGGCCGAAAAGGGCACCGGGATGACCGCGCTTGTCTCTTGCTGGGACTAGCGCCGCCAGAAGGTTGGAAGCAGCAACAGCAACAAGGCCACAAGACCAAGACGCCCCAGGATCATCGCCAGCGTCATGATGGCGATGGCGCCGGATGGGAAGTCAACAAAGGTGCCCGTCCGTTCCAGCAGCGGACCGAAGCCGTAGCCGATGTTCCCCATCGCCTGCCAGACCGCAAAGGTGGCAGAGATCGCATCGACGCCCGTCATGGTCATGCCGACACTGAGCACGCCGATGATCACGATGTAGCCCGAGATGAACATGATCACGGCGTTCAGCACGTCGTCATCCACGGTGCGGCCACCATATTTCACTGGGTCGACCGCACTTGGATTGCCAATCTTGCGAATTTCCCGCGCGAGGAAATTCAGCGCGATCTGAACGCGGAAGACCGTCAGAGCCCCGGAACTGGATCCTGAACATCCACCGACCAGACCGGCGATGAAGGCGACAAGCATGGCAAACCCGCCCCAGCCGACGAACGATCCCGAAAAGAACCCGGTGCCGGTCATAATCGAACTCAGGTTGAACACCGTCTCTCGAAAGACCGGCTCGAATTCCGATCCGGTCGACAGCACGCGCCAGATCGTCACCGACAGGATAGCCGCGAGCATCCACACAAGGTACGACCGCAACTGGATGTCGAAGATCAGCGGTCGGGCGCTCCCGTTCAGCAGCTGCACGAAGCGGATGTAGGGCATTGCCGCCAGGACCATGAACAGGGCCCCGACATATTCGCCAAGGCCCGGGTATTTTGAGAACGACAGATCCGACGGAAAGAAGCCGCCCGTGGCGATGGTGGCAAAGCCGCCAACGACTGCGTCCAGCGTGGTCATGCCAATGGCAGAATAGGCGGCGATGCAGGCAACCGTCAGCAGCGCATAGACGAACAGCAGCTGCCGGGCGATGTCGGTCGCGCGCGGCAGGGCCTTGCCGAAAGTGTCAAAGCCTTCCGTCCGGAAGAACTGCATGCCGCCAACCCGCATGAGCGGCAGGAAGATCATCGCGATGAAGGCGATCCCAAGGCCGCCCAGCCAGTTCAGCATTCCCCGCCAGAGGTTCATTCCCGCCGGCAGGTCGTCCAGCCCGACGATCACCGTCGCCCCGGTCGTGGTGATGCCCGAGACCGCCTCGAAGTAGGCGTTCTGCAAGGTCAGGCCCGGCGCGCCGATCCAGAACGGCAAGGCGCCGAAGAACGGCACCAGAACCCAGATGCCCGCTGTCAGAAGATAGGCCTGCCGGGTGTCCAGGGGCTTGCCCAGAGCGTTGCCGGTGGACAGCGTCAACGCTGCGCCGACAACCCCGGTCAGTGCAGCGCTTGCCAGGAAATCATAGCCGTTGGCCAGCCCCGCACGCCAGTCGATGATGGCCGGGGCCAGCATCAGGATCGCCAGAACGATCAGGATGCGGCCGATGACGTAGGCAACGGGGCGGAAGTCTACCATGGTCGGGCATGGCTACGCGGCCCCGCGCCTTTGGTCAACTCAGCGTGTGTGGATCAGCGTCTGGAAGAGATGCGGGTCCAGGCTTGTGGCCGCAAAGGTCTCGCCCTCGGTCAACAGGCTGATCGCGTCGTGGCTGTGCAGGCTTTCCTGATGGCTGGCAACCACCCGGAAATCGCCGATCCGCGCGTCGCGCCGCAGCGCCTCGCAGAACAGGCGCGCCGCATCCTCGACGAAGATCGGATTCGCCGCGTTCAGTTCCGCGAAGGCCTGCTCATCCTCGCGCTTGACCATCACCTGCGTCTCGGTGACGACGGCACCGCGCGCCAGGTCCACAAGGTCCTCCAGCGCCATCTCGCCGGTCAGCACCACCGACAGCCGCGCCACGGACCGCTGCGAATGCGGCGTGGCCAACTGGCCCCGCGTGGCCCGGGCATGTTCCGACAGCTCAAGGCTGCAGGGGCAGGTCGAGGAATAGACATAGTCCAGATGCGCAATGCGCTTCCGGACCCCGGCCTGTTCCACCAGTTCCAGCGCGATGTCGTAATACTGCCAGCCACTCAGACCCGAGCGCAGCGATGTCAGCTGCATCGGGAACGACAGCCGCATCTGGATGCGCGCGTCAAAGCTGCCAAGGTCCGCCTTGTAGTCGTCCAGCGCCGCCTCGATCACGCCGAAGGAGAACTCCTTTTCGGCATGGGCATAGAACGACCGCATGATGCGGCTCATGTTGATGCCCTTCTTCTCGGCCTCAAGGCTGACCGTGCCGGTGACGCTGGTTTCCAGCACCAGAGGCGCACCCTCGCGGGTGGCAAAGCGGATCGGCAGGCGGAAATTGGAGATGCCGACATGCTGGATGCGGGACTTCGCGCCCCGGATCAGGCTTGCGGGACCGTTCTGCAGGTCGGGCATCGACCGCAGATAGCCTGCATCCGGCCGGAACTCTTCGGGATAGACACGCGACAGCGCCGGATAGCCCTGCCCCGGCAGCAACCAGCCCACTGCCGAATCCAGCCGCGAGATGTCCTCGTCCGACGATTTCCCCGCCCACTGGCGCAAGGTGGCCAACGCCGCTTCCGCCTCTTCGCGGGTCGGCAGACGATCAAGTTCAGGGGTATGGATATTCATGTGGGCAGGTCCTTTCGGTTCGGGCGGGCCATCTGGCCAAGCCGTCAATTTCCGGATGGTTCTACGAGCAGAGCCCGCCACCGGATCACCCTGGTCCGAGGCAGGCCCCCATCAGATAGTCATTCTGCACCGCAAAGCAAGAACGCTTTGCGACACTCACGCCTGCGAAAGCGCCCCGCTCAGATCGGCGATCAGGTCGTCTGCATCCTCAAGGCCCAGCGAAAGCCGGATCAGCCCCGGCGTGATGCCAAGCGCGTCCTTCTGATCCTGCGGAAGGCGCTGGTGCGTTGTCGTGGCCGGGTGGGTCGCAATGGTCCTGGCGTCCCCAAGGTTGTTGGAAATCTTTGCAATCTCCAGCGCGTTCATGAAGCGGAAGGTCGCCTCTTTCCCGCCCGCAATCTCGAAAGTCACCAGCGTTCCGCCGGACCCCATCTGGTCCATCGCCAGCTTGTGTTGCGGATGGCTGGCCAGCCCCGGATAGATCACCTTCGTGACCTTGGCATGGGACACCAGCGCCTTGGCCACCTTCAGCGCCGTGTCCGCCATCGCCCGGCAACGCAGGTCCAGCGTCGCCATGCCGTTCAGGTGCATCCAGGCGGTGAACGGACTCATCGAGCCGCCGGTGTGCTTCATGTAGGGCTCAAGCACCTTGCGGATGAAATCCTTCGTGCCGCAGACCACGCCCCCCAGCGCACGCCCCTGCCCGTCGATGTGCTTGGTGGTGGAATAGACCACCACATCCGCGCCTTGCTCGACCGCGCGGGAGAAGATCGGCGTGGCAAAGACATTGTCGCAGATGACCAGTGCTCCGGCCTTGTGGGCGATCTCGCTGACCCCGCGAATGTCCACCAGTTCCAGCGTCGGGTTCGACATCGATTCGAAGAACACCGCCTTCGTTCCCGGCGTGACCGCCTTGCGCCACTGGTCAAGATCGGCGCCATCGACGAAAGTCACCGTCACGCCGTATCGCTGCAGCACCTCTTCCAGGACATAGAGACAGGAGCCGAACAACGCGCGCGCTGAAACCACATGGTCCCCGGCCCGCAGGCAGGACATCAGGGCACCCGAGACCGCAGCCATGCCGCTGGCGGTGGCAAAGGCATCCTCGGTGCCCTCCAGCGCCGCGATGCGGTCCTCGAACATCCGGATCGTGGGGTTGCCGTAGCGGGCATAGATGAACTCATCTTCGCCGGCCTTGACGAAGCGCGCTTCGGCCGCTTCGGCTGTCGGATAGACGAAACCCTGCGTCAGAAAGATCGCCTCGGCCATCTCGCCATACTGGCTGCGGCGGGTGCCTTCGTGCACCAGTTGCGTGCGGGTCTTCCAGTCCTTCGTCATCTTCCAGGCCCTCCGGCCAATAAAAAAGCCCCGGACAACCAAAAGGTGCCGGGGCAACGCCCTTCACCTCTTTAGCGGCTTGTTTAACGTGGCCCGCAATCCGGTAACAAATCGCCACGATGCTGGTCATACGCTCAGGCAATCCCGCGGTCAACCCGCCCCCGGCCGCACTTGATTTTCACCCTCAGGTAAAGGACGCTTCGACCAGCCGCCCGAACGCAACAGGCCCCCATGCGCCCCTTTCTCTTCGTCCTTGCCGCCCTCATCCCTGCGGCTCCCGTCCTTGCCGAATCCTGCGATGATCGCAGTCAGGATTTCGAGGCGCGCATCGCCCTTTGCGACCAGGCCTTCGAGGCTGCTGACACGCCAGATGCCGCTGCCCAGGCCCTGTCGCTCAAAGGCGAGGCTCAGCGACTGCTCGGCCAGTTCGACGCAGCCGCCGCGACCTTGCAGCAGGCACTTGGCTTTGCACCGGCGAACGCCTGGGTCTGGGTCGAACTGGGCAACGTGCGCTACGATCAGGGTGATACCGCCGGCGCGCTTGCCCATTACTCAGCGGCCCTTGCCGTCGAGGATTCCATCGACGCCTGGGCCAACCGGGCCGAGACATGGTGGCAGTTCAACGACGGTCAACGCTGCTCGGACGATGCCGACAATGCCCTGCGCCTTGACCCGCAATACGCCTATGCCAATGAAATCAAGGGCCGCTGCCTGATCGACCTCGGCCAGTCGGATGCGGCTCTGTCGTACTTCGACACCGCCATCTCGCTGGCACCGGGCTACCAGAATGCCTATCGCAACAAGCTGGCCGCCCTTGCCGCCCTTGGGCGCAACGAGGAGGTGGTCGCCGTCGCCGACGAGGCCCTGCGTCCCGGCACGATCCCGGAGTCCAATCCCGCCATCGAGGAAGACATCCTTGCCCGGCGCCTGCTGGCCCTTGGGGAATACGCAGATCCGGCAACGGTGGCAGCCGAAGCAGAGGCGCTTCTGAAACGCTACCCACAGAACTTTGCGGCGGTGAATGTTCAGGGGGCGGCCCTCCTGGCCGATGGCAAGCCGGACGAGGCCGACCGCGTGACCCAGGTCCTGCGCCAGAACCCCGACGGCGCACGGATGGAGGCGACCTATCATGACACGCTTGCCCGGATCGACGCGGCGCTTGGCCGGATGGACGACGCCTACGCCAATTTCGAGGCTGCGCTGAACCTGGACGCGTCGATGTCCAAGACCTATGCCCGCAAACTGTCCGAGCTTGGCTTCCTGCCGCTTTCGAACGCGCCGTCCGGGGTCCTGACCGCGCTTCGCCGCTGCATCGACGTGAAGAAGACAGCCTGCATAATGAAGCCATGAAAAAGGGCGCCCGATCAGGGGCGCCCGGAACTCGTCAGCGGCACAAGGCTCAGGCCTCGTGGCCTGCATCCAGGTTGATCACCGTCAGCACCATGGCGCGCAGGACAGTGTGGCCGATGATCGGCAGAACCGCCCAGAACAGAAGCCAGTGTGACGGCTCGACCACTCGGATCATGGTTTCGTTCAGGAGCAGGAAGCCGAAGTTGTAGATGACCATCATCTTGCTCAGGTTCGGCAGATGGTCGCGCATTTCGGCGTCCGGCCAGAAGCTGGCGGCGGTCGAGACGCGCTTGCTCAGCACATCCTGCAGGAACACGCCGGCGATGATGATGTAGAACACGCTCTGCATGCGCTGGCACCACAGCGGATCATCCACCAGAGCCACCACCAGAAGCGGCACACCCGCGAAGAGAAGTGCGAAGGTCGTGGCCTGACCGGCAGAATAGCGCGTCAGCATCCGCCGCATCATGCCCTCGAACCCCATTCCCACCCGCACGGCGAGGGCCAGGAGGAACGCAGTCGCGAAGGCCTCACCACCCATTTCGGGGCCCAGCAACACCGACAACACCGGATACCCGATCAGAAGCACCGCTCCCGGAAGGTACATGGCCCGCGACAGCGGAGGCATATCCTGGAACAGGCGGACAAGATCGAATGGTGTGCGGTGCATGGACGAACCCTCTCAAGCTCATCCTCAGGTTTAGCCAAGCATCAAGGCAGGTCTGGGGCAGAACCGGACCCCACCGGGGCATTCCTGTGCAGGTTGTCAGGATTCGTCCTTGGGTTCCTCAATCATGAAGCGCTGCAGCAGCATGAACTGAAGCATCAGGAACAGAAACAGTGCCGCCGGCATGGCAAATGTCTCCAGTTTCACCCAGAGATCGGTCGATTGCGTGCGCCAGATCGCCTCGTTGGCGACGGCCAGTGCCGCGAACATCAGCATCAGCCGACGGGTAAGGATCATCCAACCCTCTGGTTTCATGGGCAAAGCCTCTGCCATCACCCATTGCAGCATCGATTTGCCCCGCAACAGCCCCGCGCCCAGGATCACCGCAAAGGTGCCGTAGACGATGGTGGTCTTCATCTTGAAGAAACTCTCGTCATTGAACCAGGCGGTAAGGCCTCCGAAGAAGACGACCATCACGCCGACGAACAGTTGCATCCGGCTGACCGAACCCGTCAACAACCACAGGATGAGCGT
>Ga0075154_10003205_pt1 | contig 10413 bp, 7 predicted proteins | sample JI71714BDNA_FD_70965 | JGI IMG/M metagenome (GOLD analysis project Ga0075154, IMG submission 70965) | Wastewater effluent complex algal communities from Wisconsin, to seasonally profile nutrient transformation and Carbon sequestration -... | ecosystem: Engineered > WWTP > Effluent > Algae...
CCGCCCTCATCGAGCAGGACGAATCCCGGATAGTCGAAGCCGCTGGTGGTATTCGTCACATTCACGACGATGGATGTATCGTTGAAGGTGGCCCATTGAATACTCCCCACCGTGAGGGTGCTGCAGTCGTTACCACCGGTAACGTTGAAACCATGTTGGTTCTCCGGAGCAGAGTCCAGTATGAATGCACCATCAACAAGAATGGCATAGGAGCCCTCAGGCAAGGGGTCGACAACGACCTCCTCGGTATGGGGTACCAGTACGCCCAAACCACCCGCATCCTGGGCGTTCACGGTGATGTGGACGATGTTGCCCATCAGCATATAGCTGGTGGAAACGATGGATGCGCCGGAACTACTGAGATCCCCGGTGAGGGAAATGGTGATGACGTCGTTGGTCGTCGGCTCAGCGGGTGCCACGCTGATGGAACCGATGTAGAAATAGGTTTGGGCTTGCATATCCTGTGTCAGGATGGTCGCAGCCGTCAGCATGTACAGGGAGAGTAGTGTCGATCGCATGTGCTGTGGTGTTTCGGTTGGATGACGCGCAGGGGAGGTGGAACGCTGCCTGCCTCAGCTCTTCATGTTATCGAACTGCAAGGGGATATCGAAATCCTTCTCGCGGCAAAGCGCCATCACGGCCTGCAGGTCGTCGATCTTCTTGCCGTTCACGCGGATCAGGTCGTCCATGATCTGGGGCTGCACCTTGAGGCCACTGTCCTTGATGGCCTTCACGATCTTCTTGGCCGTTTCCCGCTCGATGCCCTGCTTCACCTTTACGATGCGGTAGAGCGTCTTGCCACTCGGTACAGGCTCTTCCTTCAGGTCGTAGCTGCGTACATCCACTTTTTGTTTACCGCTGCGCTCCAAAAGGATGTCGAGCACCGCATCGAGTTTCATGTGGTCCTCCGTGCTCAGGCGGATGGTGAGGGCTTTCTTATCCAATTCCACGGTGCTGTTGGTGCCGCGCAGGTCATACCGTGTATCGATCTCGCGTTTCACCACGTTGATGGCGTTGTCCAGCATTTGGATGTCGACCTTGGAGAGGATGTCTACGGAGGGCATGGGGATGGCGTATTCGTCCGGCGAAGGTAGAAGCCTCCCGATATGCGGCCTCCCAGGTAGGATCGTTATCTTCGACGGATACAAGCGACCCCCATGGCCACGCAGACCTTGAAGTACAACGCCACCACCAACTACATCGCCGGGAAGCCGGATAGCAACGGACAACAACGGATGGACGTGATATCACCGTTGGATGGTAGCGTCATCAGCACCGTGCTCCTGAGCACCGCCAGCGACCTGGATAAGGCCGTGAAAGCCGCAGAAGCTGCCTTCCCCGCGTGGAGCGGCACACCGATCAAAGAGCGTGCGCAGATCTTCTTCCGCTACCGCGAACTGCTCCTGAGGAACCGCGAAGAATTGGCTGTGTTGGTGCACACCGAGAACGGTAAGACCATGGAAGAGTCGTACGCCGAGGTGGACAAAAGCATGGAGCTGTGTGAATTCGCCTGCAGCCTGCCGCAGCTGGTGCAAGGTGAATTGCTGGAAGTGAGTAAAGGCGTTGAATGCCGCATCGAGCGCAAGCCGTTGGGCGTTGTGGCCAGCATCGCGCCGTTCAACTTCCCCAACATGGTGCCGCACTGGACCATCCCCAACGCGTTGATGCTGGGCAATACGATGATCCTGAAGCCGAGCGAGGTCGTGCCCATCAGTGCCATCCGCATCGCCGAGTTGCTGAAAGAAGCCGGACTACCAGATGGCGTCTTCAACGTGGTGAACGGCGACCGTGCGATCGTGGAAGCGATCTGCGATCACCCCGGCATCAAGGCCGTGAGCTTCGTGGGCTCCACCAAAGTGGCCAAGATCGTCTACATCCGTGCCACGAGTACGCTGAAACGCGCGGTCTGCCTGGGCGGTGCGAAGAACCATTTGATCGTGCTGCCCGATGCGCATTTGGAAATGACGGCCAGTAACGTGGTGGCCAGCATGAGCGGCTGCGCAGGTCAGCGTTGCATGGCCGCGGCGCAGATGGTCGGAGTCGGTGGCGTGGAGCACATCATCGACCAGATGATCATCGAAGCGAGGAAGCTTGTCCCCGGGAAGAACCTGGGACCGGTGATCAGCAAGACTGCGTACGAACGCATCACCGGTTACATCGCCGAGGCGGAGAAAGCAGGGGCGAAGGTCATCCTTGATGGCCGCAACCCGTCCGTAGAAGGTGGTGCGAAAGACGGCTACTATCTCGGGCCCACCATCATCGATCATGTCACCACCGACATGCGCATCGCACAAGAAGAGGTATTCGGACCGGTGATCAGCATCGTGCGTGCCAAGGACCTGGATGCCGCCATCGCCATCGAGAACGCGAACCCGTACGGCAACGCGGCGGCGGTCTTCACGCAAAGCGGTGGACAAGCCCGCCAGGTGATGGAACGCGCCAGCGCCGGCATGATCGGTGTGAACATCGGTGTGCCCGTGCCGCGCGAGCCCTTCAGCTTCGGTGGTTGGAACGACAGCAAGTTCGGTACTTGTGACATCACTGGAAAGAGCTCCATTGAATTCTGGACCCAGCTGAAGAAGACCACGACGAAGTGGAACCCTGAAGGGAAGACGAATTGGATGAGCTAGGATCCCGTTACAGCACAACTACGCGCTGCACCAACTGCCCTCCAGCACCAATGGAAGTCGTCTGGTAGACGCCCGGTGTTCCGATCTGGAAGTTGGCATTCACGTTGCCATTCAACGTGCGTTGTTGTACGATGTGCCCGAGCGCATCGGTGATGATGATCCGCTGTACTCCTTGAGGTACTGCGACGGTGAAGGAGCCAGCTGTGGGATTCGGATGGACGAGCATATATCCGTTGTTCTTCGGTTCATCCAACCCGACCACACTTCCATCGTAGCGTACCACGACAACGTCGTTGTCATTATTCACGGCTGTCCCCACCACCAGGATGCGACCATCGGCTTGCACGGCCATGCCGCCAGGGTTGGTGCTGAACGAACCAATAGCCGTGTGGGTGAATCCACCGAGATCGCCGAACGTAGGGTCCAATGTGCCATCCGTATCGAAGCGTGCCAACGCGATCGTGTTGGAGAAGTCTCCCCCCAAGGCAAGCACCTTGTCGTTCGCCTGCACCAACAAGCGTTTGAAGAACGAGCCCACATACGGTTTGATCCAGCCCTGTAGCCCAAAGGACGCATCAACGGAATTGTCGTCGTGCACCTTCAACAACGATGTGCGATAGACATCGGCGTTGCCGGTCGTATCTATCGTTGTTCCCGCCACCATGATGTCGCCATTGTTGAGCACGGCGATGTCGTTACCCGTGTCGTTGGTGAAGAACAACGGGTTGCCGGAATCGTAATACTCCACACCTTGGGTCTCAATGTTGAACTGTCCGCAGATGTATCCGGGTGAGAAGTCAAGATCACCGGTAAGGTCGGGTTCTAGGGCCAGGATCAGGGCCACCCAATTCGAACCATTGTCCGTGCCTCGGTAGCCAGTGACGAGGACCCTGTCATCACTTTGAACTTGCAATGCCGTAAGTCGATCAAAGAGCGAACATTGCAACTGAACAAGCGGTTCGGCGAACACGCCCGTGCTGGAGACCGCGCATACGGCCGGGTTGATCTCGGACAAGGGGCCCAAGGTGACCACGATGGTACCCGAGCTCTGAACACCAAGGTCCGTGACACGGTAGCCATCATTGGAGCCAAGCGCGAAGCCATTGCTGCCGAACCCAGGGACGGGATTGCCATTCGCATCCACTTTTATCACCAACGGGGAGGTGGACCCAAGTTCATCGATATAGTAGCCGCCGATGAACAAGGAGCCATCTGCCTGAAGTTCCATGCACGAACTGAAAGTGTTGCCAACCCCTTGCGAGAGTTCCTGCACACCGTCGCCGAAAAAGGTGTTATCCAGAGTGCCGTCGGTGTTGAAACGCATCAGCAGGATCTTCTCCTGAGTGCTGTAGCTGTTCCCAAGCACCCAGAGCTTGCCATCAGAGCGCACCGCGATATCCACGCCGTTCTCCTCATTCCCTTCAGCATCATAGATCACCATACCGTCGGTACTGAAGCTCGGGTCCAATAATCCATCTTGCGCGTGGGTGACCGCAGAGATCGATAAGGCAGCAAGAGCAAGTAGGCTGGAAGGTCGCATGGCGCATTGTTTATGTTCAAAGGTAAAGTATGCGGGTCTGCACAAGTCTGTTGCTTGGTCTTATCTTGTCAGTTGAATAACAAGAACCGTGAGCACACTGACATCGACGAATCCCGCCGGGATCCTGAAGGATAACCTCGAGCACACCATCTTCAGCTGGAGCAAGCAGAGCGGCCTGGCCCCCCTGAACATCGAGCGCACCAAGGGCATCTACCTCTATGAGCGTTCGGGCAAGCGCTACATCGATTTCAGCTCGCAGCTGATGAACGTGAACATCGGACACGGGCATCCGAAGGTGGCGGAGGCCGTGGCGAAGCAGATGGCCGAGGTGAGCTACGTGCATCCGGGCATGATCACCGAGGCGCGTGGCAAATTGGGCAAGACGCTGGCGGAGATCACGCCGGGTTCGCTCAACCGAACCTTCTTCACCAACGGTGGCACCGAGGCGGTGGAGCACGCCATGAAGCTCGCGCGTTTGTACACCGGACGCCACAAGATCATCACGCTGTACCAGAGCTACCACGGCGCCACGTACGGTGCGCTCAGCGCGGGCGGCGATCCGCGCGGTCTGCCGCACGATAGCCAGGGCGTGCCGAACATCATCCATGTGGAGAACCCGTATTTCTACCGCTGCCCTTGGAACAGCAAGACGCCGGAAGAATGCACGGAGAATGCGCTGGCGCACCTGGAGCGCGTGTTGAAGTACGAAGGCCCGCAGTACATCGCGGCGATCATGCTGGAAGGGGAGAGCGGCAGCAGCGGCTGCATCAAGTACCCGCCGGGCTACTGGAAAGGCGTGAAGGCCATCGCCGACCGCTACGGTATCCTCACCATCTGCGATGAGGTGATGAGCGGCTTCGGGCGCACCGGCAAGTGGTTCGGCATCGATCATCACGGCGTGGTCCCGGACATCCTCTGCATGGCGAAGGGCATCACCAGCGGCTACATCCCACTCGGCGGCCTCATCGTGCGCGAGGAGGTCATCAAACACTTCGACGACAAGCCGCTGCCGATCGGCCTCACCTACAGCGCACACGCCGTGGCCTGCGCTGCCGCTAACGCCGTCATCGACATCTACAAGGAAGAGGACCTCGTGACCAACGCCGCGAACACGGGTAAGTACGTGGACGAGAGCGTGGCGAAACTTGCTCAGAAGCACCCGAGCATCGGCGACTTCCGCAACACCGGCCTGCTGGGTTGCATCGAGCTGGTGAAGAACCGCGACACCAAGGAGCCGATGGCGCCGTGGAACGCGAAGCCCGAGGAGATGGCCGTGATGAACAAGGTGGCCGCCAAGATCAACGAGCTGGGCATGTTCACCTTCGTGCGCTGGAACTGGATCTTCGTGGCGCCGCCGCTGTGCATCGACAAGGCGGGGATCGATGAGGGGATGGAGATCATCAGCAAGGCGGTGAGTATTGCGGATGAGGCGTGTGTGTGATGATCGTCGATCAACCTACGTGGCAGTTGAAAGAAGTTTGTCCGCACTGTGGACAAGGCAATCCAACTTTTTGCTTCTGCGCAGGCTGCGAGTTTGTGACTTTGCGTTGTGAAGAGACCGGTGAGGTGTTTGTCGCTCCGAGAGATCTTAGGGCTGGTTTCACCGAAATCTGTCCTCGATGTCGCCAGGTGAAAACCGTTGAGTTCTTGCCTGCAGATTCGAGTCGTATCATCGGAGCCGGTTTTGCGGGCGAGTATGAGTGATTTCACTTCTGAGGTTTGGGCGTGCCCCTCGCAAAGCCTCGGGTCGCGCTCTTCGTTCCAAGTCCTCGCTCGTGCCTCGCTGTGGGCTTTCCACTGCGATCGCTCACGCGATTTCCTTCAGCGTGACACCCCCGCGCAATACCCGCGCTGCTCCACCACGAACCCCGCGCATTCCCTTATCCCCACCAGCTTCAACACTTCCCTTGACTTCCGCACTTTCGGCCGCCAGCCGGGTAGCTTGATGGTGCCGGGCCGTCCTTCCTGCAACGTGTAACATCGTTCGCGCACCATGCCACCAAGCCTCACCTGCACACCGATGGTGGAGTGCCCTGGCCAGAGGTCCAGCTTGCCGATGCAACGGTCCCATTCGGCATCCAGTACCCCGGGTTGGCGGCGCAGCCAAGCTGCTAGTGTGTCATAGGTGGCGGAGTGGCTTGTATAGCTGTTCCCCGGGGAGGTTATCTGCGTGCCTTTGCGGTGCTCGTGCAGTTCGCGCTTCATCCAGCGGTCCAGTGCACGTGGGCTCTTTCGATCCAGTGCGCGGGCAAAGGCTTCGGCATCCTGCGCGCACAAGGCGTTCGCGGCACTGAATGCAAGGATCAACAACCACCTCATGGTTCGAGCCATTCCCGCCAATCGACCAGCGCTACGCGCAACTTCTCATCCGTAAGTGGCAAGTTCTGGCGCAGGTCTTTGGGGTCGACGTGCTCCTGTCCCGTGAACAGATCGAGCGTCTTGGCGATCTCCCGGATGTAGACCCCGTGGATGGTCGCGTTCTCGCTGCCACTGATGCTCCACGGCGTGTTCTCCAGCACATGGATCAGGTAGCGCACGGCTTGGCGGTCCTGCTTCTCCAATTGGACGTAATGCTCTTTGGTGGCGCATACCATTGGTCGCGTGCGGCGGTAGTCGTAGAGCTTCTTCAGGCCCATGATGCGGACGTCGCAGAAGAAATGCCCGGTGCATGCGATGGCCAAATGGAAGTCAATGTGTCGATCGATGTAGCGCTCCACGTTGGAATAGTGCGGACCGATCGACCAATAGTGCTGGGAGAGATGCTCGAAATGGTAGCGCACGGAATCATCGGTCATCGCTTCTTGGAGGCCTTTGAGGAGGTCGCAGGTAAAGGGCACCGGGTCCGGGTATTCGGGGAACATCTTCGCGCTATCGGCGAGGACGTGGCGTACGCGCTGGACAAAGGCATCGGGTACGCTTTCGCATACCGGCCAGGTCACACCACGCACGGGGAAGTAGGCTGCCTTTTGTGCTCGAATCGTCGAAAGGCACAGGAGTGTACAAAGAAGGAGTAGGGTGGTGTGGCGGCCCATGCAGTACGAAGTACACGCTTCCGAATGGAACGTTCGATTCCGATTACATTGCTGTACCGAACAAGTCGCATGGAAGATATCACCAGTTCCCCGCTCTACAGCCCGGACCTCGCGCCCATCCCGCCGGAGAAGCGCACCTGGACCAAGTGGAACCTCGCCGCGCTATGGGTGGGTATGGCCGTGTGCATTCCGACCTACCTGCTGGCCTCTTACATGATGCGTGCGGGCCTCAGCTGGCAGGCTGCGCTGGCGATCATCGGCCTGGCCAATTTGGTGATCACCATACCGATGGTATTGAACGGCCACGCGGGCGTGAAGTATGGCATTCCGTCCCCCGTGAAAGGGCGCGCGGCCTTTGGTACGCAAGGCATCCACATCGCCAGCTTGCTCCGCGCCATAGTAGCCTGCGGGTGGTTCGGGGTGCAAACGTGGATCGGTGGTTTGGCGATCTATTCCATCTGGAACGCTGCGACTGGTCAGGAAGGGGAGGTAGCACTGAGCATCGGCAAGTTCATCTGCTTCGGTGTGTTCTGGCTCATCAACATCTGGTTCATCTGGAAAGGCACCGAGAGCATCCGCTGGCTGGAGGATTGGAGCGCGCCGATATTGATACTGATCGGGATCGTGCTGATCGCGTGGGGTGCGAACAGTGCGGGTGGTTTCGCGAACGCGCTGGAACAAGGGAAGCAATTGCAGCAAGGCACGATCACGCAGTTGCCATACGCCGATGCGCCCGGCCGCACGTTACAATTGTCACCGCTCTTGAACACCGATGGCACGCCGAAGGCCACACACTATCGGTTGAGCTATCCAAGGCAAAGCGAAACCAGGCCGGGCGAATGGATGCCGATCACCGCGCCGATGACCGCAATCAACATCGGCATGGATGTGCACGTACAAGTCCAGTTCAAGGATGCGGAAGGTCATGAGTCCGCAAAGCTCGAGTTCAACGCCGACAGAGCTGGCAAAGGAGAGGTCGGCTTCTGGCAATACCTGATGTGGTTCACCGCCATGGTCGGCTTCTGGGCCACCATGTCCATCAGCATCTCTGACATCACACGCCATGCGAAGAGCCAGAAGGACCAGTTGGCCGGACAGTTCATCGGGCTACCGGGAACCATGCTCTTTTATTCGTTCGTGGGCATCTTTGTCACCAGCGCGGCCGTGGTGGCCTTCGATGATGTGCTCATCGCCGAGGACGCGCCGTGGGACCCGGTCTCGCTGGTGGATAAATTCAGAAGCCCCGGCGTCGTCATCTTCGCGCAGATCGCGATGCTCATCGCCACGCTGAGCACGAACATCGCTGCCAACGTGATCGCACCTGCCAACGCGTTCAGCAACCTCTTTCCGAAGAAGATCAGCTTCCGTGTGGGTGGTGTCATCGCGGGTTTGGTCGGCATCGTCATTTGTCCGTGGTGGTTGATGAATGAGATCAGCGGCATCCTCATCTTCATCAGCGGTCTGCTCGGTCCGGTGCTCGGTATCCTGCTCTGCGACTACTTCATCATCCGCAAACGCACCTTGAACATCGCCGATCTGTATAGGGTGGATGGGCCGCATGCGGGCGTGAATAGCGCCGCCATGATTGCCTTGGTCGCGGGTGTCCTGGTGGCGCTGATCGGCTATTGGGTGAAGCCCCTCGAATTCCTCTACACGCTCTCGTGGTTCAGTGGAACAGCCATGGCGTTCGCGGTGTATTGGGTGCTGATGGGTAAACGTGTGCTGCGTGAGGGATAGGAGCGGCACCCCGCAGTAGGGGCGATGCATGCTTCGCCCGAAGGAAGAGCATGCATCGCCCCTGCGAGGAGTACAGCGGATAGCCCGACCCGAGGCTTTGCGAGGGGCACGCCCTGATTACCTTGGAACCGTCAACGATCATCTCATTTTCTGATCGTCTGATCTTCTGATCATGAGTTTACTCATCAAGAACGGAACCGTAGTCACCGCCGCGGACTTCCACCGCGCCGATGTCCTCATCGAAGGCGAGCACATCAAAGCCATCGGGCATGATCTGCATGCACCGGATGCCGAAGTGATCGACGCGAAAGGCCAGTTCGTGCTGCCCGGCGGCATCGATCCGCACGTACACCTGGACATGCCCTTCATGGGGACCTTCAGCAGCGACAACTACGAGACGGGCACGCTCGCTGCGCTGCATGGCGGCACCACCACTGTCATCGACTTCATCCTGCAAACACAGGGTAAGAGCCTGCGCCACGCGTTGGAAAGCTGGCAGGGCCGCATGAACGGCAACCTCTACGGCGACCTCAGCTTCCACATGGCCGTCACCGATTTCAACGACGACACGAAGAAGGAAGTGCGCGAGATGATCGAGCGGGAAGGCATCACCAGCTTCAAGACCTTCATGGCGTACAAAGGCGCGCTCATGATCGACGACCGCCAGATGGTGGGCCTGATGCAGGAAGTGAAAGAGCACGGCGGCATGGTGATCGTACATGCCACCAACGGCGACATGATCGACTACCTCGTGCAGAAGCACCGCAGCGAAGGCAAGCTCTCGCCGCTGTACCACTACCTCAGCCAGCCCGAGATCACCGAGGCCGAGGCCAGTCATCGCTTCTGCGACATGGCCAGCTACACCGGGGTGCCTGCGTACATCGTACACCTCACCTGCGAGGGCGCGCTCAACGCCGTGCGCGATGCCGCACGCCGGGGCCAGCGCGTACTCGCCGAGACCTGCATCCAATACCTGCTGCTCGATGCCTCGCTCTACGAACGGGCCGACGGTGCCAAGTGGGTGATGAGCCCGCCGCTACGCGAGAAGAAGGACCAGAAACAGCTGTGGGCCGGCATCGAACAAGGCAGCTTGCAAGTAGTGGCCACGGACCATTGCCCCTTCATGATGGCGCAGAAAGCCATGGGCTCGGCCGATTTTTCGAAGATCCCGAACGGTCACCCCGCCATCGAGCACCGCATGGAACTGCTCTTCAGCGAAGGCGTCAACAAGAAGCGCATCAGCGTCAACAAGTTCGTGGAGGTCACCGCCACCAACCCGGCGAAGATCTTCGGCATGTTCCCGCGCAAAGGCACCATCGGCATCGGCAGCGACGCGGACATCATCCTGCTCGACCCCAACGAGAAGCACACGCTCAGCGCCAAGAGCCACCACATGAACGTGGACTACAGCGGCTACGAAGGCATGCAACTCACCGGCAAGGTGAAGACCACCATCCTCCGCGGCCAGGTGGCG
>Ga0075154_10003206_pt1 | contig 10408 bp, 9 predicted proteins | sample JI71714BDNA_FD_70965 | JGI IMG/M metagenome (GOLD analysis project Ga0075154, IMG submission 70965) | Wastewater effluent complex algal communities from Wisconsin, to seasonally profile nutrient transformation and Carbon sequestration -... | ecosystem: Engineered > WWTP > Effluent > Algae...
GCACAGCAGGTATTTGGCGCAAAAGCTGCATCGCCGACGCCGGTGGATGGGCTGCTGATACCCTCACTGAAGACTTGGATTTGAGCTATCGTGCTCAAATGCGAGGATGGAAGTTTGTCTATTTAGAAAACGTAGTAACTCCCGCCGAACTCCCTGCCACCATGCCTGCCCTCAAATCACAACAATATCGGTGGATGAAAGGGGCTGCAGAATGCGCTCGAAAAAATTTAATGAACGTCTTTAGAACCAAAAGTCTCAAAATATCTACCAAGATTCACGCGGCTTTTCATTTGCTTAACAGCGGGGTTTTCATCGCCGTTTTTCTTATGGCGTTGGTTAGTTTACCCACTTTATTTATAATCCACCGTTTACCACAATACAATTATTTATTAGGTATTTTTCGGGTCTTCCAAGTCAGTATATTGATGTTAATTATTTTTTATTGGACAGTACATCACCGGAAAAAATCATTTTTAGATATGGTATGGCAACTCCCTCTTTTTCTAACAGTAATCATGGGTTTGTCACTGCACAATGCTACCGCGGTATTGGAAGGGTATTTGGGCAAAAAAACACCATTTGTTCGTACCCCTAAATGGGGAATTGTAACAAATCAGGATGGCTGGCAACTTAAAAACTATTTAGTTAAAAGCCTTAATCCAATGACGATTATAGAGCTCCTGTTGACCCTTTATTTTGCTTTCGGAGTGGGTTTAGGAATTTATTGGCATTCCTATCCAATGTTACCTCTGCACACTATGTTGGCGTTGGGATATGGATTTGTGGTATATTATTCGATTAAACATTCCATTTCCTGAAAAAATGGACGTTGGAGTCAGTTAAAAAATGCGCTGAAAGTTATTTTTTGGACACCATTTATGTCTGACCGTAAACTCAAAAATGTACATTCACTAACATAATATGTACTTTTTTTCGTTTACTGAAAAAATCACACAACATGAAACACGTACTTTACTACTTGCTTGCTTGCCTGACAAGCACCACACTCGTTGCTCAAACTGCCCAAATTACGCTTAAAACACCCCTTGGCAGTAATTTTATGTTGTCTTTGGCAACCGAACAGGTGCGCCACCACGAAGCTCCTTCCATTGGTTTGACAGATATGGAGTTTTTAAACATTGGTTATTTTGATGATACAACCAAGCAATGGGCAATGACGGAGTTTGAACTAAAAGAACCTCAAATAGTAAGACTGAATATAAATTCTAAGGCGCAGGCATTTGTAGCAAGCCAACGACCCCAACAGAGGTCAAATTATTTGTTATTTATCAGTCCTAACGATAAACTTACGATTACCATCAACCCTGACAAGTCGCTGACTTTTGAGGGAACCAATGCTGTTTACCAAGAAGTACTACGCGATTATTTTAGAGATAATTTGTATGAATATCTGCCTGTATTCGGCTACAATCCTACCAAAATAGACAATAGCGCTATTTTACCCAAGATAGACAGTTTACAGCAAGCCCGCCAACAACGTTTGCAAACCTTGAAAAGCCGGCAGCCTGTTAATGAGGCGTTTGAAGCGTATCTCACGGCCACGACCAATACAGAAGCCTATTTGATGAAATTGATTGTGGCAGATAAAAAGATTCGTGAGAGCCAAGGCGTTCAACTGAGACCCGAACAACGAAGAGAAATTGAAAATTTAACGCTCCAAAATTTTAAAATTTTGCCTGATGCCGCTTTAATGAGCGAACCGTATCGCAGAGAACTTCGTAATTTTATTCAAATCCCGGTTACTCAAAAATACCCTACCGATTCGGCCAAACGTTTTGTACTCAGTGGAGAAGCAGTGCAATTTGCCTATCAGTTAAGTGATGAAAAGCTTCGCGCTTATCCTCGCCAAAGAGAATATTTACTTACGCATTGGCTCGATTATTCTACCACCTTCCGCAGTGACATGGCCGCTGCCCGTGCTTTATTAGGGAATTACGAAAAAACATATCCAACTTCGGAGCTAATTCCCTATTTCAAACGGACAATTGAGGCAAAAGAAGGCATGTATGTTGCACAACCTGCCCCTAATTTTGCATTCAAAAACGAAGAAGGAAAAGAAGTTTCTTTAAACAGTTTAAAAGGAAAGCCCGTTTGTATTGCATTTTGTTTCAACCTAAAACAACATGAATTGATTTTCAAGCCGTTGGAAGAGGCATATCGCGATCGACTGACCTTTGTTTATCTCAATGTAACCCCCAATACTCCGTTTGAAGATTGGAAATCTACGGTACAGAGCCGCCCGGGCGTTGTACATTTATGGACCTCAGACGAAGATGCTCAAAAACTTAGGGATATGTATGCTACCACGATGCGTTATCCATTTGTTTTGATTGATTCCCAAGGGAAAATAGTAGAACGCTGGATTCCGCAGGAGTTTCCTGATAATAAAACCTTACAGGAAGAGTTGAAGGGTTTGATAAGAAAATAGAATTCGGAAGAGATTTGCTGCTTTTTAGAAGTCGTTGGTATAATGAAAAATACCAACGACTTTTTTTATTTTATTACTTCCGCAGCGGCTAACCAATCGTAGGTATTGATGGGCTGTGGAAGCGCATCAGGCGTAAGTTGAAGGTACATCAGGTGAAGGTGCGTACCTGAACGGGGTTTGGCAGCGTTAAGGCCTGTACGGCCTACTTCTGCAATTTTTTGTCTGGCCACTACTTCATCACCTACATTTACTATCACTTTGCTATGATGAGCGTAGTAAAACAATCCGTCGAGACAAGGGTCATATATCCATACAAAATTTCCGCCCCGGTACGAACTTTCAGGGGTCCAGTTAGCTTCAATAGCAACTACTACTCCCGGACGCATAGCCAGTACATCTACCGGCAAATCGGTTTGGTCATCTACGCTGTCCTGATTGCGATCGTAAACAAAAATATCGTGTGCGGGGTGGCTTCCCTGTACGGCATGATCAAAAAGATTAAACCCCCTTGGCCGAAAGCCAAAGCCATTACCGCCGATATTCTCTGCGTCATACTCTTTTAAAGGAAATACAAACCGAGTAGAATCAGTACAGATTTTTTGACGAAAGGGGTCCGTAACTTCGCGAAGTTCAAGCATAATAGCCTGAAATCGCATTTGTGCCGAATCAGGTGTAAGGGTTTGTTCACGAATTTGGGTATTCAACTGCTGAAACGCCTGTCCCAGCGTTATCATCTGTTCGCGTGGAGCATCTGAGCGCGCTGCCACCAAGCCTAAAAGTAAAATAGCAATTCTGTACATTTTTTGCATAAGTACTATTCTGTGGTAGTGGATTTTAACAAATTAATGTATGACTTTTTACTTTAATTCAATCATAAATTTACGGCAAAATCATTTCTTTCCCAAAAACTCCTTCATCATTACCCATTCCCGACCCGGCGCATCCGCTTTAAAAGTCTCAATACAGCCCCTATCTTGAAGGGTAATGTAACAGGTACGGCCTTTTTTGCCGCCAAAGCAAATGTTTGAGACATTTTTGCCTTTTGTCGTAATCGTTTTTATTACTTTCCCTTGGGGCGACACCACGGCAACTTCGCCTTTCCCGTGGCGTGTAATGTACAGATTCCCATTATTATCACAACGCATTCCATCCATTCCGCCGTCGCTGAATTTAATCAAAAGACGTTTATTGGAAATCGTTCCGTCAGCTGCTAAGTCAAAGGCCCAAACATTGAGTTGAACACTTTCATTGACATATAACGTTTTTTCATCAGGACTAACTTCTATGCCGTTGGTTGTTCCCATATTTGGCGCAATGATTTTGGCCTTGCCCGCAGGAGAAACGTGCCAAAGCTGCCCCGTTCCCTCTTTCCAGTTAGGGTCTGAGCAGAAAATATGCCCAGTACGGGTAATTGCCAAATCATTTGGCTGATTCATACCAGGCTCATTGCAATAGACACTTACCTGTTTGGTCTTTAAATCTACCTTCAACACGTTATGGCCCGTAAAATCAGCCACATAAAATGTATTGGCGCTGCCGAACCGTATCCCATTGCCCGTACTGCCTTTGGGGAGCGTCAGAAAAATACTGGCTTTATTGCGGCGGGGAATTTCTGCAATGGTACCGTCTATCGCATAATTAACCGCATATACATTTCCTTCGGCATCCACTGAGGGGCCTTCGCAATTCTTTGTAAACTCATGTTCAGGGGTAAAATCAGAAGTTTGAGCGTTGGCCGCAAAGGCAGAAAGAAGCGATGCAAAAAGATATAAAGAAGAGTAGTAAAAACGCATCATGGTAAAGGGTTTGTTTGATAGAAAAGATGTAAAGATTAAGATTTGATTGAAAATAAAAAAACTTTCCGAGTTATGATACCCGGAAAGTTTAGTTTACATCTTAAAATAGTGTCGGAAAGTATCTGGACCCTAATTGTTCACTTTCAACACTTCTTCCAATTTCTTTTCCAAGGCTTCGCCCCGTAAGTTTTTAGCAATTACTTTGCCGTCTTTATCCAGTAAAAAAGTAGCAGGAATTCCGTTTACTCCGTAGGTCTGAGCAGCCGCAGACTGCCAATATTTCAAATCAGATACATGGCTTGTCCAAGTCAATCCATCTTTTTCAATGGCTTTTACCCAAGCAGTTTTATCTTTATCCAAGGATACGCTATAAATCTCAAACCCTTTGTCTTTAAAGCGATTGTAAACCCGTACTACATTAGGATTCTCCTGACGACAAGGCCCGCACCAGGAAGCCCAAAAATCAATCAGTACCACTTTTCCACGTAATGACGAAAGACTGACCGGTTTATCAACCGTACTGTTAAGCGTAATTTCGGGTGCTTCATCTCCAATTTGAATACCGCGAATCCTTTTGGCATTTCCTACAAATACCTGAGCCTGTTTCATGGTAGGACGCTCTTTTTCAAACTTTTTTGCCAGGGCATCAATGGTAGCAAATTCTACTTCGGGGTTCAAGAAGTTGGTGGCAAACAAAGCTGATAATGACGTTCCCATTTCAGGAATCATTGCCTTTACTTTAGCCGTAAAATCCTTGCCGGCCGCTTCAAAAGCCTGCTGAATCTCAGCAATTTTTTTGTTATCTTTTTTCTGCTCCGCCAGCGCATATTCTTCCTGCCATTTGAGGGATTTCTCATTCATGGTTTTGTACATCCCAATCAACTGCTGGTAGTAGTCATTGTTTTTGGAGCCTTTAACAATGGCATTGCCTTTTTCAGTACCGTCGGCAATAATGTCAATTGTTTCTCCACCTTCAATCAACACAATTACGCGTTGAGCTCTGGCCAGATTAACTTGATAAACTGTTCCTTCGTCTACTTCTTTGCGCTTAAATGTAAAACGTTTATCGGTGCCTACTAATGCCGAATCCACGACGATGAGTGGCTGAGTACCTGCTATTTCGAGGTAGATTTTATCGTTAGGCAGCAGATTTTTAGCCGTACCCGAAATTGTAAATTCTTTTGGAATGCTTTGGGCAAAAAGCGAAATGCTCGTAAGCAACGCACAGATAATCAGTAGTTTTTTCATTTTTATGCGAATGTTTGCCATTTTTTAACGAAAATCAGGCGGGTTTGTTGTGTAATATACAAAGGTACAAAAAACAAAAATGCTGCCGGTATTTTAACCCAACAGCATTTTTAATCTATCTTCTGATTTTTTACTTCTTTCGCTTAATATCTGTTGATTTCCAACTTTGATAAGCCTCCTTCGTAAGAAATCTTAATTCTCTTTTTGGCTGAGTTATAGTTGGAAGTACGATAAAGTCCGTCGCTTATTTTTTCAAAATTGTCTAAATCCTTAGAATTAAGTGCACCCTCTATCTTAAATTCACAACCTACTGATTCAGGTATTTCAATGTCGATAGAAGCTACTCCTGCTTCGATGTCAATAACGGCATCATTTTCCACGTTTTCTCCCAATTTCAGATCCACTTCCGCAGCACCTGCACCAATTTTTACTTTTTTGACTTTATAAGCCGACAAATCAAATTTGCCTTTTCCCGCACCCAATCCCATGTCAAATGACCAGATAGGCTTATCGCTCAGACGCATATTCACGTGATTGTCCATGTTATCGAAATCGCGGATACGAATGCGCTTACGATTCGTGCTGTCTTTGCTCTCCATTTCAAAATCGACGATGCTCGTTTTAGTAGTTTCGTTGCGCTTGGTCGTCATTACATAGTTTCCAAATTCAGTTTCAGCATCAGCCTCTACAAGTTGGTTTGTAGTTCCGTCAATTTTGAATTCTCCTGCACCCGCTCCAAAATTCAACGTTGCTTCCGTGATTCCTTCTGTCAATGGCTCAGAAAAATGCGTATCACCGTCTTTGGAGTACGTTTCAGAGCGTTTGTCATACTCATCGTTATTATTGTCGTCGTTATCATCATCTTCGTCGTCAAAATCATCCAAATTAAATTCGATGCCTTTGTCGTTCCAGTCATCAAATTTTTTGTGAGCGCCGTTGATAATGGCTGAAGGTATAGCAATGGCAATCAAAACAGCAGTCAAGACCCCTGACCAACTTTGTTTAAGTAACAGACTAACTCCGGCTAAGATTAATAAAATCGGCCAAAAACGAAGCGTCATTCCCCAATCAATGTGAAACCAACCGAGAGTTTTGGCCAGAAGCAGTAACCCTACAGCCAAAAAGAGTGCGCCCCAAAAAAGGGCATTTGAAGATTGTTTCATGGTTTTTGAGGTTAAGAGATCTTTTTCAGTTTGTCTTTAAAAATCAGAAGGGCACCTCCAACAATAAACAGGGCCGGCCAAAAGAATCGTTCGAAGTCGAACCAGTCGAAAAGTTCACGCATGAGCAAAAGACTGCCAATTAATACGAGGATTACTCCCCAGAATGTGCTTTGATAGTTCATGGCAATTATAAAAATTTAGAGGTTTGTATAAATTAAGCTTTGGGTTCTTCCGATTGGCCGGTGGTTTCCGTTGATTCCGAAGTTTTTGGCGGTTGCCAGTCATTAATCGGGGCTGAATCAGTCCACGAAGGGCTTGCAGGTTTATCGTCAACAACCGTTGTATTGGCTTTGTCATTATTTCTCAGTATCAGGAAAAGCCCAATTCCGATGAGTATAGCAGCCGGAATGAATTTTTGTAAATGCATCCAGTAAAAAAGACGGTCAAAAAGCATAAACCCACCAATGAGAAGTAAGGCATAACCTATCAATTCAGCACCTCGGCTATAGTCTCTTTTAGATTCGGCTGCATTGGAGGCATCCCAGGTTGTTTCAAAAGTAGAGTCACTTTTTGGTAAAGCTGCCCATAAAATAATGTATAACAAAATAATGGGGAATCCTTTGGCAAAAATCATGAGTACTACAAATATGACACGCATAAGTGCCTTATCTACACTAAAATAATCAGCGAGTCCGGCAGCTACACCGCCCAATACGGCCTCACTCTGAATACGACGCAAGGGTTTATTATTCATGGCTATTGTGTTTGATTGTTAGAAAAGTTGGTTAGCAATTTAGCTTTGATTGATACTTTGCGTAGGGCTTTTGGCCTTTATTGTTGATTCAAAGGTACTATGTAATGCAAGGTAATAAAATATTTTTTACCACCAACGGTTAAAGGACAAAATGAATGGATTTTTTTGGGGATGAACCGGAAGATTAGTGGAGGAGATTTTTCTCAAAATACACTACATCTGCTTCCGGATTATAGTTGTATGGGGCGATTTCTTCAAAGCCGTAGCGGCGATAAAGTTGCACCGCAGGTTCTAAACGACGAAGGCTGTCTAATTTCATAGAATGGTAGCCCAGCCCACGGGCAGTTACCAAGGCAGTATTCATCAGTTGTTCACCCAAATGAAGACCTCGGTAGGCAGGTTGAACAAACATTCGTTTTAATTCACAGGTCTGCGGGTCGAGTTGACGCAGTGCCGTACAACCGACAAAACGATTTTCCTTCTGCACCAGCCACAATTCTCCGGTAGGAGGCCCATACATGACAGGTAAAATTTGGAGTTCATTATCGAACTTCTGAAACTGTAAATCAATGCCTAATCCATCGGCGTACTCTTTAAAAAGTTCGACAGCGGCAAGATAATGTTCAGAAGTTCGGGCAACGATAATATTCATATTAAGACATCAAATAAGCTTTAAAATCCTCAAAATGCTTACTGATGGAAGTTGCTTCTTTGGGTTTACTCAACAAATCAGACAAACGGGTTGGGATTTCGACCTGATTTGTCCCAAGAGCCTCTTCTACTACATTCAAAAATTTAGCATAATGTGCCGTCGAAAGAAACACACCTGCCACTTCCTTTTTCGTTAAGTTGATATATTCTTTTAGTCCTAAATACGCCACGGCTGTATGCGGGCACATCAGATAACCTGTACGGTCGTATATCTCACGCATGGCTGCTTTGGTTTGTTCGTCATCAAACCAAAAACCCGAAACATCTTGTTTGACCTGTTCCCAATTATCGCCGAAAAAACGAGTCATCCGCACAAAATTACTTGGATTACCCACATCCATAGCGTTGGAAATTGTTTCAACGGATGGTACAGGATGATACGCACCTTTGTCTAAATAATTAGGGACAACATTGTTTCGATTAGTTGTCGCAATAAAATGTGATACTGGCAGGCCCATACGATATGCCAAAAGCCCTGCACTTAAGTTACCGAAATTACCACTTGGTACAGAAAATACAACAGGTAGACCCAGGTGTTTTACTTGGGCGTAAGCGCGAAAATAATAAAACGACTGCGGAATTAACCGAGAAATATTAATTGAATTGGCCGAAGCAAGGTTGTATTTTTGGTTTAATTCCGCGTCCAAAAAGGCCAGTTTTACCAATGCCTGACAATCGTCAAAAGTACCGTCCACTTCCAGTGCTTTCACGTTGCCTCCAAGCGTAGTAAGCTGTTTTTCCTGAATATCGCTTACTTTTCCACTTGGATATAAAATCGTAACATTGATACCCGGCACATTATGAAATCCCTGCGCTACTGCTCCGCCCGTATCTCCTGAGGTAGCCACCAAAATATGGATTTCTTTCTGTGAACGCACTAAAAAATAAGACATCAGAGAAGCCATAAATCGAGCTCCAAAGTCCTTAAATGCCATGGAAGGACCGTGAAAAAGCTCAAGGCAATACGTTTTGTCCTCAATCGGTACTACAGGAGCATCAAAATCAAATGCGCGCTCTACAATCAAGCGTATATCGGATTCCGGTATATCTTCACTCAACAACGTTTTCGATACTTCAAATGCAATTTCGTTGAAAGTTAAATTTTCAATTTTATTTAAAAATTCGGTTGAAATTTGGGGAATATATTCGGGCATATAAAGCCCATTATCAGGAGGAAGACTACGAAAAACCGCTTCTTCCAGAGAAGCTTTAAGGTGCTGATTCTTAGTGCTGTATAAAATCATTGGCAGATGTTGCGTATTGCGCGTTAATTTTTACGAAATTGAGAGGTCAAAATTACGTCTCCTAACCCCCTCATGCAAGACTTTCCGCAATTTTACACTCTTTACTCCCTGCTAAGTAAGAATGATTTACTAAAACCTAACCACTTACAACATAAAATTCCAATAGCATGACAGTCAAGGACGGTTGACTATTATGACCTATCTAAGTTTGCAAAAATTGAACAATTCTTATTCTTACTAAAACAAAATCAATTTCTCATGGAGTCTATTTTAGGTGTTATTTTTCATTCAATCGGAGGATTTGCATCAGGCAGTTTCTATATGCCCTACAAAAAAGTCAAAGGTTGGTCATGGGAAAGTTACTGGATTGTCGGTGGATTATTCTCTTGGTTGATTGTTCCTCCTTTGGCAGCTTGGCTAACTATACCGGGCTTTGAAGAAATTATTAAAACTACTTCCCCTGATGTTATCAAGTTAACGATTTTTTTCGGGCTGCTTTGGGGAATTGGCGGTCTTACCTACGGGTTAGGGGTGCGATATTTAGGAATGTCTTTGGGTAACTCCGTTACATTAGGATTCTGTTCAGCTTTCGGCGCTTTAGTGCCGGCTATTTATTATGCCTTTAACCCCGCTCAAGGAAAAACCTCTATTGTGGATATGTATAATTCGTATGGGGGAAGAATTGTTTTATTGGGTATAGCTGTTTGTTTACTGGGAATTTACATTTGCGGAAGAGCAGGAATGATGAAAGAGCGGGAGCTCTCAACCGAAGAAAAGCAAAAAAGCGTGGCCGAATTTAATGTTGGAAAAGGATTGTTTGTAGCGATTGTCTCAGGTATTCTGAGTGCTTGTTTCAATTTTGGGATTGAGGCCGGAAAACCAATGGCGGAAGCCGCCGTACAGGCAGGAATGAATCCACTGTATCAAAATAATGTCATCTATGTAGTGCTTCTTTGGGGAGGGCTAACAACTAATTTTATTTGGTGTATGATTCTTAACAGCAGAAATAAATCGTTTGGTGACTACACAAACCCACAAAGTCC
>Ga0075154_10003207_pt1 | contig 10406 bp, 18 predicted proteins | sample JI71714BDNA_FD_70965 | JGI IMG/M metagenome (GOLD analysis project Ga0075154, IMG submission 70965) | Wastewater effluent complex algal communities from Wisconsin, to seasonally profile nutrient transformation and Carbon sequestration -... | ecosystem: Engineered > WWTP > Effluent > Algae...
GCGCCATCGTCAAGGTGGCAGATCACGTGGTCGCGGTTCAGAATCTCGATGCCGTTGGTTTCCGAGATATCGGCGGCGGTCACAACGCCCGGACCCTTGGCCGAGATCGACAGGCGCTTTGGCCCTTCGACTTCCATCTTGATCGACACGCCCTTCAGGTTCAGGACGATGTCGGTCACGTCTTCGCGCACGCCCGCCACGGACGAGAACTCGTGCAGCACGTTGTCGATCTGCACCGAGGTAATGGCAGCGCCTTGCAGGCTGCTGAGCAGCACGCGGCGCAGGGCGTTGCCAAGCGTCAGGCCAAAGCCACGCTCCAGCGGTTCGGCGATAACGGTCGCCACACGTGCCGCGTCTGCACCCGGTTTCACAACCAGTTGCGTCGGCTTGATCAGTTCCTGCCAGTTCTTATGGATCATGCTGTCGCCTCCATTCTTGTCCCGCTGCCCATGTCCAGCAAGCGGCAGGACGCCCGAGGGTCCTTAAATACCGAAATCGGGCCGCGCGAGGAGGCGCGGCCCGACCTTGAAACATCCGATCAGACGCGGCGGCGCTTTGGTGGGCGGCAGCCGTTGTGCGCCAGCGGCGTCACGTCGCGGATCGAGGTGATGTTGAGGCCAACCGCAGCCAGCGCGCGCAGCGCCGATTCGCGGCCCGAACCCGGACCCTGCACTTCGACCTCGACGGTCTTCATGCCATGCTCTTGCGCCTTGCGGGCTGCATCCTCGGCCGCCATCTGGGCGGCATAGGGGGTCGATTTGCGCGACCCCTTGAAGCCCATGGTGCCCGAGGACGACCACGAGATCGCGTTGCCCTGGACATCCGAGATGAGGATCTTGGTGTTGTTGAAGGACGAGTTCACATGAACGACGCCAGCGGCGATGTTCTTGCGTTCCTTCTTCTTGGTGCGGGTCGATTTGGTATCGCGTGCCATAGCCTGACGCCCCCTTATTTCTTCTTGCCGGCAATGGCCTTAGCGGGGCCTTTGCGGGTGCGAGCGTTGGTGTGGGTGCGCTGACCGCGGACCGGCAGGCCCTTGCGGTGACGCAGGCCGCGATAGCAGCCAAGGTCCATCAGGCGCTTGATGTTCATCGTGGTTTCACGACGCAAATCGCCTTCGACGGTGAAGTTCGCGTCGATGAATTCGCGGATCGCGAGGACTTCGGCATCCGAAAGCTGATTGACGCGACGGGCGCGGTCGATGTTCAGCGAGTTACAGATGATTTCCGCATTATGCGGACCGATGCCAGTGATATAGGTGAGGGCGATCGGAACCCGTTTCTGGGTCGGGATGTTTACGCCAGCAATACGTGCCAAACGTCTGTCCTTTTCAATGTTGCGGTTCCGTCATGCCAGAACCTTTTTTCACAACTCCGTCAGGGCGAAAGGCCCCTTCGGTCCGAATCCCAAATGCGGGAGACCAGGCACGATTCCATGCCGGGACGCTGTGCTTTATGGGCAATTGCCGCGCCCGTCAAGGGCACGGACGATCATTTCAGGGTTTGTCAAGAATTTTCGCGATGTCCGCGCTGACATGGTCCATATCTGCCAGACCGTCCACCGTTTTCAGCGCGCCCTTGGCATAGTAATAGCCAATGAGCGGCGCGGTGTTCTTGTAATATTCACGCAACCGGATCTCGAACACCTCAGGCGTGTCATCGCGGCGCACAGGCTCGCCCCGGTTGCGGGCGTCCTCAGCCCGCTTGACGATGCGCCCAACGAGGGCAGCATCATCGACCGCCAGTTCGATCACCGCATCCAGGGTGAGGCCCTTTTGCGCCAGCAAAGCTGCCAGGGCATCGGCCTGTTTCAGCGTGCGGGGAAAGCCGTCGAAGATGAAGCCGCCCGGCGCGCCGATCGCCAGTTTTTCGGCGATCAGACCGATCACGATGTCATCAGTCACCAGCGCGCCACGTTCCATCACCTCGGCAACCTTGCGGCCCATCTCGGTGCCGCTGGTCTTGGCCTCGCGCAGCATGTCGCCGGTGGACAGTTGCACCATGCCACGCAGATCAACCAGCCGCTTGGCCTGCGTGCCTTTGCCCGCGCCCGGAGGCCCCAGAAGAATAATGTTCGCCATCAGGTTACCGCCGCGTCGGAGCCTTGGGTGCCGTCTTCTTGCGCCCGCGGAGTTGGGATTTCTCGATCAACCCTTCGTATTGATGGGCAAGCAGATGCGACTGCACCTGATTGATCGTATCCATCGTGACCGACACCACGATCAGAACGGACGTGCCGCCGAAATAGAAGGGAATCGCGAACTGGTTGCGCAAGACTTCGGGCAACAGGCAGACCGCAGCCAGATAGGCTGAACCCAGGACCAGAACCCGCGTCACCACATATTCCAGATATTCCTCGGTCTTTTTCCCGGGCCGGATGCCCGGGATGAAGCCGTTCTGGTTTTTCAGGTTTTCGGCAACATCTTCGACCTTGAACGCGACGTTATAGGTGTAGAAGTAGCTGAAGAACACGATCATCGCCGTGAAGAACAGCAGGTAAAGCGGCTGGCCGGGGCCAAAATAGGCAAGGATCGTCGACATGACCGGCCCGGTCTGCGCCCCCGAGAAGGTCGAGACGGTCACAGGCAGCAGCAGCAGCGACGAGGCAAAGATCGCCGGGATCACGCCCGCCGGGTTGACCTTGACCGGCAGATGGCTGGAGCCGCCGTCATAAATCTTCATCCCGACCTGACGGCGGGGATACTGGATATGGATCTTGCGAAGGGCGCGTTCCATGAACACGACGAAGGCAATCGTCGCGATGACCATCAGGATCACGCCGATGATGACAGCAGGCGACAGCGCGCCCGAACGGCCCTGACTGAAGAATTGGGCCAGTGCGGCGGGAATTTCGGCAACGATGCCGACAAAGATGATCAGCGAAATGCCGTTGCCGATACCGCGTGCGGTGATCTGCTCACCCAGCCACATCAGGAACATCGTGCCCCCGACAAGGGTGATGACGCAGGCCAGCTTGAAGAACAGGCCCGGATCATGCGCAAGGCCGCCAGCCTCCAGGCTGACCGCGATGCCCCAGGCCTGGAACGTCGCCAGGAACACCGTGCCATAACGGGTATATTGGTTGATCTTCTTGCGGCCCTGCTCGCCTTCTTTCTTCAGCTGTTCCAGCGCGGGAACCATCGCCGTCAGAAGCTGCACGATGATCGAGGCCGAGATATAGGGCATGATGCCAAGCGCGAAGATGCCCATACGGCTGATCGCGCCGCCGGTGAACATGTTCAGAATGCCGCCGATGCCCGCCGCCGCATCATCCATGAACGCGCGAAGCTGCACGCCATCGATGCCCGGCACCGGGATATAGGTGCCCAGCCGATAGACGATCAGCAAGCCGATGGTAAAGAAGATGCGTTGGCGCAAGTCGGTTGCCTTGCCCAGGGCGCCCCAGCTGAGGTTCGCCGCCATTTGCTCTGCAGCAGATGCCATATCCGGTCTCTTTCAAAGACAGCGCCGCCAAACCGTTCTCCGGTCGGCGGCGCGGGAAAACTAAAGGTGATGTAAGCGGTCTGAGGGCCGCTCACAACTCCTAATTGGCTTACTCAGCCGCTGCCGCCGGAAGGGTGATCGACCCGCCAGCCGCCTTGATGGCCTCGACAGCCGCAGCAGAGGCACCCGACACGACCAATTTGACCGCCGACTTGATCTCGCCCTTGTTCAGGATGCGGATACCGTCACGCTTGTGATTGGTCAGACCAGCGGCCACCAGCACGTCCTCGGTCAGCTCGGCCTTGATGTCGAGCTTGCCCAGACCGATGAACTTCTCGATCAGGCCAAGGTTGACAACGGCATATTCCTTGCGGTTCGGCTTGTTGAAGCCGCGCTTGGGCAGACGGCGATACAGCGGCATCTGGCCGCCTTCATACCCGCCGAGCGCCACGCCCGAACGCGATTTCTGGCCCTTGATACCACGGCCGGCGGTCTTGCCCTTGCCCGAACCGGGGCCGCGTGCAACGCGCTTTTGCTTGCGGGCGGCGCCGTCATTGTCACGAAGTTCATTCAGTTTCATGTCGCACTCTCCATCGCCGGAACGTCCCTGCCTGCGACGGGAGGGGACAACACGGCATTTCTTGTTGGTTTTGCGGCCCGGCAGGGCCACCAGAATCAAGTCCCGGCCAGAACGGCCGTGCAGGCGTATAGGCCCTGTGCCCCTGCAACGCAAGGGCAGCTTGCGTCTAGCCGCAAAGCTGCGGCCGCATCCCCTGCGCCGGGCTGTCGGCCACGAAGGCCGCCGCCTGACAGACCGGGCAGACCGCATCCTCGGCGACCGCGCCCTCGGGCAGACCAAAACGCCCCGGCTCGACCCATGGGCCGCCAAAGTTGCACGCAAGGCATTGGCTGCACCGCCGATACCGCAGATGCGCCACATCACACAGCGAGACAAGTCGCAGCGGGCGGCTGCGGATCAGGCTGTGCTGCACCTCGACCCCGCCTGCCGGCAAAGGCGTGACCCGCATCAGGAACAAACGCTCCACCGCCGGGCTGTCGCATCGATACAGCAAGCCGATGGCCGTTTGCGTGCTGCGGCAATCATAGAAGGTCTTTTCCAGAAAGCGACATGTCGCCGCGCCCGAGATCATCTCCCACAGGCTGCGGCCAACAACCGCCGCGGACAAAGCCCCTGCCCCGGCATTGTCCAACGCAAACCCGTCCCATTGCCCCGACGTCGCCTTTACCAGATCGCTGGATGTCAGACTGTAGCCGCGCATGTGTAAACCCCGCACTCGAAAATCTGCGAAGTATCCTCGGAAAACGCACTTAGAGTATGGTTAACGTGGCGAACGCAATGAAAACGCCCCGAGGTTTGCCTCGGGGCGTTCGGTCAGACACAACACGGAACCCCGTGTCGCACCTTAACCGCGTTCTTCGATGATCTTCACCAGATGCGGGATCTTGTTGACCATGCCGCGGATCGACGGCGTGTCTTCCAGCTCGCGGGTGCGGTTCATCTTGTTCAGGCCAAGACCCTTCAGGGTCGCGGTCTGAATGGCCGGGCGGCGGGCGGCGGACGCCACCTGCTGCACAACGATGGTTTTCTTGTCAGCCATGATCAAGCCTCCACTGCTTCAGCTTCGGGCTTCTTCAGGATCTCGGCCACCTTCTTGCCACGACGAGCGGCAACCTGGCGGGGCGAGGTCTCTGCTTTCAGACCGTCGATGGTGGCGCGGATCATGTTGTAGGGGTTCTGCGAGCCGATCGACTTCGCAACAACGTCCTGGATCCCCAGCATTTCGAACACGGCGCGCATCGGGCCACCGGCGATGATGCCGGTCCCTGCAACGGCCGTCCGCATCACGACCTTGCCGGCGCCGTGGCGGCCTTCCATGTCGTGGTGCAGGGTGCGGCTGTCCTTGAGCGGCACACGGATCATCTGGCGCTTGGCCTGTTCCGTCGCCTTGCGGATCGCCTCCGGCACTTCCTTGGCCTTGCCCTTGCCAAAGCCGACGCGACCTCGCTGGTCGCCGACCACGACGAGTGCCGCAAAGCCAAAGCGCTTGCCGCCCTTTACGGTTTTCGAAACACGGTTGATTGCGACCAGACGGTCGGCAAACTCGGGCGTTTCCTCACGGGTTTCCTGACGACGATCGCCGCCACGGCCCCGATTTTCACGTTCTGCCATATCCAAACTCCTCAGAACTTCAGGCCGCCTTCACGGGCAGCATCGGCCAAAGCCTTGATCTTCCCGTGAAAGAGGAAACCACCACGATCGAAATAAACATCCTCGACCCCGGCCTTCTTCGCCCGCTCGGCAATCGTGGCGCCGATTTTGGCCGCAGCCTCGACGTTGTTCTTGCCGATCAGACCCAGGTCTTTCTCCAGCGTGGAGGCGGACGCAACGGTCACGCCTTTCACGTCGTCGATCAACTGGACGCTGATGTTCTTGGACGACCGATGCACAGACAGACGCATGCGCCCGTTTGCCATCGCCTTGATTTTGTTCCGAACGCGCAGGCGGCGCTTGAGGAACAGCTCTCTTTTGTTCAAAGCCATTTTGCCACCTTACTTCTTCTTGCCTTCCTTGCGGAAGATGAACTCGCCCTTATAGCGGATGCCCTTGCCCTTGTAGGGCTCTGGCCGGCGCCATTCGCGGATGTTCGCTGCAACCTGACCAACGAGCTGCTGGTCGATGCCTTCCACAACGATTTCAGTCTGCTTCGGCGCCGTGACAGTCACGCCCGCCGGAACGTCGAAGTTGACTTCGTGGCTATAGCCCAAAGACAGTTTGAGCACGTTGCCGGCCATCGCTGCGCGATAACCAACGCCCTGAATCTCAAGCTCTTTCTTGAAGCCAGTGCTCACGCCGGTCACCAGGTTTTCGACCATGGACCGCGCCATGCCCCACTGCTGACGCGCGCGCTTCGAGGTGCCGCGCGGCGTCACCTTGATTGCGTCGCCATCGACAGCGATGGTCACATCGTCGGTCGCGGTGAAGGAACGGGTGCCTTTCGGCCCCTTCACTTCGATGGTCTGGCCCGAAACAGAGGCGGAAACGCCTTTGAGCAGAGAGACGGGTTTCTTGCCGATACGAGACATTGCACCCTCCTCAGAATACGGTGCAGAGCACTTCGCCGCCAACATTGGCGGAGCGTGCAGCTGCATCGGACATGACACCCTTGGGCGTCGAGACGATCGAAACACCCAGGCCGTTGCGGACCGAGGGGATTTCCTTGACGCCCATATACACACGGCGGCCGGGCTTGGACACGCGCTTGATTTCGCGGATCACCGGGGTGCCTTCGTAGTATTTGAGCGAGATGACGAATTCGCCCTGACCGTTGTCGGTCGGGTTCTTGTCATAGCCGCGGATATAGCCTTCCGACAGCAGCACATCCAGCACCCGGGCGCGCAGCGTGGAGGCCGGCGTCGAGACGGTGGATTTGCCGCGCAGCTGGGCGTTGCGGATACGGGTCAGCATATCGCCGATAGGATCATTCACAGGCATCTGTTGTTCTCCTTACCAGCTGGACTTGACCATGCCGGGGATCTGACCGAACGAGGCCAGTTCACGCAGCATGATCCGCGACAGTTTCAGCTTGCGGTAATACGCATGCGGACGGCCCGTCAGCTGGCAGCGGTTGTGAATCCGCGTCGCCGACGAGTTGCGGGGCAGTTGGGCCAGCTTCAGGGTGGCGTTGAAACGCTCTTCCATCGGCTTGGTTTGGTCTTCGATCACCGCTTTCAGCGACGCCCGCTTGCCAGCATATTGCTTGACCAGCTTGGCGCGCTTCACTTCGCGGTTCACCATGGATTTCTTTGCCATATTCGGGGTTCCTCGCGCTTACGACGTGAAGGGCATGTTGAAATGCTTCAACAGCGCCTTGGCTTCAGCATCGGTTTTCGCGTTCGTGCAGATGATGATGTCCATACCCAGAACTTCATCAACCTTGTCGAAGTTGATTTCCGGGAACACGATGTGCTCTTTCAAGCCCATGGCATAGTTGCCACGGCCATCGAACGAGGTGCCCTTGACGCCGCGGAAGTCGCGGACGCGCGGCAGGGCCACGTTGATCAGACGGTCGAGGAATTCATACATCTTGTCACCGCGCAGGGTGACTTTGCAGCCCAGCGGCATCATTTCCCGCACGCGGAAGCCGGCGATCGACTTCTTGGCATGGGTGATGACAGCCTTTTGGCCAGCAATCTGCGACAATTCTTCCGCAGCCTGCTTCACCTTCTTGGTGTCCTTGACGGCTTCGCCGACGCCCATGTTGAGAACGATCTTCTCAAGTTTGGGGATCTGCATGTCGTTCTTGTAGGCGAACTCTTGTTTCAGCGCCGCGCGCACCTTGGCCAGATACTCGGCCTTGAGACGCGGGGTGTAAGTGGCTTGATCCAACATCAGATCGCATCCCCCGTGGTCTTGGCGAAACGCACCTTCTTGTCGCCTTCCATACGGAAGCCGACGCGGGTGGGTTTGCCGTTCTTGTCCACGATCGCCAGGTTCGACAGGTCGATCGGCATCGCTTTGGCGAGGCGGCCGCCCTGCGAGGCTGCGGACTGCTTGGTGTGACGGATGGCAACGTTCACGCCTTCGACGACGGCCTTGTTGGCGGTCGGGTTGACGGACGAAATCTCGCCCTTCTTGCCCTTGTCCTTGCCGGTCAGAACGATGACGGTGTCACCTTTTTTCAGCTTAGCGGCCATCAGAGCACCTCCGGAGCCAGCGAGATGATCTTCATGAAGTTCTTGGCGCGCAGCTCGCGCACCACCGGCCCGAAGATACGCGTGCCAACGGGTTCACCCTGGTTGTTCAGGATGACTGCGGCGTTGCGGTCAAAACGAATTGCGGTGCCGTCTTCACGGCGAACTTCCTTGGCGGTGCGAACGACAACGGCTTTACGCACGTCGCCCTTTTTCACGCGGCCCTTTGGAATAGCTTCCTTGACCGACACCACGATGATGTCGCCCACGGATGCATAGCGGCGGTGGGAACCGCCGAGCACCTTGATGCACTGAACTCGGCGAGCGCCGGAGTTGTCAGCAACATCCAGGTTGGTCTGCATCTGGATCATTTGGTTTCTCCCGACCTTTGGGGACAATCATGCAGATGACGCCCCAGGGTTTCGATTATCGCAGAACGCGTGCTGCCGGCCTCAGGCCGAAACAACAACCGTCCAACGCTTGGTTTTCGAAATCGGCGCACATTCCTCGATGCGGACGGTGTCACCAACCTTGAACTGGTTGTTCGCGTCGTGAGCCCGGTATTTCTTGGACTTGCGGACGGTCTTTTGCAGCAACGGGTGCTTGAAGCGACGCTCGACCAGAACCGTGATGGTCTGTTCGTTCTTGTCAGAGGTCACAACGCCGGAAAGGATACGCTTGGGCATGATATGACCTCTTACTTCGCTGCTTCAGCAGCTTTTTGGTTGAGAACGGTCAGAACGCGTGCAGCATCCCGACGGACGACGCGCATACGAGCGGTGTTCTCAAGCTGGTTCGTGGCGGCCTGGAAGCGCAGGTTGAAGGCTTCCTTTTTCAGTGCAACGAGCTGATCGCGCAGCTGATCGGGGGTCTTGCCCCGGAGTTCTTCGGCTTTCATGCCGTGTTCCTTTTTTCAATCACCAGAAGGCCCCTAGCGAAAGGGTAACCCTGAACCCGGTGGATCAATGATAAACCAACGATTCCGAGTCGCCCCGGAACCGCAGATGGGCCCGTATAGGGGGGAAGCGCCGTCAGGGCAAGGGGGAAGTTGACTTCAGTAAATGCCTGCAAAAAATCAGCGCAACGCGTAACTGGTTTCAATTGAGGGAAGACCAATACTATGCAACGCTAGAGATGATAGAGGATGTTGCGACTTGTGAGGTAAAGGTGAGGGGTGAGTGGATCACTCGCACCATTGTAGAGGCGTTGCGCCTTCACCGTGACAGAGAGCTTCGTTGTTCCGAATGCCATGGTCGCGTTCGAGCGCATCATCAAGCATCAGACGGCAGCATGAAGGCACACTTCGAACATTTCCAACGGCATGAGGGCTGCTCGCGAAGTTGGTGTTATAGCGGGGTCAAGTCTCTTCATCCAAAGGCTCTTCGTTGACAAAATCTGTCGTAATTCCCCCTAACAAGGGACATGAGACTACGCCCAGCCATAGTTGAAACTGACCGAGATCCGTTCCTCCTCGGACATGTTCATCGGCACCTCGTGGCGCAGCCAGCTTTCCCACAGCAGAACATCACCCACCACCGGCTGCACATAGACGAACTGGCGCAGCTCCTCAGGCGCGTTCTTGCGGCGCAGGGGCGACATCATCATCATCGGCAGGCGCGGGTCTTCGAGTTTCAGCGAGCTCGTTCCCTCGGGCATCTGCACATAAGTCGTGCCCGAGATCACCGAATGCGGGTGGATGTGGCTGGCGTGCGTCCCGCCTTCGGGCAGGATGTTGATCCACAGCGCGTTCAGCTTCAGCTTCTTGCCATCCAGGTCAAAAGCCAGATCCTCGCAAAATGCGGCCACGTGCTTGTCGAGCGCCGCTTCCAGCGCCTTGAAGATCGGAAAGCGCCAGGGCAGATCGTCGAGTGACGCATAGGACGTATAGCCCGGATAGCCATTGGCCTCGCACCACTCCTGCCCGGCCTCGTCATCCTCGGCGATCGCGTTGCAGGATGCGGCAAGCTCCTGATAATCGACCTTTTTCTTGGCCAGATCATTGAGTGCGGCACGATACAGGCGGGTGACAAACAGCGGTGTGGTGGGCATTTCGGACCTCGGATTGGAAAAGGCCCCCGCCGTTACCGGCAGGGGCCAAGACAGTTGATCGGGGGTCACCCCGTCTTCTTACCAGTCTTCGCGCAGAACGACGCGCGTGGTGACCGGCAGTTTCATCGCGCCAAGACGCAGGGCTTCACGTGCGATCTCTTCGGACACGCCGTCGATTTCGAACATGATACGGCCGGGTTT
>Ga0075154_10003208_pt1 | contig 10406 bp, 14 predicted proteins | sample JI71714BDNA_FD_70965 | JGI IMG/M metagenome (GOLD analysis project Ga0075154, IMG submission 70965) | Wastewater effluent complex algal communities from Wisconsin, to seasonally profile nutrient transformation and Carbon sequestration -... | ecosystem: Engineered > WWTP > Effluent > Algae...
CTGGGCGTGGTCATCATGCTGCGCCCGGGGGCCGGGGTGATCCAGCCTGCAGCGCTCCTCGTGCTCCTGTCCGCCTTCTGCTACGCCTCCAGCCATATGATGACCCGCCGCATGCGCGACACGGAAAGCGCCATCACGCTCAGCTTCTATGTTCAGATCGGCTTTGTCACCGTCAGCTCCACCATGGGCCTGACGGTCGGCGACGGCCATCTGGCGCAGGACGACGGCCTGCTCGCCTTTCTGTTCCGCCCCTGGATCTGGCCGCCGCTGGCCGACTGGCCGGTGTTTCTGGCCACGGGCCTGTCCGTGGGCATCGGCGGTATGATGGTGACGCAGGCTTACCGCACAACGGAAGCCGGGTTGATCGCGCCCTTCGAGTATGTGGGGATGCCGCTGGCGATCCTGTGGGGGCTTCTGGTCTTTGGCACCTTCCCTGATGCGGTGTCATGGGTGGGGATTGCGCTCATTTGCGGCTCCGGCCTTTATGTGATCTGGCGGGAAACCGTGCGGAAGCGGGAAAGCGATGCAGCCTGAGGCAGTGATCTTCGACATTGGCAACGTGCTGACCCGCTGGCAGCCCGAGGCCTTCTACGACCGCGTTCTGGGCGAGGATCGCCGCCGGGCATTGTTTGACGCAGTGGACCTGCATGGAATGAACGCGCTGGTCGATGACGGGGCCCTGTTCCGCGAGACGATCTACGATTGGGCCGAGCGTCACCCGGATTGGGGCCCGGAAATCCGCATGTGGTACGACCGCTGGATCGAGTTGGCCTCGCCGCGGATCGAAGGCTCCATCGCGTTGCTGCGGGCCTTACGGACAAAAGGGGTCCCCGTCTTCTGCCTGACCAACTTCGGCAGCTATTCCTACGAGGAAGCCCGCGAGAAGCTGGATTTCCTGGGAGAGTTCGACCGGGAATATGTTTCCGGCCGCCTGAGGGTTTCCAAACCCGACCCGCGCATCTACCAGATTGTCGAGGACGACAGCGGTTTGGCGCCGGACCGCCTGCTTTTCGCCGATGACAAGGCGGAGAACATTGCCGCCGCGGCCCGGAGGGGATGGCGCACGCACCAGTTCGAGAGCTGGCAGGGCTGGGCCGAAAGACTGGTGGCAGAGGGTCTTCTGACCAGAAGGGAAGCAGGATTATGACCGAGATCGTTCCGAAGGAAGCAGAAGACCTGCTGACCTGGAAGGGCCTTCTGCAAGCCTTCGAGGATGGGCACCGGATGCCGCGCGCCCAGATCAAGGACATGTTCCTGTTCCGCGACAAGGACACGCTCTTGGATCGTGCGGCCTGGATCGACGGGCTGGGTGCGCTGGTCAAGGTTGCAACGATTTTCCCAGGCAATGCGGCCCGCAAGATGCCAACCATTTTCGGCGCGGTGACTTTGTTCGACGACATGACCGGCGATCTGGACGCGATTGTAGATTTCCATCTGGTGACGAAATGGAAGACGGCGGGGGACAGCCTTCTGTCGGCGTCGCGGCTGGCGCGGAAAGATGCAAGGTCCTTCCTTCTGGTCGGGGCCGGCGCCGTGGCCCGCAGCATGGTCGAGGCCTATTCGGCGCTGTTTCCGGAGGCAAGGTTTACCGTCTGGAGCCGCACTCGCAGCAGTGCCGAAGCGATGGGTCTGCCCGTCGCTGACGACCTTGAGGCGGCGGTGCGCAAGGCTGACGTGATCTGCTCGGCCACAATGGCCACCGTTCCCCTGATCAAGGGTGACTGGCTGCAACCGGGTCAGCATCTGGATCTGATCGGTGCATACAAGCCCGGCATGCGTGAGGTGGATGACCGGGCGATGCAGCGGGCACGGCTGTTCGTGGATTCCCGGGACACCACAATCCACCATATCGGTGAGATCATGGACCCCATCGCCTCGGGTGCGATCACTGAAGCGGACATCGTCGCCGATTTCTACGATGACCCAGCGGTGTATGTCCGCCGTTCGGATGACGAGATCACCATCGCCAAGAACGGTGGCGGGGCGCATCTGGACCTGATGACGGCCAGTTACATCGCCAAGTGCTGGCGGAATCGTTAGGCTCCGAGGAATTCGCGCACGAAGGGGGTGGCAGGACGGGCTCTCAGGTCCTGCGGCTTGCCGATCTGTTCGATCCGTCCCATCGACATGACGACGACCAGGTCAGCCAGTTCCATCGCCTCGTCCTGGTCGTGGGTGACGAAGACGGTTGTCAGGCCGGTGGTGTCGTGGATGTCGCGCAGGCCCTGACGCAGTTCCTTGCGGACCTTTGCGTCGAGGGCGCCGAAGGGTTCGTCGAGGAGAAGCATCCGGGGTTCGATGGCCAAGGCGCGGGCGAGGGCGACGCGCTGGCGCTGACCGCCGGAAAGCTGGCTGGGGTAGCGTGCGCCGATGTCCGGAAGCTGGATCAGGTCGAGAAGCCTGGTGACGCGGCGGGCGATCTCGGGTTTGGTCGGGCGGTTCGCGCGGGGGCGGGCGTTCAGGCCATAGGCGATGTTGTCGAAAACGGTCATGTGCCGGAAAAGCGCGTAGCTTTGGAAGACGAAGCCTGCGCGGCGCTGCTGGACGGTCAGTCCGGTGGCGTCCGAGCCGTCGAAAAGGACGCGGCCGGAGGTGGGGAATTCGAGACCGCCGAGGATGCGCAGGAGCGTGGTCTTGCCGGAGCCGGAGGGGCCGAGGAGGGCGACCAGCGCGCCGGAGGGGATGGCGAGCGTGACGGGGGCCAGCGCGGCGGTGGTGCCGAACGTCTTCGAGATCTCGTCGATTTCGATGTGCATGGGGTTCCCCTTAGTGGCGGCGTGTGGCGGCAAGCTGGTCAGCGTGACGGATTTCAAGAAGGGTCTTCAGGCCCAGTGTCAGGAAGGCGAGGAAGGCGAGGACGACGGCCAGGGTGAAGGCCGCGACAGAGAGGTATTCGTTGTAGAGCATCTCGATGGTGATCGGCATGGTCGAGGTCTGACCGCGGATCTTGCCGGAGACGACAGCGACGGCGCCGAATTCGCCCATCGCGCGGGCGTTGCAGAGGAGGACTCCGTAAAGGAGTGCCCAGCGGATGTTCGGCAGGGTCACGGTGCGGAAGGTGCGCCAGCCGGAGGCTCCCAGAGTGAGGGCGGCTTCCTCTTCCGCGCGGCCCTGTTCGACCATCACCGGGATCAGCTCACGCGCGACGAAGGGGAAGGTCACGATCATCGAGGCAAGAACGATGCCGGGCAGCGCAAAGACGACAGGGTATCCGGCGGTGGTGAGAAGGCCCCCGATCCAGGTGTTCGCGCCGAAGGTCAGGACGACGCAGAGGCCGACGACGACGGGGGAGACGGAGAAGGGGAGATCGATCAAGGTGAGAAGGATCGCCTTCCCGCGGAAGTCGTATTTGGTGATGAGCCAGGCGGCGGCAATGCCAAAGATCGCGTTCAGGGGAACGGCGATGGTGGCGACAGTCAGGGTCAGGCGGATCGCGGCCTGGCTTTCGGGGTCGCCGAGCGAAGAGACGGCCTCCCACCAGCCTTTGCGCAGCGCCTCGTAGAAGACGGTGACGAGGGGGGCGAAGAGGAGGAGAGCAAGGACGATCAGGACGCTGCCAATGAGAAGCCGGCGGACGCGGGGCGTCTCTTCGGTGGCGGAGCGGAAGGTTGCGGGGGCGTCAGACATATCCAATTCTCCGGCGGCTCCAGACCTGAATCGCGTTGATGAAAAGGAGGAGCGCGAAGGAGATCATCAGCATCGTGATGCCGATGGCGGTGGCGCCGTCGTAGTTGAACTCCTCAAGCTTGATGACGATCAGAAGGGGGGCAATCTCGGTCTGCATCGGCAGGTTGCCTGCGATGAAGATGACGGACCCGTATTCGCCCACTGCGCGGGCGAGAGCCAGGGCGAAGCCAGTGAGCGCGGCGGGGGCGAGCATCGGCAGGATGACGTGGCGAAAGGTCTGGGCGCGGGTGGCGCCGAGGGTGGCGGAGGCTTCCTCGACCTCGCGCTCGATCTCGTCGATCACCGGCTGGACGGTGCGGGAGACGAAGGGGAGGCCGACAAAGACCAGGGCGATGAAGATGCCGACAGGGGTGTAGGCGATCTTGAAGCCAAGGTCCTTGGCAAGCGCTCCGAACGCGCCGTTCGGGGCGTAAAGCGCGGTGAGGGCGATGCCTGCGACAGCGGTGGGAAGCGCGAAGGGCAGGTCCACGGCAGCGTCGATCAGGCGGCGGCCGGGGAAGCGGTAGCGGGCGAGGACCCAGGCGAGAGCGGTGCCGAAGATCAGGTTGAAGGTGGCGGCGAGGAAGGAGAGGCGGAAGGAGAGCCAGAGCGCGGCCCAGATGCGGGGGGTGTTCACCTCGGTCCAGAGGCGATCGGGACCGGCAGTAGCGCCCTTCAGAAGAAGCGCGCCGATGGGCAGCAAGACCACGAGGGAAAGGAGCGTGATCGTGATCCCGGCGCTGATCCCGAGGCCGGGGATCGGGGAGCGGTGGAGGAGGGGTCTGGCCATCATGGGTCTCGGGGTGGGCGGGTCGGCGGGGGCCGACCCGGGTGGGGTTACTGCGCGACGTAGATCTGGTCGAATATGCCTCCGTCGGCGAAGTGCCTGGCTTGCACCTCTTTCCAGCCGCCGAAGCTGGCGATGTCGCGCAGCTCCAGTTGCGGGAAGCGGGCAACGTCCTCCGGTGCGGCCTTGGAGGTATCCCAGCCGCGATAGTAGTTCTTGAAGATGATGGCCTGGGCTTCCGGAGTGTAGAGAAAGGTCAGATAGGCCTCGGCCAGTTTGCGCTGTGCGTCGGTCTTGATGTTGGCATCCACCAGCGCAACGGGGGGTTCGGCGAGGACCGAGACCGAGGGGATGACGATGTCGAACTGGTCTTCGCCAAGTTCGTTCAGCGCCAGGTAGGCCTCGTTTTCCCAGGCGAGGAGGACGTCACCGATTCCGCGCTGGGCAAAGGTGGTGGTCGCGTCCCGTGCACCCTTGTCGAGGACAGGGACGTGTTGGAACAGCGCCTTCACGAAAGCCTGGGGGTCTTGCCCGTCCTTTTCCGCCCAGGCCCAGGCGGCCAGATAGTTCCAGCGCGCGCCACCAGAGGTCTTGGGGTTCGGAGTGATGACCTCGACCCCTTCGGCGGTCAGGTCGCCCCAGTCCTTGATGCCCTTTGGGTTCCCCTCGCGGACGAGGAACACGATGGTCGAGGTATAGGGCGAAGAGTTGTGCGGGAGTTTCGACTGCCAGTCCTCGGGCAGCTTGCCCTCTGCCGCGATCTTGTCGATGTCGGCGGCCAGCGCCAGCGTGACAACCTGCGCATCCAGCCCCTCGATCACCGCGCGGGCCTGCGACCCCGAGCCGCCATGGGATTGCTCGATAGTGGGGGCCTCGTTGCCTTGCCCGGTCCACCAGGCAATGAAGGCCTCGTTCACGTCACGGTACAACTCGCGCGTCGGGTCGTAGCTGGCGTTCAGAAGGGTTTCGGCAGCGACCGGGGCGGGCGAGGAGCCGAGGCCGAAGACCGCAAGCGTTGCGGCGGCCAGGGCGTTCATCAGGACCGGCCAGCCGGTCAGGCGGCGCAGGCCGTCGGCGATGGTCACGCGCCCGTCGGCGTGGCGCTTTGCGACGGGGCCCTGCGCGGTCACGGTGCCCGCAAGGGTGATGGTGGAAAACATGGGTTTCTCCTTGGTCGGAAGGGGGCGGTAGGGGATCAGGCCCAGAACGGTTTGCGGAATGTGGATCATGACGGTTCCCCCAGTGGTTCGACGCGGGCTTCCCAGACGGAGGCGTCGCGGCCTTCGAGAAGCTCGACAGCGGCCTCGGACGGGTTGCGGGTGAAGATCAGGAGCGGGCTGCCGTTGACGCGGTGAGTCAGGCCAGTGCGGCGGTCGATCAGCCGGACAACACAGGTGGCAGAAGATGTCCGGGGCGCCAGTGTGGCCGTTGCGAATGCGGCGCGGGGGGATATGGCAGTCATCGTCCTTTTCCTTCGGCAGCGGGGCACCTGCCCGGCATGCATTAATAACGACAGAGAAGGTCGAGTATTGCAAAGGAAAATACTCGCTCATTTTAGTCGTGATTAGAGAAGAATATTCCCCATGGCCCGGCGGCGCTTGCGTCGGGGTTGGCTATGCAGCTTGGGGAAATCGGTGCGTTGCGGCTACTGCGCTGCGCCCATGACCTGATCGGCCACCGTGCCGGACCGCAGCATGTCTTCCAGCGTCAGCGAGTCGATGATCACGAGATAGGACCAAAAGACCTCGGCAAAGACCTTGCGGATGCGGCAGGTGGCTTCGTCCGTGCAATCCTCGCAGCGCTGATAGGCCCGGCGCGAGAGGCAAGGCAGGGGGGCGATTGGGCCGTCGATGGTGCGGAGAAGCTCTGAGATCGAGATGTCGGACGGCTTCTTGATCAGGCTGTAGCCACCAGACCTGCCGCGGATCGAGGCGATGACGCCGGCGTTGCGGACTTCCAGCAGGATATGTTCGAGAAACCGCTTCGGCGTGCCGGACCGTTTGGCAATCTCTTCGATAGTCAACGCTTCGGGCTGTCCCTTCGCGGCCTCATCGGCGAGGGTCAGCAGTGCTTTCAGGGCGTATTTCATCTTCTGGGTGATCATGCAGGAAGGCTACGCGCCGGACTGTCGAGAATCAATGTCGCGAATCCTCGACCTGCACTGACATGAGGCGGCATCACCGAAAATCCGCAGTCGAAGGCCCGAAAAATCAAGGAAAGCCTGGGATCCTTTATACACGATAAACACTATAGACTTTTGCTTCTTTTCAAGCATGCTGGGGACGAAGTCCACTGCCAGGGGCCCGAACATGACCGATCTCGACCTGATCGACCGCAAGATCGTTGCCGAACTGATGCGGGACGCGACGCTGCCCATCGCGCAGATCGCCGACAAGGCGGGCCTGTCGCAGACCCCGGCCTGGAAGCGTATCCAGAAGCTGGAAGCTTCCGGAGTCATCATCGGGCGGGTTGCTTTGGCCGATCCGGCGAAGCTGGGGTTCGGGCTGACGGTCTTCGTGGGTATCGAGGCGGCCGACCATTCGCCCGACTGGCGCGAGGCGTTCGGCAGGGCCGTCGGCGGCATTCCCGAGATCATGGAGGTCTATCGGATGGCAGGGGAGCTTGATTACCTTCTGCGTGTCGCGGTGCGGGACATGGCGGCCTTCGACGGACTTTACAAACGGCTGACCGATGCGGTGCCGATCAAGAACGTCACCAGCCATTTTGCGATGGAACGGATGAAATTCACCACGGCCTATCCGGTCGACACGCAGAACCGCTGAGAGAACGCGCTTCTCTTTCGGGGGTGATCTTTGGAAACTTTAATCACGATAGCGTCGCTAGATTTAACTTCGGATGCAGGCGCGAAAGGACGACCCGGATGACAAGGACGCTGATCGATCCCGGACTCGAAGGCTCGCCTGCTCCACGCAGGAAGCCTCGGCGGATCGCAACCGATCCGATGGCATTGATGGTGGACCTGGCCGATACTGCGCAGCCCGTCCCGACGGTCCGGGAAGCGGACCCGGCCTTGATGATAGCGCATCTCCCCGATTGGGTGCATGTCGGCCATTCGCCGGGGGCGGCGCTGCTGTTCCCGACCGAGACCACGGAAAGCGACCGAATTGGCCAGGTCCGCCCGATAGCCGGGTGGCCGTGCGGAAAGCCTGCGAAAGTCGCCGCCAGCCGCAACGGCCCCGGGTCGGGCGGCAAATGGCTGCGCGATGCGCTTCCGGGTGAGGGCGACAGAAGGTCCGGCGTGGCCGGAAAACTGCAGGAATCAAGGGCATGAATCGATTGTTCCGCCGACCGGGTTCCGGTCTGTCCGGCTATGCTGCCTTGGCAATCTTTGCCGCCGCCTACCTGTCCGCGTTGGCCATCGTCCTGGTGCCCGCATGGTCGTGAAGTCGGCAGCTGAGTCGTGATCGACGGGCGACCCGAGCGGGACGTCCTGGAACTGCTTGCGACAGGCCTGGGGAAGTCAGGCTCTGGGGACGGCGATGTCTTCGTGCAGGCAAAGGATGTTGCCCTCGGGGTCGTTGAACCAGGCCGCCTTCTCGGACCCGAGCACGCAGACGTGCTCGACCGTCTTGAAGTCCGGTAGATCGTAGTCCGCAAAGACCACGCCCCGGCCCTCCAACTCGGCGATCGAGGCATGGATGTCGTCGACCCGGAAACTCAAGGCGGTGTGTTCGGCCTTGGTGCCTTCCGGTTTCGGGAACAGTGCGATTTCGGTGCCGCCGCACCGATAGACGACCTTGCCATCGGGTCGCACCTCGCCCGAGGGCAGCGCCAATGCCTGCTCATAGAAATCACGGGCCCGCGCCAGATCGCGAACGGGAAGCATCACAGTGACCTGGTTGGCATTCATCTGCATGGGAACCTCCTGACGTTGGATCAGGTGCGGAAGGGTACGCCGGTTCCCGATTCCTTGCCAGCGATGCGATAGGGGCCACTGAAGCCGGAACAGGGGGATGATTTTAGCCCAGCCAGGCGCGGACATCATTGCGAGCCTTTTGATTGCAATGATTTGAATGCACGCGCTTTGGATTTCGTACGTTTTCCCTGCCCGAAGCCCCTCCCGTTCAGGCTTTTGCCTTTGGATGACATCTCCGGCGATAGGAGATGATGCCCCTGACCACAGTCATCTGCTTGCGCGCCAGGCGGCGAGCAGACCGGCCGCTGCTATCAGGGCCATGCCGACAAAGCCTGGAATGCTGGGAAGCTGCTGGAACACCAGCCAACCAAGGGCGGTGGCAAAGGCGATGTGCATGTAGTTGACCGGAGCGAGGATGGAAGCCGGGGCCTCGCGGTAGGCCGAGGTGAAGAGGAGGTGGCCCGCAGTTGCCAGTGCCCCGAGTGCAAGCATCAGGGCCCCATCCAGCGGAGTCGGGACAGTCACCGATCCGAGGGAAAACGTCAGTGCGACGAAGACCACCGCCCCGACCAGCGCGGTGTGGAACATCATTGCCATCGTGGTCTCGGTCTTTGACAGGATCCGTGTGAGCAGATGATAGGCGGTCGAAAGGCAGGCGTTGATCAGGGACAGAGCCACGCCAAGCGGGTCTAGTCCACTTCCCGGTCGGGCAATCAGCAAGACCCCGGCAAATCCCAGGAGCGCGCTGATCCAGCCAAGCAGACCGACCCTTTCCTTCAGAAGCGGACCTGCGCCCAGCATCACCAGAACCGGCGCGATGTAGATGATCGCCACGGTCTCGGCCACCGGCATCAGTCGGAGGGCGATCATCATCGAGATCGAGGCGAGAGCGAGGCAGGCCCCGCGCAAGATGATGAGGCCTGTGCGGTTCGTGCGCCAGAGCGCGGCCCGGTGGCGGGGCCACATGACGAGTATGACAAGCGACAGGTTCACGCTGTAGCGGGCGGCCAACACCATCGTCACCGCGTAGAGCATCGCGAGATGCTTGCCGAGCGTGTCTGCAGTGGCAAAGAAGAGGGTCGCGGCCAGGACCAGTGCCACACCTTTCAGGGGATTGCCGTCGCGCTGCATGTCTGGCTGGGCGGTTCCTGCGACTAGATTTTCAGCGCAACCAGCACCGCCCCGGTGGCGATCAGCGCAACGCCGGTCCAGTTCACCGCCGAGAGCCGCTCGCCCAGGAAGATCGCGGCGAAAATGGCGACGAGAACGACGCTGAGCTTGTCCACGGGCGCGACCTGCGAAGCATTCCCAAGCTTGAGCGCACGGAAGTAGCACAGCCAGGAAGCTCCGGTTGCAAGCCCCGACAACACGATGGCGCCAAGAGTGGGCCAGGAGACACTGGCCGGGTTCTGCCACTGGCCGGTCCCCGCGACGATCATGGCCAGGACCGCCAGCACGACACAGGTGCGCAGCAGCGTGACATAATCCGAGGGCAGGCCACTGACGCCGATCTTGGCGAAGAGTGCGGTCAGCGCGGCGAAGACCGCCGAGAGGAACGCCCAGAACTGCCAGCTGGAGGTCATGTCACGGTTCCCTTCGCTACGGCTGCAAGGCTAGACCGATCCGGGCTGCTCGTCGATGACTTCGTCTCTCCTCGCGCGGGCCACCGACGAGAAGCCGAAGGCGCGCGAGGGGGGCCTCCGGCAAAGGAAACGGCCCGCGGGGGGAGGTCCCGCGGGCCGTCTTTTTCGGTGGCAGACAGGAAGGGAGGAGTGTCCGCCGCCGGGTTGGTTCTCAGCTGTGGTAGGCCTGCTCGCCGTGGCTGGTGAGGTCGAGACCCTGGCGTTCGGTATCGCTGTCCACCCGAAGGCCGATGGTCATATCGACCAGCTTGTAGGCGATGTAGGACACCACACCCGACCAGACGATGGTGATGACCACGCCCTCGATCTGGACCCAGAGCTGGGACATCATCGCGTAGTCGTCGCCCTTGACCCCGCCGAAGGCAGCGGCCGAGAACACGCCGGTCAGGACGGCACCGATGATCCCGCCGATGCCGTGGATGCCGAAGACGTC
>Ga0075154_10003210_pt1 | contig 10403 bp, 8 predicted proteins | sample JI71714BDNA_FD_70965 | JGI IMG/M metagenome (GOLD analysis project Ga0075154, IMG submission 70965) | Wastewater effluent complex algal communities from Wisconsin, to seasonally profile nutrient transformation and Carbon sequestration -... | ecosystem: Engineered > WWTP > Effluent > Algae...
ATCAACAACCGCAATTCCCGCCGAATCATATCCGCGATATTCCAACTTCCGCAAACCGTCAATAATCAACGGCACAACTTGTTTATTTCCAACGTATCCAACAATTCCACACATATTTTTTTAATAATAAATTCAAAGAGTTTGCTGTTTTAATCTTGTTTCTTATTTAAAGTCATAATAAATTCTTCCGCAGACTTAGTATAAAAGTCTGAAGTATCGAGGATTTCTAAAATTTTCACAATATTGTCGAGATTAGAACGGACATCAGTAAAAATAAATGTTTGGTTTTTATCATCATATTCAATCGAGCCGTGTCGGGAAAGACGACGCGAGGTGATTTTTTTTATGTAATTAACTTTCTCCAAACATTGTTCGCATTCTGCAATATTTCCGCAAACCGGCAAATTTTTGAGTCTTATGATTTCTGTGTAAATCGGAATATTTTTTTCCTTTTCACGCAAAATTTTATCTTTGTCAGCAATAAAAAGAAAGGTATTTTCGGTATTTTTAATTTCGTCAGTTTCGTTTTTAGAAATTAAATCCAAATCATTAAATTGAAGTGTATATCTAAGAGCATATGTCCAAGAAACATTTTCAGCTTTTACAGTTATAGGAACAAAACCTACCGATTCATCAAGTTTAAATTTACAACCGAATTGTTCACTAAAGTATTGCAATACATAACGAATATCAGTTTCAGCAAAATCAAAACTTATCAAAGAACCGACAAATTCATTTTTAGTATAAAGTTCACACTCATTTTTAAGATTTGAATTTTCCTGCGCGAAAACAGGCACGACACAGAAAACCGCAAGCAGAAATAAACTGATAATGATTCGATTTTTCATAAAATTTAAGCGACTTTTTTCAGATAATCGGTAACTTGTTCTTTAAATTTCACGGGCAGAAAATATTCCTGCGGACAAATGAGCGTTTCGCCTGATTCGTCTTTGACGGCGACTTTTGAAAGATGCGGATAAACTTCGATTTGATAAAGTTTCAACGGCACCAATTCATCATCTTCGCGGGAAACGCAAATTGCCCAAGTTTGAAAATTTTCCGTCTTTTTTTTGTTCTTTTTTAACTTGAATTCGCGGCTCGGTTCGAGTTCGCCGCGCATCATTAAGCCGACTTCGACCACGCTTTGTTTTAATTCGTTAAAATCTTTCTCGTTCATTGTTTTAACCACTCTTTTGCCAATTCGGACAATTCTTTTAATTGCTCTTTGCTCAAATCTTCCTTTTCATTCTTGACGTAAATGTCCAAAAAATAAATATAACCTTGCGCGTTAGCAAAATAGTAAATTACCCGAAAACCGCCGCTTTTTCCGCGTCCCGCTGCACGCCAACGGATCTTCCGCAAACCGCTTCCGCCTTGAATTATATCGCCTTTTGTCGGATTAGCTAAAAGAAATTCTTGCAGTTCAAAATAATTTTCGTCTGAAAGATAATTTTTTAGTTTTTTTGTGAATTGCAAAGATTCACGAAAACTGAGATATTCCTCAATTAAAAAAAGTTTCGACATATTTTCGCTGGGGATTATAACAGTTCACAGAATTAATTTATTTCAAACTTTCAAGCGGCTTTGCGGACTTCTTCGGCGAGAACGGCGATAAATTTTTTGTCTTTCAGCAGTTTGGTTTCGACTTCTTCGATCTGTTTTTCGCTTTCCATCAGATTGCGAAGTTTCTCATTTAATAAAAGTTGTAATGCTTCGATTTCTTCACTTTCCGCTTGGTTTCGGAAATGTTTCAAAACGTCCAAATCAAGTTTCAAATGAAACTCAACTTTCGTATTTGAAGGATGCAAATCTGCTTTCGTCGCACGAAGTTCGGGCGGAACGCGGCGAAATTTATGTTTGCCGACCGGAAGCATATCGTCTTCAGTCCAGCCTTTTTCCACACCTTCTCGATAATCTTCTTCGGTTACTTTCAAAATAAATTCTTCTTCTTCATTACTCATAATAAAGCAATTTAATTAAAATTTTATTGACTCACCTTGTGCGATTTAATTTCAGTTTCGTGAACGGGGCTGGATTCACAAAATCACTTAAGAATATATCATTAATTATTTTGAGGAGTTTATTTTTCATCTTGATTCAAAGTTTTAATTGCCCGCGCCGGTGCGCCGACGACTAATTTGTTTGGGGCAACGTCTTTATTTACAACACTTCCCGCGCCTGTTACGGAATTGTCGCCGACTTTTACGGGCGCGATGAGCATTGTGTCCGAGCCGATTCGGACGTTGTTTCCGATGTCAGTGGCGTGTTTGTTTTTGCCGTCGTAATTGCAAGTTATCGTGCCTGCGCCGATGTTGGTTTTTTCGCCGATCGTCGCGTCGCCGAGATATGTCAGATGGTTTGCTTTTGAACCTCTGCCCAAGATAGTTTTCTTTAATTCGACAAAGTTTCCGACTTTCGCTTTTTCTTCCATTCGCGCTTTTCCGCGTAGATGCGCCATCGGTCCGACGGTGCAGCGGTCGGAGATTTCCGAATCGCTAATGACGCAATTATCGAGAATTTCAACGCCGCGTCCGATGCGTGAATTGGTGATGCGCGTGCCGGAACGAATCGTGCAGCCGTCGCCGATAACCGATTCGCCTTCGATGGTTACGTTTGGATAGATCACCGTGTCGCGTCCGATGCTGACTTGTTCAGAAACGTAAGAATTTTTCGGATCAATAAACGAAACACCGTAATCGAGCATCATTCGTTTAATCGTTCGGCGGCACAAAACTCTTTCCATATCAGCGAGTTGAGCGCGATTGTTGATGCCTTCGACTTCGTAGCTGTCGTGATGTTGATAAAGCGAAATCGCTTCGCCCGTCGAACTCAAAAGCGCGGGAACGTCGGTCAAATAATATTCGCCTTGCGCGTTTTCGTTCTTAACTTCGGAAAGCGCAGCGAAAAGTTTTCGCGTGTCGAAACAATAAATTCCCGAATTTATTTCTTTAATTCGTTTTTCTTCGTCGGAAGCGTCTTTTTGTTCGACAATTCGTTCAAAAAGTCCTTCCGCACTTCGCACAACGCGTCCGTAACCTGTCGGATCTTCTAATTTTACGGTCAGTATCGTGCAAGCCGCGCCTTTGCCGCGATGTGCATGATGTTGTTGAATCAGCGCGGCAAGCGTTTCGGCGCGAATCATCGGAACGTCGCCCGATAAAATTAAAACCGTCGAATCTTCGTTTTCCAAAAATTCACGCGCCGAATTAACTGCGTGTCCTGTGCCGAGCTGTTCTTTTTGCCAAACAAAATCGGCGTGCGCTTCGTCCAATTCATCTAAAACCGAAGTTTTTACGTCTTCGCCTTGATGACCGATAACGACAAAAACCTTGCGCGGAGCAAGCGCGGCGGCAGTTCGGCAAACGTGCGCGATGAGCGGACGACCGTCCAACCGATGCAAAACCTTTGCCAAATCCGAGCGCATCCGCGTTCCCAATCCGGCGGCTAAAATCAAAACATCGAGCGTTTTTTGTGCGTTAGAGAGATTTTCCATAAACTCAGTAAAATTTTAACGCAAAGACGCGACAGCGCAAAGACGCAAACGTCATAATTTCGGAAATAAGTTGCAAACTCTGACCAATCCGAGCCTTTTACTGCACGACGGCGGTCAAAATCAAATCTTCTATATTTTCATTGATAAAAATGACTTCCGGCTGAAATTGAAAACGCTTTGAGATGACAGAAATGACGATCGTTTCGCCTGCTGTAACTTCTTCAAAACGAAAGTAGCCGAATGATCCGGTCAGCACAGTTTGCGTATTGCCGCTGCCTTCGGTCAAGACGACTCGGGCGTTTCGCAAACCGATTCCGTCGGACGTGAGAATCCTGCCCGAAACCGACACTAAAGCGGCAGACGGCGCGAGTTGTAATTCAAATGCGCCGATGTCCACGCCAATGCCGGATTTGCGCGGCAGAAATCGCGCGTCGTTAAATATCTGAGTCGGCGAACAGCCGTCGTTTTGCGGTGCGAGCATGACGCAGTCGCTTCCTCCGTTAATCGCCGGCGAACCGGAAAGCAAGGGAACGGTCGGCACGATTCCGCCGTTATCGCCGAATTCGCCGAGTCCGGCGTTTTGCGTAACAATATCGCCCGGCTGTAAAACCACTGAACGTAAATTGCGAAACAGATTATTTCCCAGCGAAACGACGGTGTCCACATCGCAAAACCCGTTATTGGAAACGAGTGAGTTTTTCAGCCTGAAATTTCCGCCGACACCGTTGATCGCGCAGGAGGATACCGTTGAATTGAAGACAAAGGTCGAATTAACGGCAAGCATTTTGCTGGTCGCCAACGGCGTATTCCCGACTGCGCTGCTTTTCCCAGCTTGATTATTGGCAATCGTCGTATTAATTAAAGTTAAATCTCCCTGATCATTGTAAATTCCGCCGCCATTCGACTTAGCGAAATTATTGTGGATGGTCGAATCAATAACTACCGCTTTACTTTGGAAAAGTGCCAGACCGCCGCCGTCTAAAACGGAGCTTCCAGATCCGTTAGGCGAGCGCAGCCGGTTGTTGCGGATGATACAGGAAATTATTTGAGCATCCTGCGGAATATTTGGTATTGCTCCAAGGAATATTCCGGCTCCCTGAGAAGCGACGAAAGTGGATTCAATCTCGTTTAGTTCGACGATTGTCGTCGTCATCTTTAAAATCCCGAAACTGGCAATTCCGGCTCCGTCAGTCAATAATCCCGCGTTTTCGCCGATAATCCGGTTGCCTCTGACCAAACAACTGTTCATCGTTAGTTTCCCTCCGTTAAGAATTCCCGCGCCGGATTGAAGAGAACGTCCGCCGATAATTGCGATATTGTTGAGCGTCAAATCTCCTGTAAGATCAATAAAAATCACTCTGCTTTGCTGGTTGCCGCTGATTGAAACCTTCAGTCCGTTGAAATCGAGCGCGGAGATCGTCAGTCTTTTAGTGATTAGCAAAGAATCTCCGTTGAGGACAACGACTGCGCCGCCGAATCCCGTGCCGAATTTGATTTCGCTGCCGACCGTCGCAAATTCGATGGCTTCGCGCAAGCTGCAATGAAACGTATCGCATCCGCCGTCATTCACATCGTTGACCGAATTAACAATCACCGTTTGGGGCGTTTCGATTCGTAAAGACCAGCCGCGGGCGAGCCGCGAATTCGCACCGTTGCCGCCCGAAGTATCGTCCTGCACGATCAGCGTCCAGACTCCATTCGGGTCGCTAAAATCGAAACCCGATGAAAGCGTTTCAGAACCGCCGGGTGCAACCGACGGCGGAAAACCGGAAATGCCCGTAAAAGTATCGAAACTTCCGTAATTAGTCGGTTGATAATCAACTACACCGTTGCCGATAGTGCTTGTCGCGGGAACTCGCGCCGCATTTGTGTCGGACAAACGGACAATCGAATCGGCAAGCGGAAACGCGCCGCCCGCGTCCGACAAAATAACCAGTTTTCTGCCGTCGGGCGCGATCAGCAGAAAATCCAAATCCGACGGCGTAAGGTGAACGATGCCGTTCAGCGTAACGGTCAATTTGCTGACCGAACCGGCGAGCCCCGAAACCGTGATTGACGACGACGCACCGCCGATACTCGGAATGTTAATCGGACTCACGTTGCTGAAATTAGCGATTGACTGCGGAGCCGTAACCATTTGCCCGCCTTCGTTTTTGTCGGAATCCTGCGCCCGAACGGCTATTGTCGCAATCAAACAAAAACACGTGACGGCAACTGACCAAAAACTCCAAAATCCGCCGCACGTTTGCCGCGCCGCCGGTGTCATTAAATAGTTTTCTTCTAATTTCATAAATTTTCTTTACTTCACAATTTCGTCCGGCGAATTCAGGCAAATCAGCAGAGTTTCTGCGCCGCCTTTATGATTTCGGTTTTGCGTTTGATTTCCATCTCGATTCGGCTAAACTTCAATCTGTTCGTGATAATTTTTCCGGCAACCTGAACTTAAATCAAAATCAATCGAAAAGTCCTGAAAGAATCGCGGAATTTTTTTCGGAAAGAATTTCGGAAATGGTGAAAGACAAGCAATCAAACGAGTTTTACGAATTCGGCGAGTTTCGGCTCGACGAAAAAAAACGCCGTCTGTGGCGCGACGGCGAACTCGTCGCGCTCACGCCGAAGGAATTTGAAGTGCTGTTGATTTTGATAAAACGCGCCGGAAAGATCGTTGAAAAAAATGATTTGCTCGATGCTGTGTGGAAGGAAGTTTACGTCGAAGAAGCAACGCTGACGCGCAATATTTCGTTTCTGCGAAAAAAACTCGGCGCGGAAAAATTTATCGAAACACTGCCGAAGCGCGGTTATCGTTTTCTGCCTGTCGTAACTTTGCACGAAGGTGAGAAGGAGAGAAAAGGAGAAGAAATAGAAAGCGAGATCTTATTGGCAAACTCGAATTTAAGTTTGCAGACGCAAGCTAACCGAAAAATAAATTCCTTCGCTTCTCATCTTTTTCGCTTTTCCTCTTCTCAATGGTTCGCACTCGGGTTCGGCGCAATCACAATCGCGGTAATCGGTTTCGTCGTCTATCAATTTTTTCTCAAAAAGAGCGAGCCGAAAACGATTTTGGTTTCGCGTGTCACGCCGTTTTCCGGTTTGGCAGGGCGCGAAACAATGCCTGCTTTTTCGCCGGACGGCAAGCAAATCGTCTTTGCGTGGAACGGCGGCGCAGCGGATAATTTGGACATTTACGTTAAACTTGTCGGTGCCGGCGAATCAGTGCGTTTGACCGAAAATGCGGCGGATGAAATTTATCCGGCGTTTGCGCCCGATGGAAAATCAGTCGCTTTTCTGCGTTCGTATTCTGACCGCAGTGAAGTTTTTATCGTTCCCGCACTCGGCGGCGCAGAGCGTAAAATTGCCAGTCTTAATTCGGTTTGGACGAGCATTTCATTTTCGCCCGACGGAAAAAATCTCGCCGTCATTGACGCTTTGGAAGGCGAAAAACAATTCGGCGTTTTTTTAATCGAGATTGCAACAGGCGCGAAACGGCGTTTGACCGCGCCGCCGGAATTTTCGAGCGACGACGTGCCGCGTTTTTCTCCCGACGGCGAATCGGTCGCATTTGTCCGCGCTTCGGGAACGGTCGAGCAGGATTTATTTATCGTTTCGGCTGCGGGCGGCGAAGTGCGGCAATTAACGTTTGATAAAACCGCGATTCGCGGTGCGGCTTTCGATGGCAGCGGAAAAATAATTTTTGCTTCGCACCGCGCAAACAATCAGCCGAACTTATGGCGTGTTTCGGCTTCGGGCGGCGAATCGGAATTGATTGCAACCGGCGGCAAAAACACCGCGCATCCGGCAATTTCACCCGACGGAAAAACAATCGCTTTCGTTGAAGAATCGAGCGACACGAATATTTGGGGTTTGGGATTTGGGATTGCGGATTCAAGGCAAAAAACAAATCCGAAGTCTGACATCCAAAATCCGAAACCGCTGATTGCTTCAAGTCGCGCCGATCACAGTCCGCAGTTTTCGCCGGACGGAAAGCAAATCGTATTCGCCTCAGACCGCACGGGCAGCTATGAAATCTGGACGGCGGACGCAGACGGAAAAAATCAACGACAGTTGACCAATTCGCCGAACGCAGCGGGCAGTCCGCGTTTTTCGCCTGACGGAAAATCGGTTTCCTACGACGCGCAAGTCGGCGGCAACGGCGATATTTTTGTTGTTTCGATTGACGGCGGCGAACCGCGAAATCTGACAAATACGTCGGAATCGCGCGATGTCTTGCCGGCGTGGAGTGCAGACGGACGCGCAATTTATTTCACCTCGAACCGTGCGGGCAATTATCAACTTTGGAAAATTTCAAGCTCAGGCGGTGCGCCCGAACAAACTACGAAAAACGGTGCTTTTGAATCTTTTGCCTCGCCCGACGGCACGGAAATTTATTTTACAAAAGCTCGCGGAGTTTCGGGCTTATGGAAAATTTCGAGCGCAGGCGGCGCGGAAACGGCGGTCGCAGAACTCGCGGAAGCAGGTTATTGGCGATATTGGACGGTAACGCCGGACGGAATTTATTTCGTTGCTCATTCGTCAAATTCGCCTTATAAAATAATGTTTTTTGGATTTGCCGACAAGAAATTAAAAGAAATCTCTGTAACTGACCAACCGCCGATTTGGATTTACGCCGGACTTGCCGCTGCCCCCGACGGCAAAACAATTCTCTATACTCAACGCGACCAAAACACCAGCAACATTATGTTCGCCGACATCGGAAAATAGGTTTTTTGTATAGCGCGCAAGCAAACTTAGCCGCGCCCATCGGACAAGAAAACTTTCTTACGCGGCTGCAGAGCGCATAATAAAATCACTTGCGCTAATCGTTCGGGACTGTGGCGCACTTTTTCGCCTTCGTCTAAAAGATTGCCGGAAACAATTTCCACACTTTCGACCGAAACCGGCGAGATCGAACCGTGAACACCGATCTGCTCCGCGCCTTCGCCCGCATAAAGCGCAGATTGTTTTTCGCTGATCGGTCGGTCATTTATAATAACGTAATCAAACTCGATTTCAGGCGCATATTCACGGACAATTTCAAGATGTCTTTTCGCCGAAAGTCCGTCGGTTTCGCCCGGTTGCGTCATCAGATTGCACACAAAAATTTTAATCGCGTCGGTTTTGCCGATCGCTTCGGCAACATCATCAACCAGGATCGGCGGCAAAAGCGATGTCCAAAGCGAACCGGGACCGACCGTTATTACGTCTGCGTCGCGTATCGCCGCAATTGCTTCAGGCAAAGGACGGCAATTTTCAGGTTCGAGATAAAGCCGATTTATTTGATGTCCGATCTTGCCGATCTTCGTTTCACCGCGCACAATTTCGCCGTTTTTCAATTCTGCCGCCAAACGAACATCTGCGTCCGTCGCCGGAAAAATTCGTCCTTTGCTTGCTAAAATTTCCGACGAAAGCCGCACGGCTTCGGCAAAATCGCCTGTAATTTCGGTCAAAGCCGCTAAAAAAAGATTGCCGAAATTATGTCCGCCCAAATCGCCGTCGCCGCGAAAACGATGCCGAAAGAGTTGTGATAAATGCAGCGAATCTTCCGAAAGCGCGACCATACAATTGCGAATATCGCCCGGCGGAAGCATCTGCAATTCGTCACGCAATCTGCCCGAACTTCCGCCATCGTCCGAAACTGCCACGATCGCCGCCAAAGAATCGAGCCAAACAGGTTCGGTTTCCGACGCTTTAACAAATCGTTTCAGACCCGAAAGAAGCGTCGAAAGTCCATTGCCGCCACCAATTGCCACGACATTAAGCCCTTGCGGATTTTGCGAAAAAAGATGATTTTTCATTTACACGCCAATGCAAAATCTATCGAAAACATAAGGAAGAGGCAAGAATGTTTCGGAATATTTATTATATCGAAAAGGGATGGTTGAACAAGTCGCGCTAAGACTCGATTAAATTTTAACACTTCGGTTTTGTGTAAGCAATGATTTTAAATAACTGCGGAAAGAATTTTGTCCGCGAAAAAACTCAAACATTTACATTTTTCGTGTATTTCGCGTGTTTCGCGGGCAAATAATTCTTTTTATCAAGGTATTAAAACGGTTTGTGAAAATTACAATTCCGCGCGTTCCGAAAGTTCAAGCCAGCGTTCCGAATCTTTTTCTAAATGTTCATTTAATTTTTGCTGTTCGGTAACGAGTTCGTTTAGTTTGAATGAATCGGTGGCGAATTTAACGAGTTCTTGTTCGATTTCGGCGAGGCGTTTTTCCGTTTCGGGAATTTTTGCTTCGATGGTTTCGAGTTCGCGTTTTTCTTTGAATGAGAGTTTGTTTGATTTCGGTTTTTCGACGGTTTGCGGATTTGCCGACGCGCGTGTTTCTGCCTTTTCCGTTTGCGCTTTTTCCGATTCTTCGCGTTCGACAATTTCTAAATAAGCCGAATAATCGCCCGCAAATTCGCGGATTTTGCCGTTTGATTCAAATTTGAAAACGCTGTCGATCGTGCGGTCGAGAAAATATCTGTCGTGGCTGACGACGATCAACGCGCCGCCGAAATCGTCCAAATATTCTTCCAGAGCGATGAGCGTCGGAATGTCCAGATCGTTCGTCGGTTCGTCGAGAAGCAAAACATTCGGCTGCGCCATCAAGATTCGCAAAAGATACAAACGCCGACGTTCGCCGCCGGAAAGATTGGCGATAAACGAATATTGCGCGGCAGGCGCGAACAGAAATTTTTCGAGCATCTGCGAAGCCGTAATTTGATTGCCGTCAACAGTTGTAACATATTCAGCAACTTCTTTGATGTAATCGATAACGCGTTGTTCTTCATTCAAAGCACGGCTTTCTTGGTCATAATAACCGATATTTACCGTCTGCCCGATCTCGATCTCGCCCGCGTCGGCTTTGATTCTGTTCGTGATAATTTCCAAAAGCGTCGTTTTTCCCGAACCGTTTTCGCCGAT
>Ga0075154_10003211_pt1 | contig 10396 bp, 6 predicted proteins | sample JI71714BDNA_FD_70965 | JGI IMG/M metagenome (GOLD analysis project Ga0075154, IMG submission 70965) | Wastewater effluent complex algal communities from Wisconsin, to seasonally profile nutrient transformation and Carbon sequestration -... | ecosystem: Engineered > WWTP > Effluent > Algae...
CGCGCGGCCCTGGCATAGGCCGGCGCGACCAGCAGCGGATTGGCCTTGCCTTCCGCCGGGGCAAAGGCCCCGCCAATGGCCTGATCGGCCAAATAGGGCGCGCGTTCGCGGATGGCGTTGCGGCCGATCACTTCCACCGCCAGACCGGCTTCGCGTTCGATGGCCGCCTTCACTTCGATTTCGGCCATTTCGGCTTCGGTGGTGGCCACCAGCAGCCCGCCGCCAAAGCCGATTTCCAGATCAACCCCCAGATCGGCTTCCAGCCCTTGCCAGATGCCCAGCGAGGCGATCAGCAGGCTTATGGCTGGTTGATATTGTCGCGCCCAGGCTTCGCCCAGGTTGCGGAACGGATCGTGCGGGATCTGGGCATGCAGGCTGCCGGCATTGGCGGAGGAGGCCTGCGCGCCCACCGGGCCGGCCTCCACGATGGTGACCGCCAGGCCGGCGCGCGCCAGTTCCAGCGCGGTGGCGCAGCCGGCGATGCCGCCGCCGATGACAATCACATCAGGCTGCACTACCACTCCCCTTATCGCGAACAGTCCCACTTGCCCCGCCAGATGTGGGCGCTATGCTGACATTTGTTCGCTCATCGCATAAGTTTGATGCTATCGACAGACGCGATTTACCGATGATCACCACGCAAGGGCAGCATGATGACAAAAAATTTCCGGGGCAGCCACACCGTCACGGTCACACCCTTCAATGATGACGGCAGCCGCATCGACATTGGCCGATTGAATGCCTTTCTGGACTGGCAGCTGGAATCGGGTGTGCCCGGTGTCATCATCCTGGGCACCACGGGCGAGTTTCTGACCATCAGCGACGAGGAGCGCCGCCAGCTGGTGGATGCCACCGTGCGCCATTCGGGTGGCCGCTATCAGGTGATGGTCGGGACGATGAACGCCTACACGCCCAACGCCGTGCGCTACAGCCGCGAGGCGGAAGGATTGGGCGCCGATGGCCTGATGATCATCCCGCCTTATTATTACACCCCCACCGATGACGAGATTTTCGAATATTATCGCGCCATCTGCGACGCCGTCACCATTCCGATCATGCTCTACAACAATCCGGTCACCTCCAACCGCGACATGTCGGCGGCGCTGGTGGCGCGGCTGACGGCCAGTTTCGAACAGGTGCGTTACATCAAGGAGGCCAGCATGGACGTGGCCCGGGTGTATGACGTTGTCGAGGCCACGGGCGGGGTGATGAACGTGTTTGCCGGGGAGCGGCCGGTGGAGAGCTTCCTGCTCGGCGCTGTCGGCTATGTGAACCCTTATGGCAATTATCTGCCCTATGCCACGACACGCATGTGGGATCTGCTGGTGGAAGGCCGCATCAACGACGCGGCGCACATCCAGGCGCTGGTGCACAAGTTTGACAAGATCATCGCCGAGGGCCACCCGACCTATGGTCACCAATGCTATTCCAAGGCGCTGGCCGGCGCGCGCGGTTATCCAGTGGGCGATGTGCGCGCCCCGCTGACGAAATTCGCCAGCCTGGGCGAAGAAGGCCGCACCAAGCTGAAGCAGATCCTGGCGGTGTTTGACGAGATTGACGCGGCTGTGACGGACATTGACAGCCGTACGACCGACAGCCGCAAGCACGCTGCTTGATTTTGGGCGCCTGATCATGGCCGATATTCCGCTGTTCACCCCGCTGACGATTCGCGGGCTGACCTTTCGCAACCGCGTGATCCTGTCCCCCATGTGCCAGTATCGGGCGGTGGACGGCTTTGCCGGCCGCTGGCATCGCAGCCATCACGGCCGGCTGGCGCTGGGCGGGCTGGGCGGCGCCATGCTGGAAGCCACCGCCGTGCTGCCCGAAGGCCGGATCACGCCGGGCTGCCTGGGCATCTGGGATGATGCGCATGTGGCGGGCCTCAAGGAACTGGTGGCCATCTATCATGACGAGGGCACGCCGGTTGGCATCCAGCTCGCCCACGCCGGTCGCAAGGCCTCGGCCGCCACGCCGTTCGAAGGCGCGCAGCCGCTGGCCCATGATGATCCGCGCGCCTGGACCAGTGTTGCGCCCAGCGCGATTGCCTTTGGCCCCGGCTGGCAGACGCCGCAGGCGCTGGACGCCGAAGGGATCGCCCGCGTCATCACCGGCTTTGCTGATGCCGCCCGGCGCGCGGTGGCGGCCGGCTTTGATTTTGTCGAGATCCACGGCGCCCACGGCTATCTGATCAACAGTTTCGTCTCGCCGATCAGCAACAGCCGCGATGATGAATGGGGCGGCGACCATCGCTTCCGGCTGGCGGTCGAGGTGGCCAGGGCCGTGCGCGCCGCCGTTCCGGAGACCATGCCGATCTTCTACCGCCTGTCGTCGGTTGATGGCGTAGCTGGCGGGATCGAGGTGGCGGACAATGTGGCGCTGGCCCGCGAGCTGCACGCTGCTGGCGTTGATCTGGTCGATTGTTCCACCGGCGGCGTCTCCGGTCCGTCCGGCGTGGCGTCACGGCCGCCGTCGCCGGGCTATCTGGTGCCCTATGCCGAACAGATCGGCCGGGAAGCCGGCATCAAGGCCATGGCGGTTGGCCTGATCATGGATGGCACATTGGCCAACGCCATCATTGCGAACGGCCAGGCCGATCTGGTGGCCATTGGCCGGCAATTGCTGGCGGACGCCAATTTCGTCTATCGCGCCGCGCTCGAACTCGGCCATCCCGATCCAGCCGCCACGCTGCCGCAGGGCCTGGGCTTCTGGCTGCAACGCCGCAAGTTCGAACCGGCGGCGCGTTAGGCCCCCTCACGGAATCGGCGGGGCCTGCCACATCCCGCGCACCTGATCGTCATTGCCGGTCATTTCCCAACGGGTCAGCGTGATCGGCACGATGCCGCTGGCAATGAAGCGATCGTGGAAGCGCATCAGGTCGAAACTGCGCCCTTCCTTCAGCGCCACTTCGGCCAGCAATTGTTCCAGCTGTATCTTGCCGAAATAATAATTCAGCCCCAGCCCCGGCTGCCGCAGATAAAGCGCCATGTCATAGAGCGCGGTGTCGTCGGTCTTTTCCATCCAATAGGGCGTGCGGGTGGTCAGCGAGGTCAGTGCCTCGTCGAAATTCCACTCGTTGGCGTGCAGCTTCAGCTCCGGCAACAACCGCGCGGCGCGGTTGGCCATCAGGATGTAATGAATCTCGCGGGCCTTCGGCTTGTCGTCGAGCCAGCCGGCCTGGACCACCATCTCCTCCAGATAGAAGGCCCAGCCTTCAAACCGCTGCGAATCGGTGAAGTTCAGGCGGGGATCACGGCGGATCGGGCGGGTGTCCCGGCGGCGATAGGCCGAATCAAAGATATGGCCCGGCAGATTGTGCGCGCGCAGGGTGCGCGGATCGCGGTCTTCGGCCTCGCGGAAGAAATTGCGCCCTTCCGGCGTGAACAGGCCCGGTGCCGCCGGATCACGGTTCTGCGGCATCACATAGGGCCCTTCGGGCGCCGGCACCGTCAGCCAATCGGGCACGGTCATGATGCGGCGCTGCTTCAGGAAGGCCAGGAGATCGACATCGGCCTGGCGGCGCAGCGCCTCGAATCCGGCCAGATCGGTGACGGTGGGCAGCATCGGCGCGTCCCGATGCTCATGCTCCTCCATTTTCAGGAACGACATGGTGCGTTCCCATTCCCGTTCGCCGATCGCCTTCATGTCGGCATAGCTGAACGGATAGAGCAGCACATAGCGCAGATACCATTCAAAGGCCGGCCGCCCGACGCCCGCCGGCGCGGTCACCTGTTGGGCCGCCAGCCAGGCGCCGAAACTGCGGCTTGCGGCAGCGGCGGCTTCGGCCTGCCCGGCGAGGGCGGGCTCTTTGGCCTTGGCCAGGTCCGCGGCCATACGGGCATAGAGCCGGGCTTCGATGGCGTGATGCGCGACACCCAGCGTTTGCAGATCGCGGCGCAGATCGGTGAGGCTGCGCTGCGCGGCGGCCAGGGTGGCCGGCACGGCGGCGAGTTTGGCGGACAGCGCGGCGCGTTCGGCGGGCGACTTCAAGGGCAGCGCCGGCGGTTCGAAGGCGGTGGTGATCTTCGGCCCCCAGCCGATGTCGAGCGTGGCCCACCAGCTGGGATCGCGCTGCCACTGCCGCAAGATCTTGTGCTGGAACTGCACGCCGCGCGCTTCGGCAAGCACCATCAGATGATCGGCCCGCTCCGCCACCGGCCAGGCGCTGCTGTCGATGGCGAGCAGATCGGCCACCATCTTGTCAGCCATGGCCGCCCGTGCCGCCATGGCGGCATCGCCATGATCGGGCACGCCGTTCTTCACCGGCATTTCGGCGGCCTTGCGGAAGCCGTCATAAAGGCGGACGAGATCGGCATGGCTGGCCGCCATCGCGGGTGCCGCCACCATCACCACTGCCGCCAGCGCGCCGATCAAATGCCGCATATCATGCCCCCATATGCTGTTTTGCGAACAAGCGTATAACATGCGAACATGCATTGCCAGTGCCGAGCATGGGGAGTGATTGATGGCGGACCAGCCCTGGATGATGACCGAAGAAGACGTGCGCAGCCTGCTGGGCCGGGTGCGCGCCGGGCGCTCTCTGGCGCCGGCGCGCTGGCCCGGCGGTGCGCGCGCCGCAGTGGCGTTGAGTTTCGATTGTGATCATGAAACGTTCGAACTGGGCGGCGGCGGCCGTGCCATCGGCCGGCTGGCCTGGGGCGAATATGGCCGGCGGGTCGGCGTGCCGCGCATCCTGGATGTGCTGCGCCGCCATGAGGTGCCGGCCAGTTTCTTCATGCCGGCGATGTGCGCCCGGCTGGACCCCGACGAGACACGGCGCATCGTGGCGGCTGGCCATGAAGTGGGCGTCCACGGCTGGCTGCACGAGAACAACAGCCTGCTCGATGAAGCGACCGAGCGCGATCTGATCCAACGCTCCATCGACACGCTGACGCCGTTGATCGGGGAGCGACCGGTCGGCTTCCGCTCTGCCAATTGGGATTTGTCCCCCAATACCTGCCGCATCGTTGCCGATCTCGGCTTCACCTATGACAGCTCGCTGATGGCCGACGAGGCGCCTTATGAACTGTTGCTCGACGGGCAGCCCAGCGGCGTGGTCGAAATCCCGGTCGAATGGCTGCGCGATGATGCGGTGTACCTGATGTTCAACCGCAATCCCGCCACGCGCCCCTATGCCACGCCCGATGAGGTGTTCGCCATCTTCGCCCGTGAACTGGATGCCGCCATCGCGGAGGGCGGTCTGTTCCAGTTGGTCATGCACCCGTTCGTGATCGGTTATCGCAGCCGCATCTGGATATTGGAGGCATTGATCGAACGCGCCAAGGGTGAGGTGTGGTTTGCCACCCATGCGCAGGTGGCCCAGTGGGTGGCAGAACAAGCCGGCCTTTGATTGCCCTGCGGATAGATTGAACCGCGCATGACGAGCTTGTCGAGGCACGCTCTGACTGTGGTGCGTGCCTAGACAAACTCGGCATGAGCGGGTTGGGCGCCTTATCCAAACGACAATCGGGCAAAGCCCGACCCTGAATCTACATCCTGAGGCCCATGGCCTTGGCCTCGTCATCGGCGCCCAGCCATTCCCAGCGGATCAGCGGCACCGGGATCATGCCGAAGCGGTTGAACTCGTCGTAAAACTCGCGGACCGTGAAATCCTTGCCGCGCTTCTCGGCCAGTTCGGCGAACAATTTGTCCACCATGGCCTTGCCGGTGATGTAACTGGGGCCATAGCCGGGCAGGCGCAGATAGGTCTGCTGTTCCCCCGCCAGCAACGGCAGCGTGGGCGACATATAGCCGTTGGGTGTGCGCTCCACCTGCATCTTCATGGCGGCATCGAGATCGATGATGTTGGCCTGGGCATAGAGCGAGGCCAGCCCGCGCGCCGCGCGCTGGGCCTGCATGATCCACACCAGCTCGCGCGCCCGCGGCTCCTTGTCGAACAGCCCGGCGTGCAGCATGGCCTCCTCAAAGGCGGTGGCCTGGCCTTCGGCTCTGCTCAGCCAGATATTGTAGAGCAGGGGATCGCGCCGGATCGGCGAGGCATTCGGCCGCTTTGCCTCACGCGCCAGATCCCACCAGTGATAGAAATGGGTGTAGAGCGTGTTGGGTGCCCGGGTCTTCACGATCTGGAAGAAGTCCTGTTGCTCCGGCGGCTTGTAGGTGCCGGCCTGCGCCATCAGCGCCGGGATCATATAATCCTCGACCGTGAGGATCTGCTTGCTGCCGACGAACCCCACGAATTCATCGATGCTGCGCTTTTGCAGGGCATCATATTCGGCGGCATTTTGCGCCCCCACCAGCTGCGGCAGCGCCCGGTTGCGATGCTCCTCCAGCCGCAGCGCGGCATGGGCGCGGCCCAGTTCGCGGTGCAATATTGCGACTTCATCCTCCCAACTGTTGGGGGAAAGCTGCACATTCTTCAGAAACCAGCTGTAAGCCTCCTTGCCCACGCCCGATGGCCCGGTCTTGGCCGGCGCCTGGGCATCGACCCAGGCCAGATAATCGATGGTGGCGGTCCGGGCGGCGGCAATGGCGGCCTGCAGCTTCGTGTCGTCGGGCGAAACCTTCTTGGCCAATGCTGCCAGCGCCACCGCCTGCCCGGCGATGTTGCGCCGGCTGGCCCGCCATAGATCCTTGGCATTGCCGGTGAGATTGCCGCGCGCCTGGGTCAGCAGGCCGGGAATATGGGCGAGTTCTTGGGCAAGCTTGGCGCTTTGCGCGGCGTCCAGCGGGAAGCGATAGGTCCACAGATCGACCGGCATCGGATGCACCGGGCCTTCATGGGCTGGCGTGTCGGCCTGGGCATCCCACACCGAAACATACCAGGCCGGATCGCGTTCCCACGGTTTGGCCACGCGCAGATCGAAATCCAGCCCGTTCATCTCGGCGCGGACAAGGTTGTAATCCACTTTCTGGGCGATGCTCCAGCCAGCGATATCGAGCGCGGCGAGGCGCGCCTGAAACTGTTTCAGCCCCGCAGCGCGGGCCTGGTTGGCGGCCGGCGTGAAATCCGGCACGCCAGCGGCGGTGACGGGCCCGGCCTGAAACGCCCGCCATTGCTTGTGCAGGCCGGCCAGCTCGGCATAGTCGCTGGCCAGCGCGGGGGCTGCCATGACGATGGCACTGGCAAACAGGGCGGGGGCAAAACGGTTCATCTCGGTCTCCTTGTCAGCGGCGTGTTGCCAGCAGCCAGCGGGCCACTGGCTGCTGGCCTTCGTTCCTGATGTCCACATGCCAGCCCAGGCCTGCCAGGCTGGCGCGCAGCCCGTCTGTCTCGGCAGCGGTCGGCGCGGCGGCGGCCATGGTGGCCAGGCGGGCGCCATAGGCGTCCAGTTCGGCAACCATCGTCGCCCCGCCGCTGGCATCGCCGCCCGCCAGTTCGCCCAGGCTGTGCCACAAGCCTTCCAGCAAGGTGACATTCTGCGCCGTTTCGGCCCGCTGCACGATCCGGTCGCGCAGGCGTTGCAGGCCGGCCGGATTGGGGGCCTGGATCAGCGCGAAGGCGGCTTCTTCGTCGCGCAGCCAGGCCAGTTGATCCAGCTGTTCGCGGGCCTGCGCCGCGATCGGACCTTCGGCGGCGTGCAGCAACAGCCACAGATGCTGGCGCGCCACTCGCGCCGCCTCCAGCCCGGCCGCGGCGAGGCCGGCATATTCGATGCCGAACTGGCTGGTGACGATATCGAAACTGGCATCGGCAAAGGGCAGATTGGCGGCATCCACCCCGGCCATGATCGCCGGGTCAGTGCCGTCAATCGCCACCAGATCGACGCCGCACAGCGTTGTGAAGCCCTGCGCCCGCGCCCGGGCCAGCACCGCGCCGCGCCCGCAGGCCACATCCAGCAGCGCCATGGTGGGCGGCGCGCGCGACAGCAGCGCCTGCCAGCCCGTGCTGATGCTGCCCGCCACCGCAGGCGGCAGCGTGGCGGTGCAGCCATCGATGCCGGCATCCTGCCAGAATCGCTGCCAATCCTGCGCGGCTTGGCGGTCGGGCAAAGGGGCAGATGGCGCTTTCACCGCGCCACGATAGCAAATTCGCCACAGCTGCCAAGGAATCTGTTCGCAGAGCGTGCCAACGTGCGCTTAGCGCGCATTCGAGATTGACAGAGCTCACGCTTGGCGCTGTTATAAGCCTGTCATACGGGGGAAGGCACAGGGAGAGGCGGGCCTTCCACGTGGGCATGAAAGCGGCGGCCGAATTCCTCAAGCCACTGATAATGTTGAGACGCTATCTGGGTGGGGACGGCAACAACATGGGGGTTATCACGATGCTTCGGGCAAATTCCGGTTCGCTGTGCGCACTGCGTTCAACCGCGACGAAACTGCGGCTGGCAACGGCGCTGACCGCGCTGGCCATCGCCCCTTCGGTTGCCGCCCAGGAACAGGCTGCTGCCAGCGGTGTGGCCGAGGAAGCGGCGATCATCGTCACCGGTTCGCGCCTGTCGCGCCGTGATCTTGAATCCAGCAGCCCGGTCGTCACCCTGAGCGCCGATATCCTCACCGCCCAGGCCGTGCCGACCCTGGAAACTGCCTTGAACCAGCTGCCGCAATTGCAGCCCAACAGCACGTCCAGTTCCAACCAGTCCGGCGGGTCCGGCGTGCTCACCGCCGATCTTCGCGGTTTGGGCCCGGAACGCACGCTGGTGCTGGTCGATGGCCGCCGCTTCAATCCGGCCAATTTCTCCGGCCTGACCGATCTGGCCACCATTCCCGATCTGATGCTGGAAAAGGTGGAGGTGATCACCGGCGGCGCCTCGGCCATTTATGGATCCGATGCCATTGCCGGTGCGGTCAACTTCACGCTGAAGCGGCGGTTTGAAGGTGTGCAGGCACAATATACATTTGGCCAGACCAGCCGCGGCGACGGCGCCAGTCACAAGATTGACGTGATGATGGGCGCCAACGCGCCGGATGATCGCGGCAACATCACCGCCTATTTCAGCTATACCAAGCGCGACCAGGTGTTGATGGGCGATCGCGATTTCAGCCGTGATCCGCTGCTGGCCGATGCCAATGGCGTGTTCCAGCCCTTTGGTTCGGGCAATATCCCCGGCGGCGCCATCGCGCTCAACGCGGCGCAATTGGCGCAAATCAACGGTGTGCCCGATCTCAACAATGCGTCGCGCGCCTGCAATGTCGGCAATGCCGGCATCCGCTTCACCCAGCCCGGTGGCCGGCCCGAACCCTTCTGCCGCCTGCGCGACCAGTTCAACTATGCCGCGCCCAATTTCCTGCTGCGCCCGCTGGAACGCTATCAGGCCGCCATCACCGCCAATTATGAGCTGACCAGCGGCATCGAGGCTTATGGCCAATTCTTCTACACCAAGAAGGAAAACAGCTTCCAGCAGGCCGCCGAAGCGGTGAACCCGTCCTCCTCCGGCCAGGCCGCCGGCACCGTGCTGATCCCCAATGCGCTGACCAATCCGGTGCTGACCGCGGCGCAGCGCAGCTTCTTTGCCGCCAATGCCAGTTTCTTCGATCCGGATGGGGACGGCACCTACACGGTGCGCGGTTATGGCCGCCGTTTTGAAGAGTTCGGCCCGCGCACCGTGCGCTTTGCCACCGACAGTTTCAACGCCACCGCCGGCCTGCGCGGCAAGTTCGATGTGGGCGGCAACCAGTGGCGCTGGGATTCATTCTTCCAGTATCAGCAGGTGGATGAAGACAGCGAGCGGCAGAATCTCCTGTCGCGCTCCCGCACCACCGCCGGCCTTGATGTGGTGGTGAACGCCAATGGCACGGCCAGCTGCCGCACCTCGATCATCCCGGGCTGCATCCCGGTCAATATCTTCGGCAATGATACGCTCACGCCGGCCATGGCCGACTTCCTCAGCGTCGATACCACCACGGCCAGCACCTTCAAGCGCACCGTGGCGGGCGGCAGCGTGGCTGGCGATGTCTTCAAGCTGCCGGCCGGCATGGTCGCCACCGCCTTCGGTGTCGAATATCGCAAGGACAGTTTCTCCATCCGCCCGGACGAAGTGGCGCTGTCCAACGATCTGGCTGCGGTGCAGGTGCCGCCGATCCGCAGCGCCGGTTCGTTCAACCTGTTTGAAATCTTTGGCGAAGTCCGCGTGCCGATCCTGGCCGACAAGCCCTTCTTCAAGATGCTGGCCCTGGAAGGCGCCGTGCGTTACGCCGATTACAACACCATCGGCGGCGTCACCACCTGGCGCGGCGCGGTGGATTGGGAAGTCAACGACTGGCTGCGCCTGCGCGGCAATTACAGCCGCGCCATCCGCGCGCCCAACCTGTCTGAACTGTTCGCGCCCACCGGCCAGGGCTTCATCGGCGGCCGCGACCCCTGCCTGGCCGTCAACCGGCCCAGCGCCGCGCAAAAAACGCTGTGCGTGGCGCAGGGCGTGCCGGCGGCGTTCATCGATACGCTCACCGTTGGCGCCAGCCAGGGCTTTGGCACCGAAAGCGGCGGCAACCGCAACCTGCA
>Ga0075154_10003215_pt1 | contig 10393 bp, 11 predicted proteins | sample JI71714BDNA_FD_70965 | JGI IMG/M metagenome (GOLD analysis project Ga0075154, IMG submission 70965) | Wastewater effluent complex algal communities from Wisconsin, to seasonally profile nutrient transformation and Carbon sequestration -... | ecosystem: Engineered > WWTP > Effluent > Algae...
GGGGATGCCCCATTCGTCATAGGCGTTGATCGCGACAATCTGTCCGGCGTTGAACGTCATTACCTGACCGCTCCAGGTCGTGTAAGATACCACGCTGATCAACTGCTCTCCGACCAAATTGAAGAAGGTCGGCAAGGCGTTGAATTCGTTCTATCCATACTCCGCGCATTCGAGGGCCAAGAGTTCCTGCACCCGCTACTTCGTGCAATCGTTAGCTCTTTACCGGCCGAAGATGAGCTGATGCACATCGTCGACAAAGTAATCGATTCTAGCGGTGTTCTGGTTGGTGAATACGGCAGCGTTGAGGCACAAGAAGCGCGTAAAGCGCTTGTGACTGGATGGGACACCTATGATCGCGAAGCGGTTCGAGCCTTTGCCGCACGCTTCATCAAATCAGCGGATAATCAGTTGGCAATGGAACGTCGACGCGCTGATCGTTTGGTTGCCTTGCGCAAAATCGAATACGAGGACTGATGCCATGCTACGTTGGTCTACTCGTTAAGTTGCTCTGGTATGCACGCCGTGAATGAACGGCGGCTTTGAAGTAGCGTACCCGTGCAACCCGACGGCAGGATGTTAGCGGCTGCAGTCAGCGATGCGTCGGTTCTCAGTTGTTCAACTGGTCATGGCCGATCCTTAAGGTAGTCGTGAGCTCAATTTGTTCGCCGTTGTAAGTACCTAGAATGCTTGGCTATGAAGGCTGAATCGTGGCCCAACTCGGTAGCTCAATGAGACAAGCAACCCAGAATCGTTTGTAAGTGTATGTTGAGCCAGGTCGGAGGGCACCTGCTTTTTTGGCAACCGGTCGCGTCGCGAGCTTCCCGAGCATCGCCGCAGCAAAATTTCGGCTGTTGGCCTCGGCACCCTCGGGCAGTAGTGCTGAGACAAGCCCGAGGTACTGGCGCTTCACCGTGTCTGGCTCAACGCGCAGCTGCTCCATGATGTCGGATTGGTGCCACACGACAATTATTGCTCGAAGCAACGCATAGCCTGAAACCGGTTTGCTGAAGGGCTTGGCGGCTCCGCTAGCAATCTGCGTCTCGATCGTGTCGACTGTGAGTTCACTTAGGCGGCGAGCGTCGCTGCCTATCGAGCCAGCCATTCGCTTGCCCTTCTTTTTGTACTTTGTCTCGACTGCGATAGCGACGCGATGGCTGTGATTTACTAGAAGAAAATCAAGCCGCTGTGGCGTTCCACGTTTCTTTTCTTCCTTGGGTAAGGGAAATTCGCCCCTAACCTCATAATTTCGTCCTCGAGCTATGAGTTCAAGCGGTCTTGCTAACTCAGCCTCCCGAAGATTATCAATGCCCTGTTGCATTTGTTCAAACGTCAGCCATCCGGCCATCCCGCTCGTAAGCTGGTGCAAGAAGGTTCGACCTCGCTTTAACCGGCGATCTACTGGAGCTGCTAACTTGAGACGCCGAACTGGTTTCTGCGTCAACGATTTCTGGCTTGTCATCAAACGATAATGAACAATTCGAAGGGTTGTAACAACGTCTATCCAAAGCGAAATTCAGTATCCACCAAGCCTGAACGTATGTCCGCTCTTGATGGCATGGTTTCTGCCAGCGAATGGCGGCTTATTAGCGAAAATCGACTTCAAACTCATTTGAGCTAGACAACTATGTGGGGACGAATGTGGGGAAATCAGCTAGCGCTAAAACTAAATCGCTATTTTTTCAAGTCGTTATGAGAGAAAAGTGGCGGACAGACAGGGATTCGAACCCTGGGTACCATTACTGGCACAACGGTTTTCGAGACCGCCCCGTTCGACCACTCCGGCATCTGTCCGCATGTCAAACGGGCGATGGTCAAAGCCGGAAAACCGGCGTGCCCGTGCGACAGAGCGCGGCCATTAGCGAATGTTTCGGGCTTTGCCAAGCGCAAGGTTGAATGGCTTGGCAATCGGGCCGATATAGGGGTCATGTCTTCGAGTCCCCAAATGCCAGATATTGCCGAAGCCCGTTTTTCTATCGGTGATGTTGTCCGCCACCGTATCTTCGATTTTCGTGGGGTGGTGTTCGATATCGACCCGGTCTTTGCCAATAGTGACGAATGGTATGACGCGATTCCGGAACATGTGCGTCCGCGCAAGGATCAGCCATTCTACCACCTGTTCGCGGAAAATGCAGACAGCAGCTATGTTGCCTATGTCAGCCAACAAAATCTGATTGCGGATTCAGAGCATGGCCCGGTGAGTCACCCCGCAATAGAAGGCTATTTCGATGATTGGCGCGGTGAACGTTACGAGTTGAAGCGGACTATGCGGCAATAACGCCGATCAACGCGACTTCATTTCCTTGATCCATTGTTCGAGCAACGCAACGCCTTCGACATGCACAGTGGCACGTCCAACTTCTGGCATGGCGATACCCGGATCGGTGCTTTTCATCCGGTAAAGCAGGATAGAGCGTTCGGGATGGCCCGGCTCGATCACAAAATCGAAATTACCCGCGCCTCTTCCTGCTGCAACTGGGCGTTTGCCTATGCCCATTGCGGCCTCTCCGCCAATGATATCGTCGTAAAACAGCCCCGAATTGCTGGCGGAACCCGTGGGCCGGTGGCAATGTCCGCAATTCACGCGCAGATAAGCCAAAGCACGCTGTTCGACAGTGCCGGACTTTGGATCATCCCAGATTGATTCGCCGAACAAGCCGTTGCGCGGGAACGACGCCCTCGCGCGAAGCTGTGTGCGGTCGGCTTCGGAGGAAAATATCATATTTTGCCAAATCGGGCCGATGGGCTCGATCTCATTGCGGCTCGAATGGCATTGCTTGCACTGGTTCTTATTGGGTACGGCATAGCTGATCGCTTCTTGCCTGCCATCGGCATGGCGGATCGTTGCCGGCAGTCGCGCACCGCCGACTTTCAGGTCGGCGTCAGAACCGTCCGCGCGCCAGACATAGGGTAAGGCGACCCAACCATCGGTGCGGTGCAGCAGCAAACGGGTTTCGATGATCTTCAGTTTGCCCTTGGCAGCGGGATAACCAAAACTCTTGATCAACGCGGTGCCCACCGGGAACTCGATGCGTCCTTCGCGATCGACCTCTAGGCGGCTGTCGGCAGGAAGGTAGAGGAATCGCTGCTTTTCAGCATAGTCAGAAAACAGCGGGGTTCTGAGCCGGTACGCGATCAGTTGGCTTGAAGGCCTGTCAGCCCTACCATTGAAAAATCCATATTCGGACAAGCGTGCTGGAAATACCGATCCGGTAACAGCCGCGTCCTTTGGTGCCTTGTTGCTACCCGAAACGCCGACCGCAGCGGCAAGGCATAACAATGCCGCGAACAGCCAGCGCATCAGCGGACCACAGCCTCCATCGATGCTGGCAGCGTCACGGGAGGCAATTCCTCAACCGAGGTCATCCACGGCGGCATAATTGTCGGCTGTGCGGTGTCTGGTTGCGCCGCGATGTCTGCCAGATTCAGGTTCAACACTGGCACCAGATCACCAATATAGGGCTTATTCGCTTCGCCACCGGCACCGTCCCAGAATATTGGGGGCAAAGACCCGCCCAGCGCCTTTGCGATCATGTCGCCGCCGGCAAATTTGGGATCCCAACCCGCCTTTTCATGCTGGTTGCCCCACACCGCAACATCGCGCGCCAGCGGATCATATTTAGGGTCTTTCTGCTCAAAGCGATAGCCGACGATCATCACATTTGCCGTGCCATTTTCTCCAATCATATTGTCGAAAATCTGCACCTTGCGGTTGGCCATCACCATGATGCCGGTGCCAGTCGGCACGCTGGCGACAATATTGCCCTTAGGTGCAAAATTGGGAGTCATATTGTCGACCACGACATTTTCGAAAATGCGGACATTGCGACCGCCCATTTGCAGCAGATTGGGAAGGTCAAAAACCAAAATTCCGCCCGTGTTGCGCGTTGCCAGATTGTCGTGAACATCGGCGTCATAGCTGTTTTCAATCTCGATTCCTGCGACATTCTCGATTGCCACCGAATTGCGCACCACAATATTGCGCGACTGGCCGACATAGATTCCGGCATCAGAAGCCCCGCGGACAAAGACGCTGTCCACCAGCACATCCTTGCTTTCGACTGGATAGACGCCGTAGGCTCCGTTGGTTTCTTTGGGACCAGCGGTCCATTCAACGCGCAGATTATAATAAACGATCCGGTCCGCGCCTTTGGATTTGATGCCATCGCCCTTGGTGTTTTCGACCGCAAAGTCGCGAAGAACCACATCATCGGAAGTAACGAGCAAACCCTCACCCGCGCCCAATTGTCCAGTGAAGTCCAGGATCGACTTGCCGCTCCCCTGCCCCTTTACCGTGACTTTTGCGACATCGAGCGACAGGCCATCGGTCAGGGTAAAGCGCCCCTCGCCTAGCGAAACAACGTCGCCCGGTTCGGCCGAAATCAGCGCTTCTTGCAGACGGGTTTGCGCGTCTTTTCCGGCAGGCACGCTGATGGTTTTGGCAGCAAGCGGCGTGGTGAGCAGCATGCAAGCGGCGGCGATGGCGGTGTAGCCCTGGTTCCTCATCCTCATGGGTTAAAGTCTGCCTTATGAACGATGGCTTGCCAAGCCCCTATGGCAAACTCTCAGGGTGCGTCGCCGAAAATCCATTCAACCCCGGCATCGGCATGGATTTCCGCGCTGTCATAAACCGGCAGAACATTGGCCTTGGTATCAACGATCATGCCCAGTTCGGTGCAGCCCAGAACAACCGCGTCTGCGCCATCCTTGTCAATTTCGGTCAACATGGTTTTCAGCGCGCGTTCCGAATTGCGCACCACCTGTCCTGCCATCAGCTCGTCGTAGATGATGCGCTCCAGTTCATCGACGTCATCTGCCTCCCACGGGAGCAAGGTCACGCCATGTTTGACGAGCCGCTGGCGGTACCAGCTTTCGGCCATCACATTGCGCGTGCCAATAAGCGCTGCAGATTTGATGCCGTCTGCTTTCATCTTCGCACCAACAGTGTCGGCGATATGAATCACGGGTACCGTTACAGAAGCGGCCACTGCGTCATATACCTTATGCATGCTGTTCGCGCCAATCAGGATCGCGGTTGCCCCCCCCTGTTCAAGCCGCTTGGCCGATGTGACCAGCACCTGTCCGACATTGTCCCAATCCTGCTCGGTGTGCGCCTTGGCAAGATCGCAAAAATTGAGATTGTCGAGGATCAACGGCGCGCTGCACATGGCATTTGCCCGGCGCTGCACCTGTTTGTTGAGCCGGCGATAATAGAATTCGGTGGAATACCAACTCATCCCCCCGATCAGACCGATTTTGCGCATATTTCCCTGCCCTGCATAATTTGTAATTACATCAAAAACAAAACCGTAGTGCTGAGCCTGTCGAAGCACGCCTCAAGGTTTACTCTGTCCTTTGAAGCGCCCTTCGACAGGCTCAGGGCTACGGTTTCGGTTTGAACCGTGTTGGGACTTGCCAATAGCGTGAAGCAGATCAGTGCTGCAAGGCCTTGACGATATCCTCGACCATCTTCTTGGCATCCGCCAAAAGCATCATCGTCTGGTCCATGTAGAAGACGTCGTTATCGACGCCCGCATAGCCCACGCCGCCCATGCTGCGCTTGATGAAGAATACGGTCTTGGCTTTATCGACATCGAACACCGGCATTCCGTAAATCGGTGAAGTCTTGTCTGTCTTTGCCGCGGGGTTCACCACGTCGTTTGCGCCGATGATGAAGGCGACATCGGTCTGGGCAAATTCGCTGTTGATGTCTTCCAGCTCGAACACCTCGTCATAGGGGACGTTGGCTTCGGCGAGCAGTACATTCATATGCCCCGGCATGCGGCCCGCAACGGGGTGGATCGCATATTTGACGCTGACGCCTTCTTTCTTCAGCAAGTCAGCCATTTCGCGCAAAATATGCTGTGCCTGCGCCACCGCCATGCCGTAACCGGGAACGATGATCACGCTTTCGGCCTGTTGCATCATATAGGCGGCATCTTCGGCTGAGCCGCGCTTCCACGGCCGCTGTTCCTTCGCCTCACCGCCACCAGCATCGGCGACTGCGCCAAAGCCTCCCGCAATCACCGAAATGAAACTGCGGTTCATCGCCTTGCACATGATGTAAGACAGAATCGCACCCGATGAGCCAACGAGCGCGCCTGTGATGATCATCGCGCTGTTGTGCAGCGTGAAGCCCATCGCCGCAGCTGCCCAGCCCGAATAGCTGTTCAGCATCGACACCACGACCGGCATGTCCGCGCCGCCAATGGGGATGATGAGGAGGAAGCCGATCAGGAAGGACAGTGCGGTCAGCAGCGCAATATCGACCAACGATTGCGAGTGCCAAAAGCCAAAGGTGAAAAAAGCAATCGCCAGCAGCAATGCGCCGTTGATTAGATGCCGCGCAGGCAAAATGATCGGCGCGCCACTCATTTTTCCAGCAAGCTTCAAAAAGGCAATGACCGAGCCCGAGAAGGTTATCGCACCGATTGCAATGCCCAGCGCCATTTCGATCTTGCTGGCACCGTTGATCATCCCGTCTTCGCCAACAATGCCAAAGGCTTCCGGGTTCAGATAAGCTGCCCATCCCACGAGCACTGCGGCCAAACCCACCAGCGAGTGAAACGCTGCCACCAGCTGCGGCATATCGGTCATGGCAATCTTACGTGCGGTGAAAATCCCGATCACCGCACCAATGCCGATTGCGCCAATGATTTGTCCGATGGTCCCAAAATCGGGGCCATGATAGCTGTTCTGCGCGTCGCCAATGATCATCGGCACATGCGTTACCAATGTGGTCACTACAGCAATCAGCATCCCTGCCATGCCGAAACGGTTGCCCCGGCGCGAGGAAGCAGGCGAGCTTAGCCCGCGCAACGCTAGTATGAAGAATACCCCGGAAACAAGATAAGCTAGCGTGGCCCATGCGGGTGCGACGGCATGTTCCATTAAAAGTCTCCGTTCGTGTCGAGCGAAGTCGAGACACCGGGAGTTTGCGCGTGACTGAAAGGCATCTCGACTACGCTCGATGCGAACGGAATTGAGAGGGCCATCACTTTTCCTTCTTCTTGTACATAGCGAGCATCCGCTCGGTCACGGCAAAGCCGCCAAATATGTTGATGCTGGCAAGCACAACCCCCAGCAGCCCCAGCCACTTCGCCCCGGGAGCCCCAGAAGCCGCCGCCGCAATCAGCGCGCCGACGATGATCACCGAGGAAATCGCGTTAGTCACCGCCATCAACGGAGTGTGCAGCGCGGGTGTGACCGACCAGACGACATAATAGCCGACGAAACAGGCCAGTACGAAGATGGATAGGATTGAGATGAAGTCCAAAGAATTTCTCCGAATTGTCGCAGTTCTGCCGCCCAGATTATTGCTTCTATCTGACCAAAAAAGTCTGAGGCAAAATCGGGTCCTTAACTGTTACCTGTATACTTTCATCATTTTGAACAACATAGGAAAATTTCCCGCCAAGGAAGTTGACTTCGCCCGCCCCCGCTTTTTCAATGCGTGGTCCACTATGCGTACACAAACCGTCAAATCTGCACACTTCCAAACGGCCTTCCATGTGTCGGATTTCAAATCGGGTGCCTGGAGTTTCGTCGCCCACCTTTTCGAAGGACGTAAACTGATACCGCGCCGGTGGCAGAGGTTTGGGACGTCGCAAAGATAGTTTGTAGTTCGTGGCGGTAAACACTGTCGGATCACCCAGGAAAAACCATTGCGTAAAAAACCCCGATTGATCGGGATCAGCAAAACATATTTGCGTCCGTCCCTTCTTAGTGCGGTTTATTGCACATCCTATAGGAACATCACCTCGAGCCATCCCGATGAACATCTCAGGGGATACGACATATTCCCATTTGGCTATGGGAACGGGAGCCGTTAGGTTGGCAAGCCTGTTAGGTATTGCTTTGCCAGAAAGCCAAACCCCGTCTTTTTTTACAACGAATTGGTCAGGGCCTTTATCCGGAATAAGGAAGGTCTCGAAGGTAAAGCGGAAGTCACGTTGCTGCTCCGCGTCCACCGGAAACGACCAGACGAGCGCAACGGCAGCCACAATCCGGACACTCGAAATAATCACCCAAACAGCCTCTCATTCACCACCTTGCCATCCTTGGTCAGGCGAATGGCGGTGGTGATTTCATCGTCGTCGGGGAGCACAGGGCGGCCCGCTTCCTTGTCCCAGAAGGCGGAGAGGAAGTTGAACAGGTTGCGCGCGAATAAGGCGGAGGCGTCGGCGGGGAGATGTGCGGGGGTGTTGCTGTGGCCAATGATCTTGACGCCGTGCTTCAACACGACTTCATCAGCCTTTGATCCCTCGACATTGCCACCTTGCGCGACCGCAAGGTCGAAGATCACGCTGCCGGGCTTCATTGATGCGATCTGTGCGTCCGAAATCAGCCGCGGTGCCGCGCGTCCGGGGATCAGCGCGGTGGTGATGACGATGTCCTGTTTGGCAATATGCGACGATACCAGCTCGGCCTGTGCCTTCTGATATTCCTCTGACATTTCGGTGGCATAGCCGCCCGCGCCTTCGCCTTCGATACCGGCGACGCTTTCCACGAAAATCGGCTTGGCGCCGAGGCTTTCAATCTGTTCCTTGGTTGCCGAACGCACGTCCGTGGCCGAAACCTGCGCGCCAAGACGCCGCGCAGTCGCAATCGCCTGTAGCCCCGCAACCCCAACACCCATGATAAATACACGCGCCGCCTGTACCGTACCCGCAGCCGTCATCATCATCGGGAACGCGCGGCCATAGGCCCCTGCGCTGTCGATCACCGCCTTGTAACCCGAAAGGTTGGATTGCGACGACAAGATATCCATCGATTGCGCGCGGGTGATGCGTGGCATGAATTCCATCGCCAGCGCCTCGACGCCCAGCTTGGCATAGTCATCGACGCGCTTGCGCTGGCCAAAGGGATCAAGTCCGGCGACAACCCATGCGCCCTTGGACAAGCCCTTTAGCGCCTTGGGATCAGGCCCCTGCACGCCCAGAACAATATCCGCATCCTTCAGCACAGCGGCAGCAGTGCCAACAGAAGCGCCAGCGGCCTCATATTCGGCGTCGGATACCGACGCGGTCAGGCCAGCGCCCTTTTCAACCGAAACGCTTGCGCCTAGCGCGACGAATTTCTTCACCGTTTCCGCCGAGGCAGCAACCCGGGTTTCGCCAGCGGCGACTTCCCGCAGGACAGCGATTTTGGTCACGTCAGGCGATAATCAATACGACAAGTGCCGCGATCACGGCAGTGACGACAGTTCCCCACTTCAAAAGCGACAAAAACCCACCATAGGTTTCATTCGCAGCGCGCATATCCTGTTGCCCAGCCATTTTGCCTCCTTGCAAGCTTTGGTGATTTTAATCCGCCATAACCGCAAGCAGTGGCAGGCTCAAGCACCAAGGCGATGTGGGAAGGATGTCCACAATTTTCGTCGTGCTTAATCGGCTCTTTACTCCTTCCTGTTACCAATCGGGATCAAATTTGCTCCGATGGACACAGGATGGCTGAAAAAGACACGCGCCTTTTAATGCTGGTAGACGACGAACCGGCCCAGTGCCGGCTGGTGTCGGCTATCGCCAGTCGTGCAGGCTGGCGCACCATTTTTGCGCGTGATGCCGAAACCGCAATTGCCATGCTGGGCACGCAGGACGGGATGATGCTCGACGCGATCATCCTCGACGAATGGGCTCCGGGGTCAGACAGCGCGGCGTTGATCGCCGAACTGAAGGCGCGACGCCCTGCCCTGCCCGTGCTCTTGCTGACCGCGATCGGATCGACCGACAGCGCGATTGAGGCTATGCGCGCCGGGGCATCGGATTATCTGATCAAACCGGTCGCTGCCGAAAGGCTGATTGCCGCGCTCAGCATGGCGGCAGAGCATTCGAAAGATTTTGGCGAGCTTCAGCCGCTGACCGAGAAAATTACCCATCCGCTGGGTTTTGACGAGATTATCGCCACTGCCCCCGCCTATCGCAGCGCCCTCGCCATTGCCGCAAAAGCTGCTCGTTCGCGCGCCCCGGTTTTCATCGAAGGCGAAGGTGGTGTTGGCAAGGAAGTGGTGGCCGATGCGGTTCATGGCGCTTCCCCGCGTGCGCGACTTCCGCTGCTCAAAGTCAATTGCGGAGCGATTGCGCCCAATCTGCTCGATTCGGTGCTGTTCGGGCATGAGAAGAACGCCTTCACCGGAGCATTCGACCGCCGCGTCGGGCTGGTGCAACAGGCCGATGGCGGGACAATTTTCCTCGACGAAATCGATCAACTCCCCACCGAAACACAGGTTCGCCTTGTCCGGTTGCTGACCGAGAATGAAATCCAGCCTTTGGGCAGCCCACATAGCTACCGCGTCGATGTGCGCGTAATCTCGGCGTGCAACAATGACATTGCCGAACTGCTGGCCAGCGGCGCTTTCCGCGAAGATCTTTATTACCGGATCAACATCGTCCAATTG
>Ga0075154_10003216_pt1 | contig 10391 bp, 9 predicted proteins | sample JI71714BDNA_FD_70965 | JGI IMG/M metagenome (GOLD analysis project Ga0075154, IMG submission 70965) | Wastewater effluent complex algal communities from Wisconsin, to seasonally profile nutrient transformation and Carbon sequestration -... | ecosystem: Engineered > WWTP > Effluent > Algae...
CAATGGTTAATCCTTACTGGTATAAATTGACAAAACTGTTAAAGCAAAAGGGAAAGATAAATACCGGTCTGACAATTCCTTACATTTTTGGAGCATATAAACTGCTTGGACAGCCGTTTGAGAATATCTCAGGACTGCTGGACGAATTGCGAAAAAATCCTATAGACAAATATCCGGTCATTCAAAAGTGCGGAACAATTCATCAACACGTAATAGCAGTTGAAGAAAAGAAAATCTACCATAAGGAATACATCAAAGATGTTATATTGAGAAATACAAATAATGTAATTGACCTTATAGTTAGCTCAAACACTGACATAGGAAAAACAGATGAAGCCGTCTATAAGAAATTAACACAGTTGTATAAAGAGCCTATAAACCAAGAAAATTATTCTTGGAATAATAAAGAACAGAAATGGAAGCCTTTTGAAAAAGAAGAAAAAGATTTAATTCTTAGTATTAAAAAATGAGAACTTATTTGAATGACCTAATAGACAGCCCAGTGCAAAATACTGCCGCTAACAGCACCTACCCAAAAGGCGGGGGTTCGTGCTTCGCAGACAGTTTTGTGGGTATAGAAAATTCAGTGCTCCGTATTAACTTCAGCGGTAAAAATCCCGCCCTTCGGGTAGCTGCAAAACGTTATCGGCAACCCTAACCGACCACCGTGCAGACATCAACAGACATACCAAAATCCAACATCACACCGACCGACATTCCCGACACGACAACCGACCCTATTGTATTTTTATTTTCCCTACCGCACGAAAAAAATGAAGTTTTAGCCAACCCCATTGGCACATTTGAGGCTGTCCTATCCACAAAATCCAACACACAACAGCCTCAAAAGAGCCAAGCCCACCCACCACCCCAAACCTAAAATTATTTTTAATCAAATGATTAAAATATTTGTTCAATTCAAAAATTTATTTCTACATTTGTCCCCGAAACGAATTTTAATGCAAAATGGCAAAGAAGAAAGAAGCGAAAGCATTAGACACGACAACGGAAGAAAAAATCAAATCCGCTGCCCGTGTAGCGTTTCATAAAAAAGGATATGCCGCTACACGGACAAGAGATATTGCCGAAGAAGCGGACATAAATCTTGCTTTGCTGAATTACTATTTTCGCAGTAAAGAAAAGTTGTTTGAAACTATAATGTTTGAAACCCTTTTTAGCTTTATGCAAAATATGGCAATGGTGCTGAATGATGAAAAAAGCACCTTAGAAAAAAAAGTGGAACTTGTTGCTGAAAAGTATATTGACCTTATTATCAAAGAGCCGAATGTCCCGATTTTTATGTTGAGTGAAATTCGCAACAATGCTGAAGGATTATTAGAAAAATTACCGATTAAGCAATTAGTAATGAACTCTTCATTTTTCAAGCAACATCAGGATGCCGTTGCAAAAGGAAAAATTACCGAACCAAATCCATTACATTTTTTAATGAATTTATTGAGTTTGGTTGTGTTTCCTTTTATCGCACAGCCATTGTTACAAGGAATTGGAGGAATGAATAACAAGCAATTTAATGAACTAATGCAAGACCGTAAAAAACTTATTCCTGTTTGGATAAAAGCAACAATGAAAGCGAAGTAAATTTTTTTGCCCATTTATTAAACAGATGATTAAAACAAAATGATAAAAAAATGATTAAAAATAAACAACTTGCAGTAAGTTGGTTGATTGGCATAATGCTGTTTTCAACGCATTGGGCTACGGCACAACAAAATAATTCATTGAGCATTGACACTTGTTTGGCAATGGCAAAAAGGAATTTTCCGTTGATAAAGCAATACGGACTAATAGAGAAATCCAAAGAATATTCTATTGACAATGCCAACAAAGGTTATTTGCCGCAGTTCAATATTGTAGGACAGGCGACTTATCAATCTGCCGTAACGCAAATTCCTATTTCGTTGCCGAATATGGTCATTCCGACAATCAGTAAAGACCAATACAGACTTTACGGTGAAGTTTCGCAACCCATTACCGATTTGTTTGTGGTGAAAGACAATAAAAATTTGATTGAATCAAATATGCAAGTGGAAACGCAAAAAGTGGAAGTTGAAATTTACAAACTGAGAGAACGTATTAACCAACTTTTTTTCGGCATATTGTTGATTGATGAACAACTAAAACAAACGGATTTACTCAAAAAAGACATTCAAAGCGGTATTGACAAAACAAACGTTGCCATTCAAAACGGCACAGCAACTAAAAGCAGCGTAAACATTTTGAAAGCGGAATTGCTGAAAGCCAACCAACGCACTATTGAATTGAAAGCAACCCGAAAAGGATATGCCGAAATGTTGTCGCATTTTATCGGAACTGCGATTGACGAAAATACAACTTTGCTGAAACCCGCACCGCAACTTGTTTCCAACACTATCAATCGTCCCGAACTGAAATTTTACGACTTGCAGAAAAAAACGTTTGACTTGCAAAACAAACTGATTACCGCAAAAAATCTTCCACGTTTCAGCTTGTTTTTTCAAGGTGGTTTGGGCAGACCTGCGTTAAATATGTTGAGTAACGATGTGCAAGGTTACTACATCGGTGGTTTGCGGTTGAATTGGAATTTAACAGGTTTTTATACTTACAATAAAGAAAAGAAAATCCTTGCAGTCAATCAGGATTTCATAGACATTCAACGGGAAACATTTTTATTCAACACCAATCTGAATTTACGACAACAAAATTCGGAAATAACAAAAGTGCAGGAGTTGATTGAAACAGACAGCGACATTATTTCACTTCGTGAAAGCGTGAAAAACACAACGAAAATACAGTTAGAAAACGGAACGGCAACAACCAACGACTACCTTATTTCTGTAAATGCAGAAGACCAAGCACGGCAAAATTTGATTTTGCACGAAATACAGCTTTTAATGGCTCAATATAACTATCAAACAATGTCAGGCAATTAAACATCAAAAAATAAAATCAATGGGAAAAATAAAAACTATCGCATTTGTAACAGGCATTGCAACATTGTTTGCAGCTTGCAACAACAACAAAACTTCTTTTGACGCTTCGGGAAGTTTTGAAGCAGAAGAAAGAATTATTTCATCGGAAGCCACAGGCACAATTAAGCAGTTTGAACTTGAAGAAGGGCAAATGCTTCAATCGGGACAAACTGTCGGTTATATTGACAGCACACAGTTGTATTTGAAGAAAAAACAACTCTTGGCACAAACGAAAGCCACCGCCAGCAGAAAGCCCAATGTATCGGCACAGTTAGCCGCTTTGCAATCGCAGCTTGCTACTGCACAAAAAGAAAAAGTGCGTATTACCAATTTGGTAAATGGCGATGCCGCACCGCAAAAACAATTAGACGACATCAATGCACAAATTGATGTGTTGAAAAAACAAATTGAAGCACAAAAATCGTCATTGGATATTTCTACCGAAAGTATCAACAGTGATGTGTTGCCGTTGCAGGTGCAAGTGGAACAGTTAAACGACCAATTAGCAAAATGCAAAATCATTAATCCTGCAAACGGAACGGTTTTGACAAAATATGCCGAAGCCAACGAAATGACGGCAACAGGAAAACCGCTTTACAAAATTGCCGATTTGTCAAACATCATTTTGCGGGCTTACATCACAGGCGACCAACTGACACAAGTAAAGCTGAACCAAACAGTAAAAGTGCTTACCGATGACGGCAAAGGCGGTTACAAAGAAACAGAGGGCACGATTAGTTGGATAAATGACAAGGCAGAGTTTACGCCAAAAACCATTCAAACAAAAAATGAAAGAGCGAATATGGTGTATGCCATTAAAGTAAAAGTGAAGAATGACGGCACTTACAAAATTGGTATGTATGGCGAAATAAAATTTCAATAGCAATGGCAGATGTTGAGTTACATAATATTGTAAAGACATACAACAAAGGCAAAGTGAAAGCCGTGAATGATGTTTCGTTTTCGGTAAATGAGGGCGAATTGTTTGGTTTGATTGGTGCAGACGGAGCAGGTAAAACAAGTATTTTCCGCATACTTACAACCTTGTTGTTGCCCGATAGCGGTAATGCTTCTGTAAGCGGTTTTGATGTAATTAAAGACTACAAAAACATTCGCAGTAGTGTGGGCTATATGCCCGGAAAATTTTCGTTGTATCAGGATTTATCGGTGGAAGAAAACTTAAACTTTTTTGCTTCTGTTTTTAATACTTCGGTAAAAGAAAATTACGATTTGATTAAAGACATTTATGTTCAAATTGAACCGTTCAAAGACCGTAGGGCAGGAAAATTGTCGGGCGGTATGAAACAAAAATTGGCTCTATGTTGTGCTTTAATTCATCGCCCGAAAGTGTTGTTTTTAGACGAACCGACAACAGGTGTGGATACTGTTTCACGAAAAGAATTTTGGGAAATGCTGAAACGCCTGAAACAGCAGGGCATTACGATTTTGGTTTCCACGCCTTATATGGACGAAGCCACGCTTTGCGAACGCATCGCACTCATACAAAACGGAAAAATTTTATCCATTGATACACCCGATGAAATTGTAAAACAGTTTCCAGAAAATCTTTTTGCCGTAAAAGCAAATGATATGAGCAAGTTACTAAACGACCTGCGAAAAAATAACGAAATAAAAACCTGCAATGCTTTTGGCGAGTTTCATCATATCACGTTTCAAAATGACAATGAAAATTCGCACAATGAATTGATACACATTTTACAAAAAGCCAATCATCAAAACATTGAACTCAAACACATCACACCGAGCATTGAAGATTGTTTCATAAAACTGATGAACTGAAATGACAAACGAAACCGTAATAAAGACAGACAAACTCACTAAACGTTTTGGCGATTTCATCGCTACAAACGAAATAACCTTTGAAGTATATGCAGGTGAAATTTTCGGTTTTCTCGGTGCGAATGGTGCAGGAAAAACAACCGCAATGAAAATGCTTTGCGGACTTTCAACGCCTTCATCGGGAAATGCCACCATTGCAGGTTTTGACATTTACAAACAAACCGAAGAAATTAAAAAGAACATCGGTTATATGAGCCAAAAATTTTCCTTGTATGAAGATTTAACAGTGTTGGAAAACATTCAATTCTTTGGCGGTATTTATGGTTTAACGGATAAGCAACTAAAAGCAAAAAGCAATCAATTGATTGAAACATTGGGTATGCAAAACGAAGCTAAAAAATTGGTTGCTTCATTGCCCTTGGGTTGGAAACAGAAATTAGCTTTTTCGGTAGCCATTTTGCACGAGCCGAAAATTGTGTTTTTGGACGAACCCACAGGAGGCGTTGACCCCATTGTTCGCAGGCAGTTTTGGGATTTAATTTATTCGGCAGCAGACAGAGGCATTACCATTTTTGTAACCACGCACTATATGGACGAAGCCGAATACTGCAACCGAGTTTCGATGATGGTGGACGGAGTAATAAAAGCGTTGGACACACCCGACAATTTGAAAAAACAATTTTCCGCTTCATCAATGGACGATGTGTTTTTTGAATTGGCAAGAGGTGCAAAACGAAAAGCAGACTAAGAAAAATGAAACAGTTTTTGACATTTGTAAGAAAAGAATTTTATCACGTTTTCCGTGATAAGAAAACACTGTTAATGCTATTCGGCTTGCCGATTGTGCAGATTGTTTTATTTGGTTTTGCTCTCACAAACGAAATCAAAAATTCCAAAATTGTTATTTGCGATTATGCCAAAGACGAAGCCACACAGCAAATCATCAACAAAATAGAAGCAAGTCAAAATTTTGATATTCAAAAAACGCTATTCAGCCACCGACAAATTGAAGAAGCATTTAAAGCGGGGAACATAAAATTGGCAATTATATTTCCTGCCAATTTTAACAACGACCTTTCACATCTTCATCAGGCACAAGTTCAAATTATTGCAGATGCTTCCGACCCGAACACCGCTAATACATTGACAAATTACGCAACGGCAATCATTATGGATTATCAGCAGGAGTTAATGAAAAACAATGTTGTTCCGTTTCGCATTGTTCCCGAAATACGAATGTTATACAATCCCGAATTGAAAGGGGCAACCAATTTTGTGCCGGGCGTAATGGCATTGGTGCTGATGTTGGTGTGTGTAATGATGACTTCTGTTTCCATTGTTCGTGAAAAAGAAAATGGAACAATGGAGGTGCTGTTGGTATCGCCTTTCAATCCGTTTTTAGTGATTATTGCAAAAGCAATTCCGTTTTTATTACTTTCCATTGTAAACCTTTCCGTCATTCTTATTTTAAGCGTAACTCTTTTGGATATGCCGATTAACGGAAGTATTTCATTGCTGTTTGCAGAAAGTATTTTGCTAATTATTACAGCTCTTTCGTTGGGTTTGCTTATTTCAAACGTAGCACAGTCGCAACAGGCAGCAATGCTGATTTCATTGATGGGAATGTTAGTTCCTACAATGTTGTTTACAGGATTTATGTTTCCGATTGAAAATATGCCTGTTCCCTTGCAGGTAATTTGCAATATCATTCCTGCAAAATGGTATTACACTATTGTAAAATCAATAATGATAAAAGGTCTTGGATTTAGTGCTATATGGAAAGAAACATTGGTGCTTTTCGGAATGACTGTTTTTTTATTGGTAGTGAGTTTCAAAAAATTTAAAACTCGATTAGTATGAGAACACTAAAATTTTTATTGCAAAAAGAGTTCAAACAAATCTTTCGAAACAAAGCATTGTTGCCGTTGATTTTTGTTGTTCCGATAGTGCAGTTGCTCATACTTCCATTAGCAGCCGATTATGAAGTAAAGAACATCAACATTTCAATCGTTGACCACGACCACAGCACATTTTCACGCAATCTTATTTCAAAAATTACTTCTTCGGGTTATTTCCGTTTGGCTGATTACAGTAATTCATTTCAAAGTGCATTTAATCAGATTGAAAGCGACAAATCCGATTTGATTTTGGAAATACCGCAAGGCTTTGAAAAAAACTTAGTGCGTGAAAACGAGCAAAAATTATTTATTGCTGTTAATGCAATCAATGGCGTGAAAGCAGGTTTGGGCGGTGCTTATCTCAATCAAATTATTACGGCTTACAACGCTGATATTCGTTTGCAATGGTTTCAATCCGATAAATTTAATACTGCGCCTGTTATTACTGTTGCTTCTTCAAATTGGTTCAATCCGTTTATGAACTATCGTTTTTTTATGGTTCCGGGAATTTTAGTTGTGTTGGTAACAATGGTAGGTGCGTATATGTGTGCATTGAACATTGTGAAAGAAAAAGAAGCTGGCACGATTGAACAAATAAACGTAACACCCATAAAAAAATATCAGTTTATTTTGGGCAAACTCATTCCGTTTTGGATAATCGGAATGTTTGTTTTTAGTGTCGGTTTGTTTGTTGTGGCACGGTTGGTTTATGGTATTGTTCCTGTCGGAAGTTTACTCTTACTGTATGGTTATTTGTCCATTTATCTGATTGCATTATTGGGCTTAGGCTTGCTTATTTCCACATTTGCCGAAACACAACAACAAGCAATGTCGGTAGCGTTTTTCTTCATTATGATTTTTATGCTGATGAGTGGTTTATTCACTTCGCTTGACGGAATGCCGCAATGGGCTTACATCATAGCAAAATGCAGTCCTGTAACGTATTTCATTGAAGTAGTGCGAATGGTTGTTCTGAAAGGAAGCGGGTTTTCCGACATCAAAAATCATTTTGTTATTATGATTGGGTTTGCCGTTTTATTAAATGGTTTGGCGATTTGGAATTATAAAAAGACGAGTTAGAACCAACACACAGGCACACACATTTGCAAACCGCTACAAGCCAACGCACCTACCAAAGTTTGCAAAAGAGTGTGCCTTTTGCCGACCTCTAAAACTTCATTTTTTTCTTTCCCCTCTTTGAAAAAATAAAAATACACCAACCACACACACGACACAACAACCACGACAGACAACCAACCTGACAGACAGAAGGGCAGCCGATAACAAGGGCTTGGCGTAATGGCGGGCGAAGTGCCTCATATGAAACTTTTTGCTAAATTTGAACTTTGGTGCTTCGTATCAACAGTAGTGCTGTAAAACCGCCACTACGCCAAGCCCCGAAACGTTAGGTGCAACCCTCCCTATTCCGGCGCGCCATTAACTTCCGAAGCTAACGTTACGTCACCCTACCAAATATAAATTTTCGTAAAATTGAAGGCTCTTTGCAAGGCCGATGTTCAGATTGTTGCGTAATAGCACGAGTGCAATCCTGGTTGAAATGTAAAAGGACTTTCTGCTACAACAGAAAGTCCTTGAGATGACTTCAGTGGTGATACAAATTTTGCGATTTGTAATCCCGTTCATAATAATTTCACTTCAAATATACATTTCCTTAGGGCATTTTTTATTCATCATTAAAAAAAAATTAAACATGCAAAAGAAAAGCGTAAAAATGGAAGTGATTAATCCTAATGCTGCCGGGATTGATATTGGTAGTCGGTCACATTTTGTTGCCGTAGGTCAAGCAGATGAAGATGTTCGTGAATTTGGAGTGTATAATGAAGACCTCAAGTCGATAGCTGATTGGCTTAAAGAAAAAGGGGTTGAAACTGTGGCAATGGAAAGCACTGGCACCTATTGGCAAAGTTTATTTGCTGTATTACAATCAGAAGGTTTTCAGGTAATACTGTGCAATGGAAAATTTACCAAAAACATTAAAGGAAAAAAATCGGATGTACAAGATTGTCAATGGATTCAAAAACTACATACCTTGGGTTTATTAAGTGGGAGCTTTCTTCCTGATGAAGCAACAGAACAACTCAGAACTTATTGCCGCCATAGAAGTAACCTCTTGGAACAAGCCGCCGATACAGCAAGAAAAATGCAAAAGTATCTTCGCCTTCTTAATTTGCGATTGGATGTTGTGGTAAATGATATTTGCGGATTAACAGGTTTAAAAATCATTCATGCCATTTGTAATGGAGAAACAAATCCAGAAACATTGGCCGCATTAAGAAACGGAAACTGTAAAAAATCAGAAGAAGAAATTGCTAAAGCCATGCAAACAAATGGACGCAATGATTATTTGTTTACGCTAAAACACGAACATCAAATGTATCAGAATTTACAATCAAAGATTACTGAGTGTGATGCGGAAATTGAAAAAATGCTGAATGAACAAATCAATGAAGACGAAAACAAAAAGCAGCATTACATCGAAAAAAAAGTTCATAAAAGAATTAATAAAAACACTCCAAAAAATATGGACATTAATTTGCTATCCTATCAATATTTTGAAGGAGTAGATTTACTGGCTATTGAAGGAGTAAGCTATTCTACGGTACTTACTTTGATGAGTGAGGTTGGTACAGGAATACACAAATTTGAAACAGCAAAACAATTTGCATCTTGGTTAAGGTTATCTCCCAACAACAAAATTAGTGGCGGTAAGGTTTTGAGTAATAAAATTCCAAAAGGAAGCAATCGATTAAAAATAGCATTAAGAAACGCTGCTAATGCAATCGGTAATTTAAAAAACACAGCCCTGTCCAATTTCTTTGCTCGAATTTCACATCGTAAAGGAAGAGTATCTGCAATATCCGCAACTGCCAGAAAGTTGGCTGTAATTATTTGGAATATGGTTGTAAAAGGAACTCCATATGTGCCATTAACCGAGTATCAATTTGTAGATCAAAAACGCAAAAAAATTACAGCAATGAAACGATTAATTTCTAAATTTGATATAACAACTAATGACCTTAACTTGCAGCTCTAAATCAACATGTTAGGAAACGTTAGTCATAAGCGTAGGACGACCGACAATTCGACATCAAACCGACAGAAACAGAGGACGAAAAAGCCAACGCTTCGCAAAATTAAAAGAGGTGTTTTGCCAACGCACTTGCCGACCCAAAAACACCACATTTAATTTTGCCCAACCGCACCGAAAGCCCACCCACCACCCGACCAGTGGACGGTTGACAATTTGAAGGCAACTTTTGACAAAAACAAACCTAAAAAACTTAACTTTACGACCTGAATAATAGAAATAAAAAAGGATGAAATTGAAAGAGAAAATCAGCATAGACGAGTTTGACGGCAAACGCTTTCAAATCAGATTAGTTGAACCTGTGCCAACTAATGAGAAAAAGGCTGTTATTACTCATTACCTTCATAATATTGACAATGGTGTTGCGAAGCATTTTAAAAAAGATGCTTTAAAATACATTAAAGAATATGTCCAATACCAAGAGGAAGAAAACAATCTTTCAATGGTTGCCGAGGATGCTTTGCAACAATTACTTTTTGAAGTTAATGATGTTCCTTTTCCAACACCTGAAAACTATAAGTTCAAATTCATTGACTTATTTGCTGGTGTAGGCGGTTTTAGACTTGCAATGCAAAATTTAGGTGGTAAATGTGTGTTTACTTCTGAATGGGATAA
>Ga0075154_10003217_pt1 | contig 10389 bp, 10 predicted proteins | sample JI71714BDNA_FD_70965 | JGI IMG/M metagenome (GOLD analysis project Ga0075154, IMG submission 70965) | Wastewater effluent complex algal communities from Wisconsin, to seasonally profile nutrient transformation and Carbon sequestration -... | ecosystem: Engineered > WWTP > Effluent > Algae...
GTGCGATTGGAAGTCACTCCAACATGGCAAACGCAGGGAGACCTTGCATGTTTCAATTCCTAAATGGTGCGATTGGAAGCCGTTTCAAAAACGGACTTGCAGGAGCAAATAACAGGGTTTTTTTGCCCAAAAACAAGCGATTTTGTCGTCGATCGTAGATCATACGATTTACCCCATAGATCGACAACCTCTGATAATGAGTCATTTATCTTTTATTTTCTAATTTTCACTACGTCAAAGAACTTCTCTATGAGCCTTTCCCCAATCATCGACGACGCGCCGCCTACAAAAAATTGTCCGTCGTCATACGCTCCACCCCAATAACTTCTTTATCTAACCATCGTTCTTCCCGGCTCTTAAAAATGATGATGCTGTCTGTCTCCTCATTCATGATCGAACGCGCACCTAAAACCATTTCCTTCAGCTTTACTTCGGTGATCTCGCCCTCAAAAACCGAATTTTGAATCCAATTTAGGTATTTTCGGCAATGTTTGAGCATTTTTTGTACTCTTCTCCCGCCTCCTTCTTCGGTTGAGATATCATAAACTAAAATGATGTACATAGTTTTATCGGTTTGTTACCACATCATTTTAAAGGGCTTGTACTCCTCGATCCCCAACAAATGCTTCTGTAATTTATAACATTCTAGCTTCACCAAGTGCTTGTAACTTACATTCCGCCCCAAACTTCGGTGCCTAAATGTCTCCTTTATTTTTTCCTCAAATGCCTGAGCAAAGGTTTTTCGAGCACTGTCTTTCAAAACGCACCGGTTGAGTTCTTGCCTGAAATCACTCTTTTGCAGTTGTCGTTTGTTCAAAACACTAAAAATCGTCCGATCTACCAAGATCGGTTTGAATATTTCCGCCAAATCCAATGCCAATGAATACCGACGATACCCAGGCTCATGCAAAAAACTGATCGTTGGATTGAGCTGGGTATGATATATCTGTTCCAAACAAACCGTATAACACATCATATTCCCAAAGGATATCAACGCATTCACCTCGTTATTTGGGGGTTGTTTGGTCCGATTCCCCATCTCAAAATCATTGATAATGACATCAAATGCGGCATAATACGTTTGCCGGATATTCCCCTCCAAGCCCATCAACTCATCAATTTGTGTCGTTTTCTCTATTTTTTCGATATAGGTCTCAATAGCCGAAATCTGGTGATTAACCTCTTTTTTTCGCTTGCTGTAATACTGCAAGTTTTTCAACATATTCGTAGCTCCACCCAAAACAAATTTTTGGGCAACCACCACCCGTTTTTTGTTGGATAGGTAATATTTTGTTTGCTCCACCTGCATTTTTCCGGCCAACAAATATTCCTTCGGCATAAACGAACCCGTGTAGTGCTCGTAATAATCAAAGAAATGAACCGCGATATGATGCTTCCCCAAGAAATTATACATAGCTGAGTTTGCATCCAATGACCCAAAACAATAGATGTTCTCGATGGTCTCCACGGGCAAATACCGAGCTTGTCCTTCGTTTCCGTTTTCATCGGTAGGCGAAAACTTGAGTGTATTGTCTTGCCGGCTCAGCCGACCGGGGTTAAATAAATAGTATGTTTTTTTCATGGGGGTCTTTTGAATTTACGCCTCGCCACTCCAGCAAAAATCAAAGTAGGAACATTTGCTGCATTTGGATTTAGGTAGGAGTGGAGGGCAATCCTCTTGCGCTATGATTTCATGAGCCTTTACGATCCAATTTTCAATGTTTTTTTCGTCTTCGTCCGTAAGATCGACTCGTTCGGTTTGACGAAGTTTGGGGTATTCGATTTGTCCATAGTGGGCCACAATGTCGTTTTTGCGGAGGAGGTACAAATAAAATTGAACCTGCGCGATGTGGGCTCGTTCTTTAGCTGCGGATTTTTTGGTTTCGTAAACAACACCCCGAATGGCATCGAAAAAATCAATTTTAGCGCTCAACGAAACAAGGCCACGGGAGGTCTGCACATCCGCAGAGATTTCCAACTCCTGATTTTTATTGGCCCGTTGCGGATAACTCGACTCCCCCAGTAACTTTCCTTCGGCCACCACATCCGACGTATGCTCCATCCGAATCGCATGGGCATGAAGCCAGAGTTTTCGTGGACAAACCAGGAGGTAGTTGATGATAGTGGCGTTAAGAGGCATGGAGTAGTGGTAGTGTCATGACAAATTTAGTAAATAGTCTTACAGGAATATGGGCAAAGTGTAAGGTCCTAAGCAATATTAGCTATCAAAGAGGAGAAGATTTTATATTCAATAAATTATGGATCTAAAGGTTGTCGATTTTCCATGAAATCTGTAATCTGGATTTTTTATTTACATGAAAGATTTTGATAAAATTGCTCCCTTCTCAACTACCGAAGGAAGCAATTTTATCAAAATTTTATCAAAATGTTAAATTTGATTTTCGTAATCGAATTCAGAAAGCAGTTTAATTAGATGCTCTTCAGCTTTTTCGAGGGCATCATAGGTCTCACCTTTAGTTTGAATAAAACCACCTGCTTGAAGTGTGATATAGGTATCAACACCTTTTAAAGATTCATCAATTATTGGGTCTGCTTTTTCTGAATCTTCTTCTGAAAGTTTTGCTCGTATACTTCCAGCTATTGAGTTGGCATTGTGGCTAATTGACATTGCTAATGTATCCATTAAACTAAATGTTCGTGCTTGGTTAGATGTAATTCTCCAATCAATTATAGCTTTGGCTAATCCCTTAATCCATTGATCTCTTAGTGGTTTCGGAGCAACTAAGCATTTCCCAAATACATTTTCAGATTCAATCCAACCTTCTGAACGAAGTTTTTCAATAGTAGAATCTGACATTTCTGGTTCAAATGAATTGATCGTCACAGAAAATAATCTTCTCAAATCAATTGCGATATCGGTAACAAAAAGTCCTGTGGCTCTTTTGTTATCGGGTATCCATTTACGACTTAAGCTCCTATCTTTACCGTCTAAAAATGCAACAATTTCATCTTCCACCAATTCATTACCTTTCTCATCGCGTACAATTACTAAATTGTTTGGTCTGTCGCTTCTATCAAATGATGCATTTTCAGAATAAGTGCCGGCTAATAATGGGTGCAGTGCTCGCATCGCAGAAATTGACAAAGGGCTCCTTCTTTTCAAGGTTCTATCTTTTCCACCTTTCGCTGCTTTCATCCATCCACCAAATAGCTGATCGGCGTAGGTTGGATCACAAGTTGCATAAACCTCACCTTCTTTTAATTCTTTTTGTTTTGTTACGTCGAATAGAAAAGTGGTTGGTGAAGGTGTTTGATTTATATTTATACAAAGTGAATCAATTAATGATCTTTTTATTTGTTGTCCACTCGAGTAAGGTATACGTCTTTTAAATTGAGAGTCGTAATAAAATTTTTGTCCATCTGATACACAAAATACGGTGTGTTCTGCTCTCTTGAGAGTTCTAATATAAATTGTCGTCATTTTTTATATATATTTTATAATTTAAGATTTTTTTTCAATGAATGCATAATCAAATTTCAGAAGTGTACAGAAATATCCAAACTCTTCATTAGTCATAAGATGAACTTCATCTTTTAGATTTTTAATCTTTTCTAAATCAACGGATTCAAGATCTTTTATCATTATTGTAAGAGCCTCAATGAAGCTTCTTTTTGTTTTTGCTGCAAAAAGTTCTTTGTTAATGACTGTCGGTCTTTCCATTCCTTTAGACCCATTTCTATACCTTAAAATGGTCTCCGCCAATTCTAAAGTATAATCAGTGATTTCTTCCTTGTTTTTAGATAACATTGCGATAAGCCAAGTTTTATATGCGTAATAATTAAAAGTGTCTTCTTCTTTTTTAAAGGATAAATTCTTATCATCCCCCATATATTTTGTAATACTTTCAGGTCTGAGTGCCTGTAAACCAATATTTCCTAGTTCACAAGCACGTTTTATATGCATTCCGAAAAGTGCCTCAAATTTCTTTTTGTCAGTATTTTTAGAGCCATATAGTTGTTGGTAAATCTCTATAATCCTTGTTCCTGATTTTAAATAAAAAGGTATAAATCCAATAGTTTTATTCATCTGTCCTAAACCGTAAACATACCCCGTTAGTTCTCCTTTGGGGTAAAGTTGAGAAAGACTAAAAAACAATTCTGACCAATTAACAGTATTGACTTCTACTAATGTTGTACTAACTTCAAAAATATTACGATTAGTCAGTTCGCTAAAATCAAAATCTTCTCTGAATATGTCTTCATCAAGAGAGTATCTTAGCCATTGACCATTCCATGTATTTATTTGATTGCCCCTTAGTTTGTCTAATCCATCATCTTTCAGGTATTTGCGATATACTTTCCAACCTTCAAATGTTTGTAATGTAATAGTAGGGTCATCAAACAAAATTGTAAAACCTCCTGCAACACCTATACCTAAACCGCTACCTATCCATGAAAGGTAAACATCTTCAGGTGTAGTAGGAATGATTAAGTCACTGACTAAACCAGATGTACTTGCATACTCCTTGGATTCAGATGCGGGAAAGCCAATAGCAAAACTTGCATCTGGTTCGTTATTTTCAACTTTTTCGAATAAATTTTCAAGCTTGTCTTTTCTTTCGGTAAAAGTCAATGTTTCAGGTTTTTGTCCATTTTTCATCTGTACAAATGGAGAATTTGTAACCCATTGCATATATTTTGAGTGATTGTAAAACAATTCAAAATATACTTCTTCAAAAAACTCTTTTGGCGTTTTTTGGGTCTGATAATTTTTATTATATGCCTCTAAAAATGTCTTCCCAACAACTGTTGTTATCATAATAATTGATATTTAGAGTTAAAATTTTCCTCCTTTATTTCTCTCACAAAAAGACCCATTTCTTCACTGTATGCTCTGTCCGGTATAACGAACGGCCGGTTGCCTTTTTCAATCTGATTCATTTTGCAAACGGAAAAATATCGTACAGGAATCTCTAATTCTAATCTTCGTTCGAAATATGAGTTTTCGTATTCTTCTTGGTCTGCCTCACGGATGCAAGAAACGGAGTCAATATCGAGTAATTCGAAAAGAATGGATTTACTATTATGAGTTAAGCAATCAATAGTTATTCTGCCATCTTCTTTGAAGATGGCATGTTCTTCAATTTTTAAGAAGTTTATTTCTGTAAAAACCTGGTCTATTTTTGCTTGTAAATTCCTCTCTTTGAGTATTTTCCCATTTTCAAGCACTTCAAATGTGCGTTGAAGTGTTTCCAAATCATAAGGTTTAGCTTCTTTTTCTGTTTCAGGCGGAGCAATCACAAAGACATTCTTAATCTTTCCAATTGTGTCTTTTGTTCTTTTTCTGTTAATTCTACCAAATCGTTGAACAAGTGCATCTAACGGAGCAGTTTCCGTCACCATTATGTCAAAACTAATATCTAAACTAACTTCTACTATCTGTGTAGAAACAACGATACAAGCTTTATTTGATGTATTGAAAATATTTATAGAATTACCTTTTTCATCTAAGCCTAACAAATCTTTTTCTTTACTATTTCTATCGCCTCTTCTAAATCTACTATGTAATAATAACGTTGGCGTTTGGGGGTAAAGCTCTTTAATTAAAGCATATACCTCTTGTGCTTTGTCCACCGTATTAAGTACAATGAGGACTTTCTCATTATTATTTATAGCGCTGGAAATTAGTTGCTTAGTAGTTTCAAAAGATTCTACTTTGTGAACCCTATGACGGTCAAATTTATCTAATTCGTCAGGTGGTAAACTTGTCTCTAATACATTATCCCCTAATAATTGAAGAATTCTAGTGTAAAGTATAGTTGGCATCGTAGCCGTTCCTACATGAATTCTGCAATCAATGCTGTTTAATACCTCAATAAGTTTCAAAACAATTGCTTGAGAAACACCTGAGTAGGTATGAATTTCATCGAGAATAACATCACAACCTTTCAAGTCTAATATTAATGCTTCAAACCCTTTCAACCCAAAAGCAACAGCCGCTAGTTGGTGAGGAGTCAAGATTTTTACCGATGAGCCAAACAATGATTGTAAAACACTTTCTTCTTCTGATTTTCCTCTTTTTACAACACTTGAGGCGGCGTGTAATACTCTAATATCTAAATCAGGATTTGTACTTTCAAGCGAGTTTGCTACTCGCTTAAACATTGCATTGATAGATGCTTGAAAGGGTAACGTGTAAAAGACTCGTCCTCTACATCGTTTAAATAGGTAGTCTGTTTTTCCGGCACCTGTACAGGCTACAACAATAGTATGTCTTTTCTCAGAAGTAAAATTTTTAACCTGAGATAATGGATAAAGCTCACTTTCTCTCTGAAAAAAAGATAAGTTTGGCGACTTAAATAAACTTGTTAAGCTCTTTTCTGTATTATTTATTAATGCTGATGCAAAATGGTCAGCTCCCATTAAGACTCCACGCCATTCCGAATAACCACGTTGCTTGACCTTCTTTTTACAATACTTGATAGTGTATTCAAGATTTTCTAATGCTTCTTCTTTAGAAATAGTGGTCGATTCTATACCAAAATGATTGAATAATGCAATTCCTCTGCTACTCCAGTCATTCCATGCTCCTAGATGACGGTCCAAATAGTCGTAACCATTGTCTAAATCAAGTAACCCTTTTTCGCCGCTATCATTCTTGATAGATTTATGATGTCCAACCACCATCTCAATTAATACATCCCATTCTGACTTTGGAAATACAGACAAAAAGAAAAGAGAGCCAATCTCGTGTCTATAGGTTTTCCCTTTCACCCCTTTGCTTAACAAACGTTCTTGAAAAGCAGGATGAGCTTTACCTATATCGTGAAGAATTGCACCTTTGTACGCTAAATCTTGGTCCAGTCCCAAATGATAAGCAAATTTTTGTGCAGCATGAGCTACATGATGCAAGTGGTCTTCTAAGGTTGTCCATTCCGGACCTGATTTGGCATATAGCTTTTCCATTAGAACTGCTTTACGGGTGTTCCTACTATTTTCAGCCAGCCATACATAGGTTCATTTGTAACACGATGATAGCCAACAATAAACGATTTTTCGTTTTTCTCAAATATTAACTCATAACCTGAAAATTGCTCCGTATCCTCGTCAAATTGATGGATTAGTATTTCTTCTTTTGATACAGGTAGCAACAAATCTTCGTTTCTACACAAGCAAATGTGTTGTGTAAATGCTCTTTCGGCATCTTCCTTCGAATTAAATGCCAAAAACAAGTCGGGTTCAATTAGTACCCCTCTTAGTAATATCGCCTTTGGTCTATCGAATAAAATCTGTTTGCCTTGACGAGTGGAATTCCAACCCCTGGTTTGTATTACCTCTTGTTGTGCATTAATTTGAGAGTACGAAAGCCTGTATCGAGCAATTTTGTTGATTCCAATTGATGAAATCAACTCAGGAAACAGTTTCTTCTCAATTCCTTCAATAATTGAAGGAGTGAGAAATTGTTGTGAAAAGGTTTCACTATCCCGTACTGCGGTCCAAGGTTTGATAAAGCCAAACTGTCCGCTATATTTTACCACGTAGTATTTTTCCATTTATAGTTTAAATTAAGGCACCAAAGCCAATTCCTGTTGAATTCCCAATACCTACATTCCAAGCAAATTTCAACTGATCTGGAGTTCCTTCGATAATTATTGGACAAATTGAGCCGATACTTTTAATTCCCTTGTAGGTGGTCCCTTTTATTTTAGGAATAGGGTAATCCCTGTCAAATTTTACAAGTACCTCAGTATGAGGTAGACCTGCCTTTTTAAGTTTACGTGTTAATGTTTCCGTTAGGTAATGATCTGAATTTGGGTTATCGAAATAGAAGAAGTCAGAACCACGAGTTTCTTTTCTGGGCCTTTTAATAAATATCGGACTTGCGGCTTGGAATTTATGCCGGTGTTCAAAGTCTGGTTCTTTCTCGATATTTAACGAAATTACTTTCATTCCCCATCCAAAATCGTTGTCCAATTGAATCCCCTTAATCAGACGTTTCAAGACAGAATTGTCAAAGCAACTAATGAAGAATTGACTACCGTTTTGGAAGTTGAGCCCCGATGTATTTTCTTTTTTTCCATGCTGTAACCATGATAAAGAGTATAAGGACAGGTCATCATGTAAATCATTTTTGCCTACCCAGTAATGAAGCTTACTTACTTGTGTTTCTTGGTAATTGAAAGGGACAATGTCATTGTTCCTAGATAATTGTATATGTAATCTCATATTTATTTTAAATCTAATTTTCGTTTTCAAATATCCAACCCAACCTACTGCATTATCCCCATCACCCCTCAAATTCCTAAAAATTTATTCGGGCAGCGTGTTTTTGGATGTGTTCCCGTAACGATTCGGGTTCAACAATTTCCAGAATATGCTCGTGGTAGCCCAAAATGAAGTTGGTTATGCCATAAAATTGGGCATTGACCTTGGCTTCAAAATCAAATACCCCAGAATCCCGCGCACAGGGCCGGACATACGCTTGAGCCAGCGGGAAACGCTCCAGGAGTTCATTGTAGGCGCCTGTTTTTAGTCGAAGATGAACAAATACTTGTTGATCTTGTACGATTCGAAATGCATCAGTGGCCATCACATAATGCTTGGTTTCATGAAGCCAAGGGTCGGGGAGGAGTTCAACCCGCTCAACGCGCGATAACCTAAAATGCCGAATGGCCCCAGATGTCAAATCAAACGCCTGAATGATGTCCTCTTTAATGCCCACCCAAAACGGTTCCACAAGCCGGTCCGTCACCTGATTGCTGTGGGTTGACCGGTATTGAACCAACCGAACCTGCCACTTTTCTTTTTTCGCCTGCTCCAGTAAATTGGCCTTGGTCAAAAAGGTCTTAGAAAACAAACTACTCCCTAATTTCGAGATATCGTAGATCGTTTCCAGCTTTTCACGAATCCGCCCCAGGTCCAGCTTTCCTTTAGGACACGAGGACAAGGCATCCAAAAGAACTTTTTTCTCGTTTTCTGTGAAGAACAAAACCTCTTCCAGGTGCTCATGGGATTTGGTTGGAACAATGGCATACCGGTACTGACGATCAAACTGAAGGATGAAGTCAGCATCCCGGAGTTCGTTGAAGTCGGAGCCAATGGTATCTTTGCTCACTCCGTATTTCGCGATCAGCATTTTCTTGGTATAATGATACGGTTGATTCAGCAAATCCTTCAAGATTGCCAAAAGCCGATTTTTGGGGCTATTGTCATGAAAGGTATTCATTGGCAAACGATTAGTTTTCAGTAGGTTGAATCAAATCACAACACCCCAACCCATTGGCAGAAAACCGGCCAAATCCCCCATAAAAGCCAACTTCAAGGAGGTCGGTTGGTCCCGAAAGGGCAAAGGAAAAATGCGTGTAGGCGCGGATATTCGTAGCTTCCTTCTTATTTTCCTTGATGGTGAGTAGCCGACTTTTGATGCGTTTCTGCGAAATCAATTGAAAATCAATCAGTTGAGATGCAGCGGCTGGGTCAAGGCGAACGTGGTGGGGGTGAAGACTCTGGTATTTTTCATAGAGATTGTACGCAAAGAAAGTAGGGTAGGACGGGTCTTCCGGATGTAAGTACTCCACGGTATGGTCCTCCCGGTGTCTACTCACCACGATCGGGGAAATCGTTTGGAGGTGGATCGTTTTTTGAAGTTCCACCGGGGGAAGTACCTCAACGTGCGACACGATAAAATTGGCGCGGTGCTGGTGATTGTACAGACTGAGTGTTTGGTCCTGAAACAGCCCTTGAATGAAATCTTGCGCGGCTTTGTCGAGATAAAAGGAAACAATCACTTGGATAGGTGTGGTACCAATCCACATGCACGTGTCGCCAGGGACAATTTTTTTAGCAAATTGAGGGATGATGAAATTGGAAAAGGTAAAGTGTTTAAAGGTTTTTAGTGAATCTTGAAGTCGATAGCCATTTTGGTGTAAAAAGTGCGCATATTCCGCATCTGAATCTTGCAAACGACCGTAAATCCAGGACATGAATGGGTACTGGTAATTGAAAATAAGTGACTGATAGTCAGCTGTTGGCTTTAGTGTTAGTAAGAATCTCATGACGTAGTAAAGAAAAGGATTTTTTCTGTAGTGCGTACAAGTAAGGAAAAAGGATTTCAGCAACCAAGAAATTTCGTCTGAATTTATCAAACGGTACAAGAGATCCTTTTTACGTAGGTGGTTTACGTGATTTGGGTGAGATCAGCAAAAAATAGCCGCAACTTTGGAAAAGCTACGGCATATTGGCGTGAAAACTAAAATGTGTGTTTTTGTTCGAAGTGAGTTCCGTACCCAAGGTATGCTCGTGCGCATGTGTGGATGACTGATGAAGTAAACAGATCAAATATCGAGTTCCGTATTTTTTTTCCTCAGACGCTATGGGGTATTCAGGTGCCTATGTAGTTCAATGAAAATTAGGGTCTCACGAAACGGA
>Ga0075154_10003222_pt1 | contig 10380 bp, 5 predicted proteins | sample JI71714BDNA_FD_70965 | JGI IMG/M metagenome (GOLD analysis project Ga0075154, IMG submission 70965) | Wastewater effluent complex algal communities from Wisconsin, to seasonally profile nutrient transformation and Carbon sequestration -... | ecosystem: Engineered > WWTP > Effluent > Algae...
CAAGACGATTTGCCTGTTGAAGTTGTTCGCGCAGTCGCCCGGTCCGTTCGTTGATGGATGCCTCAGCACGGGCTTCGCGGCGGCGAGCCCCGAAAAATGCCAGCCCAGCGATAACGGCAGCGGCGACCAGCAGCAGAAGAAACAGCAAGCGCCCATTCGCCCTCGCCCCTGCAAGTGAAGTCGACGGATCGGACAGTAGATGCAGCTTCCAGTCGAGCGGTGCAACCGGATGAAGGCTTTCGATCAACCTGGGAACGAGTGCAGATGCTTCAGGTGTGCGGGGGTTGAAAAGGGGAAGCTTTGCCTTGCCAAACTGGCGAAAATCTTGCTGTGCATTGCGTTGCCCAGGGGCAATCGGGCGGATAGTACTGAATCGCCAAGCGGGATTACTGGTGACCAGGATCACGCCGTCCGGGTCCGTCACATAGACCCCGGCAGTGGTCTTGGCCCAGCTGGCTTCGAGCGGGTTGAACTCCACCTTTATCGCCACCACCCCGACTGGACTACTGGAGGGACCATCGACGCGGCGGGCGATATACAGTCCCGGCCGCCGGCTAACCGTTCCCAATGCAAATTCGGTGGCTACGCCTGATGTCCGAGCATCGCGATAATAGCGCCGGAAACCATAATTGGAGCCGACAAAACTGTCCGGCTGGTTCCAGTTGCTTGCAGCGAGGGTCAGCCCGTCACGGTTCATCAAGTAGATTACCGCGGCGCCGGTCTGTGTGGCGATCTGTTGAAGGCGCAGGTTAAGATTGCCCTGCTGCGCGTTATTGCCGGCCATGAGCGATTGAACTTGCGGATCGCGTGCAAGCACCAGCGGCACCAGGCTGAACTTGTCGAGTTCACTTTCAAGGCCTGCTGCGAGAATAGCAGCCTCGTTCTGCGCGGCATTTTGAGCTTCATCGAGCGCCGCGGCACGCATGGTGCGATCGGTCGCCAGCAACCCGAGCGCGGCAATAAGCAGCACGCCAATCGCGATGATGCCGGCAAGGTATCGGCGCCCGGGCCGCGATAGCGTCTTGCCAATCCCCATCATCGACCGGCTGTCGCCTCCATCCGAGTTTCCCGGACGCGTAAACCGGCGATAGCCTGTCGGTATGGCACGTCATGGGTAAGCGACAATGGGTCCCCCCTTTTTGATCACATCAGGCAAAGACACTATGTCTGGAAATCCGCAATTATAGCAAGAAATTTGTCTGGAATATCAGAATATTCTACGCAGAATAACTCTATCTAATTGTTTTAATAAAATTATATCTAGAAAGCAATTTAGTTTGTGACGCCGCCAGTTTTCCTTATCTTCTTTGTAACTGGATAGTAAGTCCAGAGGAGGGGCAGATATCATGGGTGCTGTAACGCCGACTACCGTTGGGGCAGATGCGCCAGCCCGGCTGCCATTTTATCGGCAGCTTTATGTCCAAGTTCTGACAGCCATCTTTTTAGGCGCGCTAGTGGGGCACCTCTATCCCGAAATTGGCTCTTCTCTCAAGCCACTGGGTGACGGCTTTATCAAGCTGGTTAAGATGATCATTGCCCCCGTGATTTTCCTCACTGTCGCCACTGGCATATCCGGAATGCGCGATCTGTCCGCCGTTGGCAGCGTGGCGGGGAAGGCATTTGCCTATTTCCTGTTCTTTTCTACCCTCGCCCTGATCATCGGTCTTGTTGTTGGCAATATCGTGCAGCCCGGCGCAGGTCTAAACATCGATCCCGCCACCCTTGATGCCAGCAAAGTTCAGGATTACGCAAAGACATCAGAAGGCCAGACAATTGCCGGCTTTCTTCTGAACATGATCCCGGAGACTTTGTTCAGTGCCATGACCAGTGGCAATATATTGCAGGTCCTGCTTGTCGCCATATTGTCAGGCCTGGCACTGGCCGCCACCCGTCCGCACAGCGATCTGGTGCTTGATGTCCTCGCTTCGTTCAACGAGGTGATCTTCAAGCTCGTGCACATGCTGATGAAATTGGCACCAATCGGGGCATTCGGGGCAATTGCTTTCACGATAGGCGAATTTGGCATCGCATCGCTTGCCAGCCTCGCCGCCCTGGTCGCCACATTTTATCTTACGTCGCTGTTTTTCGTCATCGTCGTGCTGGGTGTTGTCGCCTATTTCACAGGCTTTTCGATCTTCAAGATGATCCGCTATCTGCGCGAGGAACTTCTGCTCGTACTTGGTACATCGTCGTCTGAAGCGGCGCTGCCCAGCCTGATGGAAAAGCTCGAAATCGCGGGCGCGCGTAAATCCGTCGTCGGCCTGGTCGTTCCAACCGGCTATTCGTTCAACCTAGACGGTACCAATATCTATATGACCCTGGCGGCGCTTTTCATTGCGCAGGCCGTCGGGATCGATCTCTCCATGTCGGAACAATTTGCGCTGGTACTGGTCGCCATGATTAGCTCCAAGGGCGCTGCGGGCGTTACCGGTGCTGGGTTCGTCATTCTTGCCACGACTTTATCGGTCGTGCCGTCGGTTCCGGTTGCAGGCATGGCGCTAATTCTGGGCATCGACCGGTTCATGAGCGAATGCCGCGCGCTGACCAACTTCATTGGAAACGCGGTGGCAACGATTGTGGTGGCGCGCTGGGAAGGAGCACTGGACACAGACCGCCTGGCGGCCGCGATGGCCGGCACGCCGATGCCCTTGCCCGAAGAAGATATTGAACGGCACGAACGCAGTGGGCCACGAAGTGAGGCTTTGGCAGAGGCAATGCGTGCGTCATGATCGCGCGGCGTACCTTGTTACAAAATCTAGCCGCGTTGACGGCGATTGGTGCCGTACAAATGGGCGGCACTGTGCCCGCGATGGCGCAGGAGCGGGAAGAGATTCTGCTGTGGCCTGGCAACCCACCGGGCGGGGGCGGGGTCACAGGGCCGGAAAAACTTGGTGATACAGGCGCCGGATTTGGCGCGCTTTCGAACATCTCGACCCCGCGTATGCGCGTCTATCGCCCGGCAAAGGCAAATGGAGCCGCTGTTGTGGTGTGCGGCGGCGGCGGTTATTTCCGGATTCAGTTGTGGAAGGAAAGCACACCGATTGCGCGCTGGCTGCAGGAAAAGGGGTTCACAGTCTTTGAGCTAATCTACCGATTGCCGAACGATGGCTGGGATGCCTCTGTCCCGTTCATGGATGCGCAGCGGGCAATGAAGATCGCGCGGACCAGGGCAGCCGAATTTGGTGTCGATCCCCAGCAGATTGGCATCATGGGTTTCTCCGCAGGCGGTCACCTAGCCGGGTTTACCGCATTGCAACCGCAACGCGCTCTCTACGCCGGAGCCGACAAATATGAAAAAGTCAGCGCAAGACCGGATTTCTCGGTTCTTCTTTTCCCGGTCGTGTCGTTGCGCAAGCCCTATGATACAACCCGGACCCGGCGTGAACTCATTGGCGAAACGCCCAGCGCCGAGGCAGAGAATGCGTGGTCGCTCGACACTTATGCCAGCGCTGACGCTCCGCCGACGATCATTTTTGCATCGTCAGACGATAAAACCGCACCGCCGGGTCATGGGATCATGCTCTACGAAAAACTCAATGGCGCCGGTGCTTCGGCAGAGCTGCATTTGTTTCGCGACGGCGGCCATGGGTGGGGTCTGGGGCGCCCGGAGCAAGTTTTGAGCCAATGGCCGGACATGTTCGTCAAATGGTTTAATTCAGGAAAAGTAGTACAAAACAAGCAGGGAGAATGAAGATGGCAACCAGGATATTCCGCAAGCTGGCATTGCTCAGCACGACCGGATTGATGACTGCAAATATGGCGTATGCGCAAGATGCTGCTACCGTCGCGACCGAGACTGCCGAGGAGGCGGAGGCCGCAATTGTCGTGACCGGCTCACGAATCCAGGGCGCGCAGATCAACGACGTCCTCCCGGTCACCGTTCTGGACGAGCAACAGATCGAAAACACCGGTGCTTCGTCGGGCGACGAGCTTTTTCGTGCGCTTCCGCAAAACGGAACCATTGCGTTCAACGAACAAAATGCCACAACCCAGAATAATGTTCGCGGAGATGTAGGGTCGGTTAACCTGCGTGATCTTGGCACGGGCAATACGCTGCTGCTGATCAACGGTCGCCGCATGAACCTGCATCCCGGTTTCCAGACCGAACTTCTGGTGCCGGTCGTCAGTCCCGATACCAACGAGATCGCACCGGGCAGTGTTCGGCGGATCGAAGTCCTGCGCGACGGCGCGTCGGCCATTTATGGTGCTGATGCGGTCGCGGGTGTGATCAACACCGTGCTCAAGGGCAATTTGAAAGGCGGTTTTCTTGAGGCCGACTGGCGCGCGTCCGACGGAACCAGTCTCTACAGCTATTCGATCAACGGAGGACTGGGTTTTGATTTCGGCGGTGGCCGCGGTAACCTCACCTTATATGGCGGACACTTCCACGAAAACGGCCTCGGCGCGTCCGGACGCGAATATTCGCGCGACGATGATCGCACGCGATTATTGGTAGGCACCGATTTCGAAGGAGAAGCCTCGTTTAACAACCGCAATACATTTGGTCCGTTCGGCCAGTTTGATATTCAGGCCCCCAATAACCGTACGCCGATCAACGATGATGATTTCTATTTGCAGCCCAGCACGTTCACGGGCTGCCGGCTCAGCTTCGGTAATGGCATTTGTGCCCGAAATGGGGAAACGCCGACGACCGCTGTGCGTTACAACACTATTTTCGGCAACACGCTGATCAGCCGCAAGAACCGCTACAATGCAATGGCCCTGCTGAACTACGAGCTGACCGACAATGTCGAAGCCTATTTCGAAGGCAGCTATTACCGGTCGGAAAACGCGCGTCAAAATGATGCGTCGGCTATTCTGAGCGCAGTTCCCGTCGGCATTTCGCGCAACGCCTATTGGAACCCCTTTGGCCCAACCACCTTGGCCGGAGGGGGCGCTAACCCCAACCGGCTGCCCGGTACCACCATCCCGGCGACGGGCGCCGACATAATCATGGAACGGTATCGCTTCGTCGATGCGGGCAATCGCGGCGTGTTTGTTGATAAGAACGCCTATCGGCTTGTCGCGGGCCTGCGTGGCAATTTCGGTTCGTGGGATTTCGACACCGGCTTCGTCTATTCCGAATCGAAGCTCACCGATCTTGAAACCAACCGCGTATCGCTCACCGCGATGCAGCAATCTATCAACCGGACGACGCCAGATGCCTATAATCCGTTCAACGGTGGCTGCCTTGATGATCCCGGCCAAGGCGATTGCACGCCGAACCCGGCATCGGTAATCGACACGTTCCGTATCAACGTGTCCCGCAAGGGCGGGACCAGCCTCGCATTGGCAGACTTCAAGATCAGCCGTGATGATCTGTTCGTACTGCCCGGGGGTAACGTTGGTGTTGCAACAGGTATCGAATGGCGTCGTGAGACCTTTTTCGATGATCGCGATCCGCGTCTCGACGGCACGATTACATTTACCGACAGCGTCACGGGCGTCTTCAACGGCAGCGATGTGGCGGGAACCAGCCCGTCGCCTGACACAGACGGAACGCGCACGGTCTATTCGGCTTACGCCGAATTGTTCGTTCCTTTGGTCAGCGAAGATATGAACATTCCGCTGGTCGAGGCACTCAATGTTCAGATGGCGGGGCGTATCGAGCGCTTTCAGGATATCGACGCGACCGCGATGGTCCCGCGTGTCGCCGCATCTTGGACCACCATCCCGGGCATCACCTTACGGGGCGCATGGTCGCAAGGTTTTCGCGCGCCCAACTTGGTGCAGGTCAATGACGACGGCACAACCCGGTCCAACACCCGCGACGATTTTGTGTTCTGCCAGGCACAGGTCCAAAAAGGTCTGCTGTCTGGCCTCGACGCATGCCCGGGTGCCGGCGTCATCAGCTTCCGGTCGGGCGCGCGGACTCTCAAGCCCGAAGATAGCGAAAGCATCAACCTTGGTATCGTGCTTGAGCCGAAGTTTATTCCCGGTCTGACACTGACGGCGGATTATTGGCGGGTGAAGCAAACCGGTCTGGTCGGAACATTTGGCGATGATAACGCAATCGCGCTGGATCTTCTCCGCCGTCTGGGCGGCAGCACGAACCCGAATGTTATTCGTGCTGCTCCAACTGTAGATGATATCGCATTGTTTACGGGCACCGGCCTCGCACCAACGGGCCGGATCATTCAGGTTCTCGACCCTTATCTCAACCTCGACAGCCGCGTGTCTAAGGGTTGGGATTTTGGCATGGCCTATAATGTGCCCGATTTCGGCGCTGGTAAGTTCCGGCTCCGCCTCAATGCGGCGCGGCTGAAAAGCTTCGTGCAGAGCGCAGGAGTCGATGGCGAGGAACTGCTCGCAGGAATCGCCGCGGGTGATCTGCCGGCCGACGTGACCGTAGGCGGACTGGGCGAACTGCTCGAAATCGATGGCCGCCCCAAATGGCGTGTCAGCGGATCGATCAATTGGGAGAGCGGTCCGGTCGAGATTGGTTTGTTTGGCCAATATACCGGCAAGGTATGGGACACCAGCGTGGTGCGCGACATTTTACTGGTTTCGAATGATCCCAATGCCAATTTCTACAGGGTCAACGACCAGTTTCTAACCAACCTGTCGGTCTCTTATACGATCGATAATAATACCGGCTTGAACGGAACGCGGTTGCGCTTTGCGATCAACAACCTGTTTGACAAGGATCCGCCGCTCGCCGACGAAACCTATGGTTTCTACAGCGAGCTTTATACTGCGCGTGGACGGGTCTTCCACATCGAACTCCGTAAGAAGTTTTGATGTGATGTGGCGGGCAGGAACTTGGTTGTCGCTCGCCGCGATTATTGGGATAGGGTCGGTTGCGCACGCGCAGCCACCCGCTTCCAGTTCGAAGCCTGCGCCGTCAGGATGCGAGACAGCACAGGGCAGCGTCTATTTCGACTTTGAAGGCGCATCGCGCTCAACCTGCTATGTGGAGGATGATCGGACGCTGACAATATTGGTCACGCCAGAGCATCTGCCACCAATAAACCCGAGCCCCTGGTATGCTTTTCGCTATCGTTCAGTCGAAGGCGGCAAGCTCACCGTCAATGTGCGCTACATGGCTGCGCGCCACCGCTATGCGCCGAAATGGCGCGGGAGTGGCGACCCAGCGGCATTTTCAGTCACCGTTGCACAGGATAAAGATGCGGTATCGATAACGCTGCCGCCCGGGGAAGGGGTCGTCAGCGGGCAGCCGCTTGTGACATCGGGTCATTATGACGATCTACTCGGAAAACTCGCAAAAAACGGGAAAGGAAAAAGGGTCATCTTGGGCCGATCGCATGATGGCCACCCGATCAGGGCCGTGCGGCTCGGGAACGCAGATGCCCCGCGCCTCGTGGTACTACTCGGGCGACAACATCCCCCCGAAGTAACTGGTGCGACGGCCATGGACGCATTTACGTTGACAATTGCCAAGCTGATCCGTTCGGGCGCCATTGACCGCACGCAGTTCCAATTCTTGATTGTTCCTTTGCTCAATCCCGACGGCGTTGCGCGTGGGCATTGGCGCGCTAACCTGGGCGGCGTAGATCTCAACCGGGATTGGGGCACCTTCAAGCAACCGGAAACGCGCGCGGTCGCGGACTGGCTCGCCCGGCTACCGACCCAAGTAAGGCCAGCGCTCATGCTTGATTTTCATTCGACAAACCGGAACCTATTTTATGTGCAGGGTGATGAGGCAACAGCGCATGAAAAGGCGTTCCTTGCAGCTTGGCTTGGCGGCAAAGAGACCGCTTTTGCAGGCTTTCCGTTCAAGATCGAACCGCGCGATGCCAATCCCGGTTCGGGTACGACGAAGAACTGGTTCAACACCACCTATAGAATTCCGGCCTATACCTATGAGGTCGGAGATGACTCTGATCCTATAGCGGTTCGCGCAGCAGCCGAAGCACTGGCGCAAAATTTGATACCGTCGCTGGATTTGGCGTTAAAGGGAACACGGGACAAATAATTGGCAGCAAGGCCATTCCAGACAAAACCGGAGACCATAAGATGCGCGTTCGCCCGATCTATCGCCTCGCCAGCCTGCTTCTATGCGTCGGAGCATTTTTTGTGGCTTCGCCCGCAATGGCAAAAGCATGCGAAACATTGGCAACCGGGTCGTCGCAGATCGTTTTTTCGGGTTGGTCGGGGCCTAAACTGCCGGTTTTCGTGCACAAACCGCAAACGGCTGGAGCCAATAGCCGCATCCTTTTCGTCATGCACGGCGTCAACCGCGATGGTGATCGCTATCGCGACGAATGGCGTGATCTGGCCGACAAACATGACCTCATCATCGTCGTCCCAACATTTGGCAGAGCCGATTTTCCAACAACAGACTCCTATAATTTTGGCAATATTCTAGACAAGGACGGCCGTAAAAACCCGCAGGCAAAATGGTCTTTCTCGGCAATCGAGCCTCTCTTCGACAATATTGTCTGCCGTATCGCCGGGAACCAGAAGGGTTATGCGCTATACGGGCACTCGGCCGGCGGGCAATTTGTTCACCGATATGTGGCCTTTGCCAATGCGCCCCGTTTGGAGTCCGCGGTTGCCGCGAACTCCGGCTGGTACACGATGCCGGATGACGGAGCTTTCCCTTATGGTTGGGGCGGCAATGTTGCTGGGCTCGTATCCGCTGAAAAAGCGCTCCAACGGCGATTGACGATTTTGCTCGGGACCGAAGATATCGACCGTAATGATCCTAATCTGCGCATAAACGAGCAGGCCGACAGACAGGGGCTTACGCGCTTTGAGAGAGGGCATGGTTTTCTTGCCGCAGCGCGCAAGCTGGCAGGCCGGAATATGCCGCTGGGGTGGAAGATCGCTTACGCGCCCGGGATCGCGCACGACAATGGCGGCATTGCGCCGTTCGCCATTCCACACTTGCTTAGCTCGGCTACCCGTACATCAACACCGGACGCGGTCGATGCGGGCAAGACTGCCATCGCGAATCTAGGTTTGCGTAAAGATATTACAGCAGCGATGGCGACGATCGTGGAACTGGAACGTGACTGGGCTATCCAGCGGCTCATCGAACTGACTGAAATACCGGCACCCCCATTCGAAGAGACAGCGCGCGGGCTAGCTTTTGCCCGGATGCTTCGCGAAATAGGTGGCCTCGACGTTAAGATAGATGAAGTCGGCAATGTTATCGCGCGGCGCAGAGGCTCTGGCGCAGGTTCCGCTGTCATGGTCGCTGCCCATCTCGATACCGTCTTTGCCAAAGACGTGGACGTGACCGTTAAGCGCAACGGAGACCGGTTCACCGCCCCCGGTATCGGTGACAATTCGCGCGGTCTGGTGTCGCTTTTACTGGTTGCCAAAGCTTTGGCGCGTCATAACATTGGGACTGAACGCGATATCCTGCTGGTCGGGACAGTGGGCGAAGAAGGCACTGGCGACCTGCGCGGAATGCGCCATATCTTTGCTCAGGCAGGCCATGGCATCGGCAGCGTCATCGCAATAGATGGCGGCGAGATGGGACGACTGATCGATACCGCGGTGGGATCGAACCGATATAGGGTGAAATTTACGGGCCCGGGCGGCCACAGCTACGGTGCCTTCGGGACCGTTAATCCACATCATGCCACAGCGCGAGCGATTGCCCGTTTTCTCGACCGCGCCGAACCCGTTGCAGCCTCCGGTACGAAGGCAACCTACTCGGTTGCCTCGCTGGCAGGTGGACTTGGCATCAACGTCATACCAACCGACAGCGCGTTCGAAATCGATTTGCGTTCATCCGACGCAAACCGTTTGTCGGCTTTGGATTCGATTCTGCGATCTGCAATCGACGCTACGCTTACCAACGAGAATGCTGGAAAGGAGCAAGGTCAGCTGCTGGCCGTCGAAATCAAAGATCTTGGAAAGCGTCCGGCAGGTACCAATGTTATCGGCTCGCCGTTGGTCGCTCATGCCGAAGCGGCCCTTTCGTATTTGGGCATCGAACCGAGCCGCAATGCTTCGTCAACCGATGCAAACCTGCCCATGTCGCTCGGTATTCCGAGCATTACCATTAGCCGAGGCGGAATTAGCGAACGTTCGCATTCGGCCGATGAATATTGGATTGCAAAGGATCAGCATCTCGGCCCCCAAGCCGCACTACTGATTGGCTTGTTAGAGGCCCGAGTGGCGAATGAGGAGAGGGTTCAAAAATAAGTGGATATGCACTTGATCAACCCTGTTTTGTGGGTCTCTTCATCCGGTCAGTTTCGCCACCTGCTGCATGAGGCAGGCACCGGAGATTGAATGTGACTTTTTGGGTAGCAACTTTTCGGCGCAAATCCCTATGGCTACCCGAGATTAAATTGTCTTGATACACCAACCACCTTCCGCCATCACCAGCGTAATCGGAGGCAAGGCCAGTTGGGATTATTTGACCGCTTCAAACGGCGTAAGGCGAGGGATGCGGCACCG
>Ga0075154_10003223_pt1 | contig 10378 bp, 5 predicted proteins | sample JI71714BDNA_FD_70965 | JGI IMG/M metagenome (GOLD analysis project Ga0075154, IMG submission 70965) | Wastewater effluent complex algal communities from Wisconsin, to seasonally profile nutrient transformation and Carbon sequestration -... | ecosystem: Engineered > WWTP > Effluent > Algae...
TCCGATACAAAAGAATTTTATTAATATCCGTTACCGGTGCCGGGGTGGCAAATACAGTTTGTCCGTTTACGGCCACCACTTCCAGTCGCTTCTGGGTGCCGGTTACAAAACCGGATGCAGGTACCGCTTTCACCCGGCCATCTGCCGGATTGGCAACCAGAATATGATCCATGGCGGCATTACCGGCTGTCAGTGTATCAATCACCACCTGCCCTTTTACCTGCAGGGCGGCTGCCGGCGCGTTGGTACCAATACCCACCCATCCATTTTCGGTTATACTCATCCGTTCAATATTATTGGTACGAAAACGTAATGAAGCATTATCCGTAGTACCTACAAAGTGAATGCCCGGTGAGGTGAACGCATTGCCATCCAGGCTCCATACGGGCAGACTGGAAGACGATGTACCGCCCGCTGCCATTTTCAGCCACTTGGCCCCGTCGCAATAATAGATGCCCGGTGTTACATCGTTCACATTGGCCGTATTATACACCACCATACCCCGGTTAAAGGAAGTCATGGGTGCCGCGTTAGCCGTATTCACCAGGGCTACTCTCGGCAGCAGCAATCCTTTGTTTACGGACTCTATTTCGAGCACGGCATTGGCATTCAGCTGTGTCGGGTTATTACCGATTTTAACCTGGGCATCTGCCGCATAACCAACACCCATTAAGGTGATGAACATGCTCATGGCGAGTTTCCTGTATATTCCCTGGGTATTCAAAGTTTCTTACAGCTTTATTGTTTAATAAATTTTTGTCCGTTTCCGATCGGCCGGCCGTCTGCGCCGATCACCCGTATAAAATAGGTACCTCCCGCCAGGGCAGTCACATCTGCCGACACCAGGTTTTTGCCCGATGTAACCTGGATAACCTTACTGAACAACCGCTGGCTGGTTCCGCTGAAAATCACAAACTGTGCACGTCCCCGGTAAGTTGTGGTAAACACCAGGTTGACCAACGGTGTTACATTATAAACCGGATTGGGATAAACCTGCATGTATTCCTGCTGTTCACAATCCGTACGGACAACCACTACAGGAGAAAATGCAAAGGCACCATCTTTATCTACCATACGTAACCGGTAACTGGTTATAGAAATTGATTGTGCAACAACATGACGATATTGGTTACCGTTCAACAGGCCTGAAGCCAAAACTGTTGCCACGGCCTGATAGTGGACTCCATCGGTACTCTGCTCAATCACAAACCGGTCCGCGTTGAATTCACCGGATGTCTTCCAAGACAGACTGGCCGTACAACCCGCGGCAATGCCGGAAAAACTTTCCAGTCTCACCGGAAGTGTAGACACCAGTTTGCCGATACCGATGGCCGAAATATTGGTGATCATTGTACCCTGTAAAATGCTGTTGGCTGTGTTGCCCGTAGCTGTGGCATATCCGCTCAGATCCACCCAGCTGCTTCCATCCCATCCCACCAGCCTCAGTCCGGCCGTACTGGAAAATGCAGTCATATCCGGAATACTGACTTTAATAATTAAACCCTCGCCGGTGCCGGTAGTACCGGTACCCAGATTTCCGTTTGCACCGGTCTGCCAGTCCCACTGACCAACGGTACTCACTTCATAAACCGGAATAGCCGTGGATGTAACCGGATGCGTTCCGGCAAAAGGACCGGTAGGATCAAGATTATCAGAAGGATTACCCGGTATCCAGGCAGCGGCATACGCATCGCTGGCCAGTGAAGGCGCGGAGATTTCAAGCGTACGCAACTTATTGTCGCCGCCAATCGGAAAAACAAATGACCGGTTACCGTATTTCTTTACATAGCCGTCAATATGCACGGCGTCTGAACATCCGGTATAGTCTGCGGTATCAACGGCACTGAAATAACCTGGTATAGCGGATCTGTCTGTAGACCACCTGGCATCAGCCGCAGCCGGAATATTGATAATGGAATAATTAATCAGCTCCCCACCCGAGAAAACCATGTTTCCCTGAGCATATCCGCATAGCACGGACAGCCAAAAGACGAGTAGGGTGAGGATTAATTTCACGAAGAATAATTTGGTACCAGCATTTCATGAATGATGCCAGAAGTTTAATGGTTTGACATTCAATATATTAAATGAAAACCCTTAACCTCCTTTTTCCATAGTATGGACAGAAATTCCAAAATTTGCAGAAAATACGGTAATGTGTTCGTAAAAAAACGATTTTGAACATACCATATATATGTAACAATAAAACGGAGTGTGCCTGAACTAACCTTTAGGAGTATACGTATAGAGGCTTTCATTTGCAACTTATTATACCCATGAAAAACCGGTAAGTATTCATACTTAATTTTTACTTAACGCTTCTCTCTTACTAGGACAAGCCTGTGAAATAATGCTACTTTTAAACTCATTTTCATGCATGTTGCCACCACCAATGAAAAAATCCTTCATACCAGATAATCTCCTGAACAAAATGAAATCCGCTGTGGAAAGCTCCATGGACGGCATCGCCCTGCTTGATGCGACAGGGGCTTATATTTATTTAAATGAGGTTCATCTGTCCATGTTTGGGTATGCGAAAGAAGAAGAACTAATAGGAAAATCCTGGCAATCGATTTACGGTCCGGAAGAAACGGCCCGGATCAATGCAGAAATTTTCCCCCTGTTGATGGAACAAAAAAAATGGCGTGGAGAAACAAAAGGAAAAAGTAAACAGGGACTTCCGGTGTATCAGGAAATCACGTTGACAATCCAGGAGGATGGCGGCATCATCTGTATCTGCCGTGATATTGAAAAGCGGCTGACGGATTCACAGCAACTGCGGATGCATGAGAAAATACTGGAACAATCCAGGTCGATGCTGATTATCACCAACCGTGAACGGGAGATTACCTGGGTCAATGAGGCATTCTGCCAGATTACCGGCTACACCGCTGAAGAAGTAAAAGGTCAGATACCCGGTAAATTGCTGCAGGGAATCAACAGCGATCAGGCCATTATCCGTTCCTTCAGGCGTGCGCTGGATGAAAACAGCATCTTTCAATGCGAGTTACTGAATTATAAAAAAGACGGCACTCCTTTCTGGGCGGAAATTAAATGCCAGCCGCTGTTTGATGAACATGGAAAAGTGGAAGGCTTTTTTGCTATTGAAGAAGATATAACGGAAAGAAAACGAACGGAAGAGTTGCTCGAGGAACATAAGCTGCGGCTGGAAATGGCCATTGAAAGTTCAGGTGCCGCTCTCTGGGATTGGGATATTGCCAGCAATAAAGTGTACTATTCGCCAACCTGGAAAAAAATACTGGGTTATCTGGACGAGGAAATCAGGTTTAACCTGAGTGAATGGGAGGACCGGATACATCCGGAGGACAAGGATAAAACCCTGCAATGCCTGCACCAGTATCTTGAAGGGAAAGTACCAGCCTATGAAGCAGAAGTACGGCTGCGTCATAAAGACGGTCATTACCTGTCTTTCCTGGACAGGGGCCGCATCACTCATTACAACAATGACGGCAGTCCCGCGCGGATGATCGGGATCGGATTTAACATCAGTGAACTGAAAGAGACTCAGCAGAAACTGAAAGAAAGTGAATCCCGCTGGAATGCGGCACTGGAAGGCTCCGAATTCGGCGCCTGGGAATGGGACTTTGAAAACAACACGCTCTATTTCTCTCCGAAACTCAAAGAACTTTACGGATATAAACCGGAAGAACTGAACCCCACTCCGGAATTCTGGATCGGCACCTGTCATCCGGAAGACCTGGAGGAATCTAAAAATGCATTATACGATCACCTGCATAATAAATCACAGCATTTTAAATCAGATAGGCGGGTATTACACCAGGATGGCAGCTATCGCTGGTTTCAGAGCCGTGGTATCGTGATAAAAAGGGATGCGGACGGCAAACCCTTGAAAGTGGTAGGCTCCGTGGTGGATATTACAGGTCAAAAGAAACTGGAAGAAGAACTGATTGCCGCCAAGGAAAATGCGGAAGCGCATCTGAAAATCAAACGACGTTTCCTGGCCAATATCAGTCATGAAATCCGTACACCCATGCACGCAATCATGGGTATTGCCGAGCAATTATCCCTGTCAAAACTGGATGAAAAGCAGGAGTATTATCTGAAAATAATCAATGAGTCGTCAAAAGCATTGCTCAGCATTATTAATGACGTACTTGATATTTCAAAAATAGAAGATGGCAAAATGAAAATCGAGACCGTGGATTTCGGCCTGCGGGAAATTTTCTATAACGTCTTTAACCTGTTCAGCGATGCCGCCGCTGCGAAAAATCTCGCCTACAATGTACAGTTTGATGAAAAACTGAATAAAATATTCCTGGGTGACCCGGCCCGGATCCGGCAAATCATGCTGAATATTGTCAGCAATGCCGTAAAATTCACGGAGCAGGGCTCCATCACCCTTCAGTGCCGGCTGGCTTCCCGAACCGACAAATCATACCATGTTATTTTTGAATGTAGCGATACAGGAATCGGCATGAATGAGGATATGAAGAAAAGACTTTTCCAGGATTTTTCACAGGAAGATGAAAGCTTTGAACGGAAATACGGCGGCAGCGGACTGGGCCTGGCCATCACCCACGAACTGGTGAGCCTGATGGATGGCACAATCAATGTTATCAGTGAAAAAAATGCAGGCACTATGGTAACCATTAACCTACCCTTTGTGGAATCAAAAGAGATATTGAACAAAAATGCGGCAAAACCCGTTATCACCGCAAAAGAAGAACTGTCCGGCCTCAGTGTATTGGTAGCGGAGGACAACCAGTTTAACCGGCTGCTGCTGCAGATTATGCTCGGCAATAACGATATCAGTTATGATATGGCGGATAATGGCCTTCAGGCGGTGGAACTGGCCACCCGGAAAAACTATGATATTGTGCTGATGGATATACAGATGCCAGAAATGGACGGGATTGAAGCCACTAAGAAAATCAGGAGCATGACCGGGGATAAACTGCCCATCATTGCCATAACGGCCAATGCCGTGGAGGAAGAACTGAAAGCGTATATACGGGAAGGGCTGACTGATTATTTAACCAAGCCGTTTGATGAACAAAAACTGATCAATAAAATAAAAGAATACACGTCCTGAAACGCGTGATCACGATTCCATTCCCGGCAAAACCCGGTCCGTACAATAAACAACCACTATGATTCTGTCCGCATGCACGTACGTTTTCTGATTATTATATTATTACTGACCGTCAGTACCGGTTATGCCCAGTCAATCGATTCACTCGAAAAAATACTGGCACGCCCTTCTCTTCCCGATAAAGAGCGGATTGACAATCTGAATATCCTTGCCAGGGAACTGACATATGTAACGCCGATCCGCTCTATTGAAACGTCCAAAGAAGCACTGGAACGCGCCTCGGGGATACACTATGAAAAAGGGAAAGCCTATGCCTACCGCAACCTGGCCGGTGCCTATTCCTTTTACGGCAGTTTCTACCTGACCATTGACAATATGCAGAAGGCGTTGGAAATATTTGAACGCCTCCGGGATTCGGCCGGTGTGGCCAGTTGCCATATTTCGCTGGGACATACCTATCGCCGGTTGCGTAACCGGGCGTATGAACTGGAATACCACAAAAAAGCGTTTGAGATTTTTTCCCGGCTGAATATACCGGATCGGATCGGTGTCACCGCTCATAATCTCGGGGAAACCTATTTCAATATCGGCGACCTGGACAAAAGCTTTCAGCTTACGGAAAAAGCGATCATCATTAACGACTCGCTGCATAACCTCTCCGTTTTATCTGCCTGCTATAAAGTAATGGGCAATATATTTCTGCAGCGCGGCGACTATGATAAGGCGGAAAAAAACTTTCTCCAGGTACTACATATTTCTGAACAGCTGGGAGAAAATTCACAGAAAATTGCCAGTATTGAATCCATGATTCAGCTGGCTCAGCTGTATGATCACCGTAAAGAACAGGATAAAAAACTGCATATCCTCAACCAGGCCGCAGATTTTGTAAAAGTCAATAAACTTACAGACTATGTGGAACCGGTGTACATTAAGCTGGTGGAAGAATATATAAAACGGAATAACCGGGCCAAGGCACTGGAAATCATCAGTGCGTTTAAAAGCACGCAGGACTCCCTGACACGTATCCAGCTGGAAGACAGGAACCGGCTGACCCTCGGCTTTATCCAACTCTTCGAGATGGAGAAAAAAAACAGCCTCCTGTCGGAAACCAACCGCCAACAGGAAGAACGGATCAGGAACCGCAATACCCTGGTAACCGGCGCGGCCCTGTTTATGCTCCTCTTACTTGTGCTGCTTTTCCTGCTGATCCGGAATATCCGGAAATTAAAAAGGAATAATGCACTCCTGATGGAGAAAGACCGGATCATCACTTCTCAAAACAGGAAACTCGCCGAACTCAATGCCACCAAGGATAAATTTTTCAGTGTGGTATCGCATGACATGAAAGCCCCGTTGAACTCTCTCTGGTCCTTTACCAACCTGCTGGAAGAAAATATCAATGTGCTGCAACGGGAACAACTACTTGACCTAGTAAAAGAGCTCAAACAACACCTGGAGTCCACCACCAAAATGACCGACAATCTCATGACCTGGGCCAAACTCCAGATGAAAGAAATGAAGACTGAACCGGAAGAAGTTGATTTAAATGAAATTGTACGGGATGTAATCGGCCTTTATAAAGAGATTGTATTGTCAAAAAAGATTAAACTGATTAACCAGTTACCGACTGACGCCCGTGTCTGGGCCGACGGCAACCAGGTAACATTCATTATCCGCAACCTCGTGAATAATGCGATAAAATATTCCCCGCGGGGCGGCGAAATCCTGATTACCGGTGAATTTAGCAGCCCCGGTAACTTTAGTCTTAAGGTAGCCGACTCCGGTAAGGGCATTCAGGAAGCCATTATTGCCAAGCTGTTCACCAACGAAGCCATTCATAGTGCCAGGGGAACCGCCGGCGAACAGGGATCGGGCCTCGGACTAAAACTTTGCCATGAATTCACACAATTAAACCATGGCTCATTACTCGTGGCCAGCAAAGCCAGCCAGGGTACTGTTTTCTCCCTGATTTTACCGGCCAGACCGGCTATCTGACAACCGGTCAGCCCGGACGATGGAATAAGCCGGGATTTCAATACTTTTGCAGCACTCATTTAAGCCCCGTCTTACCAAAGGTGCTGAAAATGAGTTTTTTAGTCTGAATTAACCTGACCGGTCTTTCCGGTTTAAATAGTGTATACACATGAAATTTTACAACGTACTGATTAAATACCGTTTGTGGATTGGAGTGGCTTTAATAGCCCTTGGGGGATATGTGAATTTTGCCTCTTCCTTCTGGCCTGCTTTTCCCCTTTACCTGATCGGTGTAATCCTCGTAGCAGGGCATTTCTTCTTTGGTCCGCTCCGGCTGATTCAGGAGTATATGGAAAGCGGCGATATGGATGGTGCTGAGAAAATAATCAACTCCATTAAATTCCCAAACCTGTTATACAAACCCATCCGTTCCGTGTTTTATACACTGAAAGGAAATATCGCCATGATGAAACAGGATTTTGACGGCGCTGAAAAAATGATGAAGAAAGGACTGGATCTCGGTATGCCAATGAAGGAAGCCGAAGGAGCGAGTCTGCTGCAGATGGGAATGCTTTCCATGCAGAAAAATGACCTCAAACAAGCAGAAAGTTATATTCGCCAGGCCCTGCGTAAAGGTTTACCTGATAAAGAAAATGAAGCCGCTGCCTACCTGCAGATGTGCAGCCTGATGATGAATAAACGGGAATTCAGAGCCGCCAAGGATTTCTTCCGCAAAACAAAAGCATTAAAACCCACCACCCCGCAGATCGTGGACCAGATCAAGCAGATTGAGAAGTATATTTCGAGGATACCCGGGTAAGTTGACAGGTTAATAAGTTGAAAGGTTGACAGGGATGTCAACCTTTTTTTTGCAGTTGATTATATAGTAAATTGCCGGACAACTCAATTGCACCATGAAAAAAATTCAATGCTTAGCCGTACTGTTTCTCATCGCAGGAACACTCTCTGCCCAGCAAAATACATCCTCCCTGAACCTGATTCCGGTTCCTGTTTCAGTAAAACAAGGACAAGGTCAGTGTGTTCTTCCCTACAATGCCACCATTTATTACAACGGCCAGGAGGATACCCGCAAAATCGTGAATCAACTGGCTGACCGGTTAAATACAGGTGCCAATCTGATTCAGATTAAGAAGGGTAAATCGGAACTGTCAGGTGCTATTAATTATGTACTGACCAATGAACCCGGCCTACCGGCAGAAGGTTACCGGCTGATTGTTACTAAGAAAAATATCACGTTGAAAGCCAGCCAGGCGGCGGGTCTGTTTTATGGCACACAAACCCTGCTTCAATTATTACCGGCCGAAGTTGAAATTCCGGAGAGACAAAAACCGGTAAAAGCATGGAAATTGCCTGAAGTCACCATTGAAGATCATCCCCGCTTTGGATGGCGTGGCCTGATGCTGGATGTATCCCGGCATTTCTTTACTGTAGCGCAGGTAAAAGACTATATCGATCAGATGGCCAAGTATAAATTCAACCTGCTGCATCTACATCTCACCGATGATCAGGGCTGGCGTATCCAGATAAAGAGTTTGCCTAAACTGACTGAAGTGGGTGCCTGGCGGGTGGAAAGAACCGGCACTTTCGGCACATTGTCTAAACCACAACCGGGTGAAAAACCCACCTATGGAGGTTTCTATACACATGAGGATATTAAAGAACTCGTAAAGTATGCGGCTGACCGGTTCGTCAATATTCTTCCTGAAATAGATGTGCCGGGGCACAGCCTTGCCGCCATTACTGCATACCCGGAATTGTCCTGCACACCGGGTGAGTATTATGTAAGTCCGGGTGACCGTTTTATGATCTGGCCCGGTGGCGGGCAACATTTCTACGGCACACTCGATAATACCATTTGTCCGGCCCTTGAAAAATCCTTTGAATTTCTTGAAAAAGTATTTACAGAAGTGGCCGAACTCTTTCCCTTTGGTTATATCCATATGGGAGGCGATGAAACTGCCAGTAACTTCTGGGAGAAAAGTGAACAGATCAAAGCCTTGATGCAGGAAAAAGGTTTGAAAAACCTGGATGAAGTGCAGAGCTATTTTGTAAAAAGAGTGGAAAAAATCATCAACAGCAAAGGAAAGAAAATGATCGGCTGGGATGAAATTCTCGATGGCGGACTGGCACCCAATGCCGCCGTGATGAGCTGGAGAGGTATGAAGGGGGGTATTGAAGCGGCAAAACAAGGACATGAAGTCGTGATGAGCCCAACCGATTATGCTTATATTGACTATATGCAGGGCGATGCCTCTATCGAACCCCCGGTTTACTCCACACTCCGGCTGAAAAAAACCTATCAGTTTGAACCCGTTCCCGAGGGTGTAAATCCGGCCCTGATAAAAGGCGGACAAGCCAATCTCTGGACGGAACAGGTATATAATACGCGACATCTTCAATATATGACCTGGCCCAGAGCTATGGCCATTGCAGAAGCGTTGTGGAGCCGGAAAGAAAACAGGGTATGGGAGAATTTTTCCGGCCGGGTGGAATCTCATTTCAGCAGACTGGATGCAGCCGGTGTAAAGTATGCCCCCAGCCTGTACGACCCCATTGTTACAGTGGCCGCCAAAGACAGCAGCCTGCAACTGAGCCTGTCCACAGAAATCACCGGATTAACCATTCACTATAGTTTTGATAATTCCTTTCCGGATCAATACTACCCGGAATACAATGAACCTTTACTGATTCCAAAAGATGCCTCGACTGTAAAAATGATTACCTGCAGAAATAACCGGCCGATTGGACGGATGCTGGTGATATCCGTGGCCGATTTGAAAAAAAGAGCGGGTATTAAATAAGCAAAGCTGCCCGGAACTACTGCAATTGACTATGTAGATACACCTATTTTCGGATAATAATCGTTGCTGTTTCATTAATCTGCCGACAACTGTTTTATTTTTATATCTAAGGATAAGGTCCGGTTTCTACCGGCAGGTTTAATGGTTATATGTTCAAGATTCAAAAAAGACTGGTTCTCGTAACCAGTTTTTTTATTTTCCGGCCTCCCCGAAGATCAGACCGTTTACTGCCATTCCCCTGACTCAATAAGGCGGATCACCTGTGCCTGCAATTCCTTAACTGTTGCAATAAAAGCGCCCACCCTGACCGGTAATTGTTCAGCATACTCCGCTTCGGGATTTCGTGTCCGGGCTTCCAGCCATTTAATTTCTGATTGCAGGCTGCCGGCCCCGATCACACTCAGGGCAAACTTCATCTTATGTATCAGCCGGGCCGACCGTTCCCAGTCTGATGCCTGCAGGGCTTCCTCCATTTCCCCGGTAATTTCTTCCGCTGTTTCCCGGAACG
>Ga0075154_10003224_pt1 | contig 10377 bp, 11 predicted proteins | sample JI71714BDNA_FD_70965 | JGI IMG/M metagenome (GOLD analysis project Ga0075154, IMG submission 70965) | Wastewater effluent complex algal communities from Wisconsin, to seasonally profile nutrient transformation and Carbon sequestration -... | ecosystem: Engineered > WWTP > Effluent > Algae...
GACAAGGTGCTGGATATTGCCGGCGGTACCGGCGACCTGGGGCTGGCGTTTGCGCCCAAGGTGGCGCCGGGCGGCACTGTGGTGCACACGGACATCAACGAAGCCATGCTGCGCGAAGGCCGCGACCGCTTGCTTGACCAGGGTCTGGCGCTGCCCACGCTGGTGTGCGACGCGGAGCAATTGCCCTTCCCGGACGGTCATTTCGACATCGTCACGGTGGCTTTTGGCTTGCGCAACATGACGCACAAGGAACTTGCACTCAAGGAAATGAATCGAGTGCTCAGGCCCGGTGGAAAGCTGCTGGTGCTGGAGTTCTCGCGGGTGGCACCGCCGCTGGCCAAGGCTTACGACTGGTACAGCTTCAACGTGCTGCCGCGCCTGGGCCAGCTGGTGGCGGGCGATGCATCGAGTTACCGGTATCTGGCGGAATCCATACGCATGCACCCTGATCAGGAAACGCTGCGCGGGATGATGAAGGAGGCCGGTTTTGGCCATGTGGACGTGCACAACCTGACCGCTGGGGTCACGGCGCTGCACGTGGGTTTGAAGTGTTGAAAGACAGGAAACGTACATCATGAAATTCTGGGCTGTGTTGGTGGCTGCGGCCGTGGTGTTGTCCTCGCAGGATGCGCTGGCGCAAAAACGCCTGGGGGGTGGTTTGTCCTTTGGTAAACAGTCCACCAACGTGCAGCGCAGTGCGCCGCCTGCACAGCCGGGAACGCCGGTGCAGTCGCCCACGCAGAGTGGTGCGACCCAGAACGCGGCTCAGCGCCCGGCGACGGCGCCCAACGCCGCGCCGGCTTCGCGCCCGTGGGGCGGCATGCTGGCGGGTCTGGCCGCGGGCCTGGGCTTGGCCTGGCTGGCGTCGGCGCTGGGTTTTGGCGAGGCCTTCGCCCAGATTCTTCTGTTCGCGCTGCTGGCCGTGGTGGTCATGGCCGTGATCGGTTTTGTCATGCGTTCGCGCCAGGGTGGCAGCGGCCCGCAGCTGGCTGCGCAAGGCGCCGGCCGGGGCAGCAACCCGATGGCTTTCGACGGTGGCGCCACGCAGCCGCCGCGCGCCTACAGCCCGCAGAACGTGGGCAATGATTCTTCCGCGCGTCCCTGGGAGCGGACCCAGACCGCGTTCGATGCCACCCCGGCCAACGGCGGCAGCCTGATTGGCTCAGCCCTGGGTGGCCCGCAAACCTGGGGCATTCCGGCTGGCTTCGACATCGAAGGGTTCCTGCGCGCCTCCAAGGGCAACTTCGTGCGCCTGCAGGACGCCTGGGACCGTGCCGACATCCCGGCTCTGCGTGCCATGATGACCGACGAAATGGTCTCCCAGATCGAGGCGCAACTGGCCGAACGCGAGAGCCACACCGGTGCCACCGTGAACAAGACCGAGGTGGTCATGCTGGAGGCGCAGCTGCTGGGCATTGAAGAACTGGACGGCGAGTACATGGCCAGTGTGGAGTTCTCCGGCCTGATCCGGGAAGACCAGTCGGCCGGCCCCAACCCCTTCCGCGAGGTCTGGAACATCACCCGGCCCAAGGAAGGCCAGGGCGGCTGGCTGGTGGCCGGGGTGCAAGCCCTGCAATAAGTCAGCGCCGCAGCCCGCTGGGGCTTTATCCGTCAGAATCGGGGGCTTATGAACAAGCCCCCGTTTTCATTTCCGCCGGCCGATTTTTTGCAGCAGATGGCCGGTGCCGTTCCCGAGCCGCCGCCCTGGCTGCGTGCCGAGATCAGCAACCGCTTGCTGCTGCTGGTGAACCACGTGCTGATGCAGGAGCCCCAGGCCATGGAGCGCCTGAAGCGCCAGAGCGGCAAGGTCGTGCGCGCCACCTGGAGCCGGGTGGAGCTGGTGATGCAGGCCACGCCGGCCGGTTTGCTGGCCCTGGCCGACAGCGCGAAGACCCCCGATCTGGTGCTGGCCGTTCCGGAAACCTCCCCGGTGGCTTTGGCCCAGACTCTCATGCAGGGGCAGCGCCCGCAGGTGGACATTCAGGGCGATGTGCAACTGGCCGCCGAGGTGGCCTGGCTGGTGGACAACGTGCGCTGGGACGTGGAGGAAGACCTGTCCCGCCTGCTGGGTGACGCTGCGGCGCACACCCTGGTGAGCCGCCTGCGCGAGGCGGCCACTGCATTGCGGGCCTTTTTGCAACGCCAGCCCCTGCGCAGCCCGGGCGCTGGCAGCCAAGGGGCCGCATGATGCGCATTTTTCGTGGCTTTTTCATCGCCTGGGTGGTGCTGCGCTACGGTCTGGACGACCTCGTGTTGTCGGGCTTTCCCAACCCGGCCATACGCCTCCTGCGCCGCGTGTTGTCGGTGGGGCGCGACCTGCGCCACCCCCGCGGCGGGCGTCTGCGCGAAGCGCTGGAGCGCCTGGGCCCCATCTTCGTGAAGTTTGGGCAGGTGCTTTCCACCCGGCGCGATTTGCTGCCCCCTGACGTGGCCGATGAGCTGGCGTTGCTGCAGGACCGCGTGCCACCTTTCCCCAGCGAAGTCGCGGTACAGACCATCGAGCGGGCTTACGGCAAGCCGATCGATGAGGTGTTTGTGGACTTCGAGCACAAGCCCGTGGCCAGTGCCTCCATTGCGCAGGTGCACTTTGCCAAGCTGAAGGACGGCCGCGAGGTGGCCATCAAGGTGCTGCGGCCCAATATGCTGCCGGTCATCGAGAAAGACCTGGCACTCATGCGCATGATGGCCGGCTGGGTGGAAAAGCTCTCGGCCGACGGCAAGCGCCTGAAGCCGCGCGAGGTGGTGGGCGAGTTCGACAAGTACCTGCACGACGAGCTGGACCTGATCCGGGAAGCGTCGAACGCGGCCCAGCTGCGGCGCAACATGCAGGACCTCGATCTGGTGCTGATTCCCGAGATGCACTGGGAATTCTGCCGCGCCGAAGTGCTGGTCATGGAGCGCATGAAGGGCCTGCCCATCAGCCAGGTGGAGCGGCTGCGCAGCGCCGGCGTGGACATTGCCAAGCTGGCCCGCGATGGCGTCACCATCTTCTTCACCCAGGTGTTCCGCGACGGCTTCTTTCACGCCGACATGCATCCGGGCAACATCCAGGTGAGCGTGGAGCCAGGCAGTTTCGGGCGCTATATTTCGCTCGATTTCGGCATTGTGGGCACGCTCACGCAGTTCGACAAAGAGTACCTGGCGCAGAACTTCACCGCCTTTTTCCGGCGCGACTACAAGCGCGTGGCCGAACTGCACATCGAGTCGGGCTGGGTGCCGAAGCACACGCGGGTGGACGAGCTGGAAGCGGCCATACGCGCGGTGTGCGAGCCCTACTTCGACCGGCCGCTGAAGGAAATTTCGCTGGGCCTGGTGCTCATGCGGCTGTTCCAGACCTCGCGCCGTTTCCATGTGGAAATCCAGCCGCAGCTGGTGCTGCTGCAAAAAACACTGCTCAATATCGAGGGGTTGGGCCGCGAACTCGACCCCGACCTGGACCTCTGGAGCACCGCCAAGCCCTTCCTGGAAAAGTGGATGCTGGAGCAGGTCGGGCCACGCAAGTTCTTCGATCAGCTGAAGGCCGAAGCGCCACACCTGGCCAAGCTGGTGCCCGAGCTGCCGCGCCTGTTGCACGACTACCTGCGCCAGCGCCCCAACGACCTGCGCCGCGACCTGGACGAACTGGTGCGCGAGCAGCGGCGGACCAACCGCCTGTTGCAAACCATCATTTACGGCGGCCTGGGTTTCCTGCTGGGCCTGCTGGCCATGCAGGTGCTCCTGCGCATCCGCATCTGGTAGGCGGCAATTTATAATGGCGGGTTGCGCGCGCGGCAGGTGAACACCGGCCTGCGCGCCTTCTTACTCCCTTATCCATCTGTGCGTGCTTTGCACCCGAGACTGCCATGCCCATCTACGCTTACAAATGTGAGTCCTGCGGCCATGCCAAGGACGTGTTGCAAAAACTCTCCGACGCCCCCCTGACCGACTGCCCGGCCTGTGGCGCGGCCACCTTCACCAAGCAGGTCACGGCCGCCGGTTTCCAGCTCAAGGGCTCGGGCTGGTACGTGACCGATTTCCGCAACGGCGGCGGCGCTGCCAGCGCGCCGGCCTCTTCTGCCGCATCTCCCGCATCTCCCGCTGCCGCCAGCACCGAATCTTCCAGCGCGGCCAGCCCTGCGGCACCTGCCGCGGCACCGTCGGCCACCCCCGCCGCCAGCACCTGACAACCTGAAAGCAAACTATCTCATGGCTATGCGAACCGAATACTGTGGTCTGGTGACCGAGGCCCTGATGGGGCAGACCGTCAGCCTGTGCGGCTGGGTCAACCGCCGGCGCGACCACGGCGGCGTGATCTTCGTGGACCTGCGCGACCGCGAAGGTTATGTGCAGGTGGTCTGCGACCCCGACCGCCCCGAGATGTTCGCCCTGGCCGAAGGCCTGCGCAACGAGTTCTGTATCCAGGTCAAGGGTGTGGTGCGCGCCCGCCCGGAAGGCACCACCAACGAGCAGCTCAAGAGCGGCCGCATTGAAGTGCTGTGCCACGAGATCGTGGTGTTGAACCCGTCGGTCACGCCGCCGTTCCAGATCGATGACGACAACCTGAGCGAGACCACCCGCCTGACGCACCGTGTTCTGGACCTGCGCCGCCCGCAGATGCAGAAAAACCTCATGCTGCGCTACCGCGTGGCCATGGAAGTGCGCAAATTCCTCGACGCCCACGGCTTTGTGGACATCGAGACGCCCATGCTCACCAAGAGCACGCCCGAAGGCGCCCGCGACTACCTGGTGCCCAGCCGCGTGCACGACGGCCACTTCTTTGCGCTGCCGCAGTCGCCGCAGCTGTTCAAGCAGTTGCTCATGGTGGCCGGCTATGACCGCTACTACCAGATCACCAAGTGCTTCCGCGATGAAGACCTGCGCGCCGACCGCCAGCCCGAGTTCACGCAGATCGATATCGAAACCTCGTTCCTGACCGAAGAGGAAATCCGCGCCATGTTTCAGGGCATGATCCAGAGCGTGTTCAAGCACGCCATGGACGTGGACCTGGGTGAGTTTCCCGTCATGGCCTACAGCGAAGCCATGCACCGCTTTGGCTCCGACAAGCCCGACCTGCGCGTGAAGCTGGAGTTCACCGAGCTCACTGACGTGATGGCCGATGTGGACTTCAAGGTATTCAGTGCGCCGGCCCAAATGAAGAACGGCCGCGTGGTGGCCCTGCGCATTCCGGGTGGCGGCGAGATGAGCCGCAGCGAGATCGACGCGCACACCGAGTTCGTGAAGATTTACGGCGCCAAGGGCCTGGCCTGGATCAAGGTGAACGACGTGGCGCAGGGCCGCGACGGGCTGCAGTCGCCCATCGTGAAGAACCTGCACGACGCGGCCATTGCGGCCATCCTGCAGCGCACCGGCGCGCAGAACGGCGACATCCTGTTCTTCGGCGCCGACAAGGCCAAGGTGGTGAATGACGCCATCGGCGCGCTGCGGGTGAAGATCGGACACAGCGAATTTGCCCGAGCCAAAGGGCTGTTCGAAAGCCGCTGGGCACCGCTGTGGGTGGTGGACTTTCCCATGTTCGAGTTCGACGAGGAAGCCGGCCGCTGGAACGCGGTGCACCACCCCTTCACCGCGCCCAAGGACGGGCACGAAGACTACATGGACACCGACCCGGGCCGCTGCGTGGCCAAGGCCTACGACATGGTGCTCAATGGCTGGGAGCTGGGCGGCGGCTCGGTCCGTATCCACCGCGCCGACGTGCAGAGCAAGGTGTTCCGTTCGCTCAACATTGGTGCGGAGGAAGCGCAGCTGAAGTTCGGCTTCCTGCTCGACGCCCTGCAGTACGGCGCGCCGCCCCACGGTGGCCTGGCCTTTGGTCTGGACCGCCTCATCACGCTCATGACCGGGGCCGAATCCATCCGCGATGTGATTGCCTTCCCCAAGACCCAGCGCGCCCAGTGTCTGCTCACGCAGGCCCCGAGCACGGTGGATGAGAAGCAATTGCGTGAACTTCACATCCGTTTGCGCAATCCCACGGTGGCGTAGTCCTAAGGTCTGGCCACCGCGGCTCGGGCCTTCGGGCCTGGGTCCATAATGGACTTGTCGTTCAACTTGCACAGGAGGAAGCCATGAACACTGCCACCGAATCCACCACCGGTTCTGCCAGTACCGCCACCGATCCCAAGGACAAGCTGGTGGCTGACCTGAAAGTGGTGATTGCCGACGCAGAAGAACTGCTGCAAGCCACCAAGCACCAGACGGGCGAGAAGATCGTCGAACTGCGGGAGCGCATGACCGAGAACCTGCGCGAGGCGCGCCACAAGCTGGCGGACGCCGAGGACGCGCTGCGCGTGCGTGCCCGCGAGGCCGCCAAGGCCACCGACCACTACGTGCACGAGCACCCCTGGAGCGCCATCGGTATTGCCGCGGGCGTGGGCCTGGTGCTGGGCATGCTGATCGGCCGCCGCTGATCGGCCAGCCACCTTTCCTGCCATGAGCGATTCGGGTCCGGACACCGCCGCCGGCCTGAAGGCCTGGGCGCTGGACGCTGTGCGCTGGGCGCGCGTCCGGCTGGAACTGCTGGGGCTGGAGGCCCGGGAGCACACCACCGACGCGCTGGTACTTCTGCTCACCAGCCTGGCGGCGCTGTTTCTGCTGAGCCTGGGGCTGGTGTTCTTCTCCGTGCTGGTCACGGTGCTGCTCTGGGACAGCCACCGCACGCTGGTGCTGGCGCTGTTCACGGCCCTGTTCCTCACCTTGGGTGTTGTCTGCGCGGTCGTGGCGCGCAACGCGCTGCGCCGCTCCCGCCAGTGGTTTGCCGCCAGTCTGGGTGAACTGCGGCAGGACGAAGAGCGCCTCAAACCATGAGCCCGCAACGCCAGGCGCTGCTGGAGCGCAAGTTGCAACTGTTGCATGAGTCTGCGCTATACCGCGACCGCTTCACTGCGCGGGCACAGTCCCTGCGCCCCCTTTTCGCCGGTACCGACCATGCCCGTCAGGGCTGGCGCTGGTTGCGCAGCCATCCCGAAGTATGGGTTGCCGCGGGTGTGGCGCTGCTGGTGGCCCGTCCCAGACGCTTGGCGCAATGGGGGAGCAAGGCGTGGATGCTGTGGATGTGGAGTCGGCGCATCAAACGCTGGATTCAACCCAAAAATTCCGCAGAAACAACTGCGCTCAAGCAGATTTTTCTTGGGTTGCGTCAAATGTGGCCGATAGAATGAAGCTGAGGCAGCCAGCCACGCTAGGCGGGCACTGATTCCACAGCGGGCGCCTTGAATCGCCAATGCTCAAGGCACCAAAGACAGGATAGAAGCAGATGTTCGTCATTATTGGCTACGTGGTCGCGCTGGGCTGCGTCTTCGGCGGCTACATCATCGCGGGCGGCAACATCGGGGTCATCCTGCGCGCCTTGCCCATTGAGATGTTCATCATTCTGGGCGGTGCGCTGGGCGCCTTTGCGGTGAACAACCAGCCCAAGCTGCTCAAGGCGGTGGGTGGTGCTTTCGGCAAGGCCATGAAAGGGTCCAAGTACACCAAGGACCGTTACATGGAGTTGCTGGCCATGCTGTACGAAATCCTGCAGAAGGCCCGCAAGGAAGGTCTCATGGCCATCGAGGCCGACGTGGAAGACCCGGACAACTCTCCCCTGTTCCAGAAGTACCCCACCGTGGGCACCGACCACCATGTGGTGGAGTTTGTCACCGACTACCTGCGCATGATGGTTTCTGGCAACCTGAATGCCCACGAGATCGAGGCGCTGATGGACAGCGAGATTGAAACCCACCACAACGAGGAGCATGCCGTGGTGGGCGCTTTCCAGCGGCTGGCCGGCGCGCTACCAGCCTTCGGTATCGTGGCGGCCGTGCTGGGTGTGATCAAGACCATGGGCTCGGTGGGCCAGCCGCCGGCGGTGCTGGGCGGCATGATCGGCTCGGCGCTGGTGGGTACCTTCCTGGGCATTTTCCTGGCCTACGCCATCGTGGAGCCGCTGGCCGGCCTGCTGGAGCAGAAGGGCGACGAGGCGTCCAAGGAATTGCAGTGCATCAAGACCACGTTGCTGGCCAGCATGCAGGGATACGCCCCCATGACGGCCATTGAATTCGGGCGCAAGGTGCTGTACTCCACCGAGCGGCCTTCGTTCAGCGAACTGGAAAGCCACGTCAAGACCAAGAAGTGAGCCCGGTGCTCCCTTCCTGAACGCAGACACACCCCATGGCAGCCGGCGGCAAGCAACTCCAACCCATCATCATCAAGCGCGTCAAGAAGGGCGGGCATGCAGCGCATGGGGGCGCCTGGAAGATTGCCTATGCCGACTTCGTGACGGCCATGATGGCCTTCTTCCTGCTCATGTGGCTGCTGGGTTCCACCACAGAAGGAGACCGCAAGGGCATTTCCGACTACTTCAACGCCCCGGTCATGGTGGCCCTGTTTGGCGGGACTGGCTCGGGCAGCAGCAGCAGCATCATTCAGGGCGGCGGGCAGGACATCACCGAGACCATCGGCGAGGTCCGGCGCGGAGAGACCGATTTCAATTCGGCGGATGCGGTGGCCCGCCTGGCCAAGCAGGAACAGGCACGGCTGGACCAAGCCCGCCTGGAAGGCCTGCGCGACAAGATCGAGAACCTGATCACGGTGAATCCCAGGCTCAACGAGTACAAGGACCAGATCAAGCTCGATATCGTGGCCGATGGGCTGCACATCCAGATTCTGGACGAGCAGAACCGGCCCATGTTCGATTCGGGCAGTGCGGTGGTGCGTCCTGAAATGCGCAGCATTCTTCGCGAAATCGGCGTGGCCCTGGCCGACGTGGAGAACCGCGTGGCGCTGGCCGGACATACCGACGCCACCCCCTACGGCAGTGGCCAACGCGGCTACAGCAACTGGGAGCTCTCGGCCGATCGTGCGAACGCATCGCGCCGTGAACTGGTGGCTGCGGGCCTGCCTGAAGACAAGCTCACCCGCGTGCTGGGCCTGGCTGCGAGCCATCCGCTGCTGCCCGACGCGCCCACCGACCCCGTGAATCGGCGCATCAGCATCATCGTGATGACCAAGGAAGCCGAAGAGCGCCTGGGCCAGCCCTTTGCGGCCGAGGGGGGAACCCCCGGCGCAGCCACTCCCGGCGTAGCCCCGGTGGCACCTGCTCCTCCTGCGCCCGGTACCGCTCCCACTACGGCGCCCGGTGCGCCACCGGTGAGCGTGTCACCAACGCAGGGCGAGGTCGTGCTTCCCAGCCCGTTCCGCATACCGCTGCCGCCCCCATTGCAGCCTGCGCCCGGTGCACCCAACTGATGCCGCATGCGACCTTTTCGGGCCCGCGCTGATGAAGCACTTACACTTAGCGTTCCCTCCACCCGGAGCCTCCCATGGCTGAATTGCGATTTCTGATAGTTGATGATTTTTCTACCATGCGGCGCATTGTGCGCAACTTGCTCAAAGAGATCGGGCATGCCGACGCCGACGAGGCCGAGGACGGCGTGGCCGCGCTGCACAAGCTGCGCAACGGCAGGTTCGACTTCGTGGTCAGCGACATCAACATGCCCAACATGAACGGCTTCGAGTTGCTCACCCAGATCAAGAGCGACGAGAAGCTCAAGCACATTCCGGTGTTGATGGTGACTGCGGAGGCCCGCAAGGAAGACATCATTGCTGCAGCGCAGGGCGGTGCGGCGGGTTACATCGTCAAGCCCTTCACCAAGGCCACGCTGGAGGAAAAGCTGGCCAACATCTTCAAGAAAATGGGTTGGTAGGAGTAATCCGGCATGAGCAACGATCCCAGCGCATCACCGGAGCAGGCGTCCGGATCGCCCGCGGAGGGCAGCCCTGCCCCCGAGGAACACAAGACCCTGGAGATGTATCAGCGGCTGGGTGCCATCACCCGGCAACTGCACGACGCCCTGACGGAGTTGGGTTACACCCCGGTGCTCAAGGGCGCGGTGGAGGAACTGCCCGATGCGCGGACCCGCCTGCAATACATTGCGCGACTGACCGGCGAGGCCGCAGAGAAGGTGCTCAATCGGGTGGACGAGGCCAAGAGCGAGCAGGAGCAGGTTCGCGACCACAGCAAACAGTTGTACGACACCATTCAGCGTGTCCCCGGCTTGAAATGGGCCATGCCCGAACTGACGGACTGGTCCCAGAAGATCCAGGCCAGCGCAGAGCGGACCGACCAGCACCTGACCGAAATCATGATGGCGCAGGACTTCCACGACCTCACCGGGCAGGTGATCGGGCGGGTGGTGACGCTGGCGGCCACCATCGAGGAGCAGTTGTTGCAGTTGCTGGTGGAATCGGCCCCCCACGCGACAGGCCAGCAACCCGACCCTCAGGTGGGCCGTGCCGCTGGTGGAGCGCCTGCTGCAGCGCCCAAGGAGGGTCTGTCCGGTCCGGTGGTGAACCCCGAAGGCCGCAGCGATGTGGTCACCAACCAGGCACAGGTCGATGACC
>Ga0075154_10003225_pt1 | contig 10377 bp, 11 predicted proteins | sample JI71714BDNA_FD_70965 | JGI IMG/M metagenome (GOLD analysis project Ga0075154, IMG submission 70965) | Wastewater effluent complex algal communities from Wisconsin, to seasonally profile nutrient transformation and Carbon sequestration -... | ecosystem: Engineered > WWTP > Effluent > Algae...
TGCTGATTTCTTGGATATTTTACACTATGGAGCAGATTGGGGACTCGTCCGAAAACCCGTTTGAAAATTCTATCAACGATGTGCCTATGTCCGCTATTTGTAGAAATATAGAAATAGACCTGCGCGAGATGCTGGGCGAAAAAGAGTTGCCCGCAAAAGTAGCCGCAAAAGATGGTATATTGATGTAAAAGGTTAGCAATGCTCAAAGTTTGCGCTTTTTTACCCACTTGAATGTACCAAATCATCCCAAATTTATACAAAATATGCAATTAAATCATAAATGGAGGCTTATTTTGGGCAAAACTGCTCAAGAGGAGAACCAAGACGACAGCCAAGGGGAAGAGGGCTTGCCCAAAGAGTTGCTGGAGATGGATGCGGCGTTGGAGAATTTATACAGCAGCGAAAAAAGCGCGGGATTGGGGGGAAGTAGTCCCAAAATAAACCGTTGGTTGGGGGATATACGCAAGTATTTTCCCAAATCTGTAGTCCAAATTATGCAAAAAGACGCTTTGGAGCGGTTGGGACTTAAACAGATGCTATTAGAGCCCGAATTGTTGCAAGCGATGGAACTAAATGTGGATTTAGTGGGTACATTGGTGAGTTTGCAAAAAGCTATGCCCGCCAAAACGCGAGAAACTGCCCGCACGGTTGTTCGCAAGATAGTGAATGAGTTGATAAAAAAGTTGGAAAATCCCCTCCGACAAGCCGTAACGCGAGCGATAAGCCGCGCCGTCCGCAATCCCAAACCCAAGTTGGCAGAAATCAACTGGCATAAGACCATACAAAAGAATATGCAGCACTATTTGCCCGAGTTCAAAACTGTAGTTCCCGCGCGTTTGGTGGGCTACGGGCGCAAAGGGCAGGGGCTAAAAGAGGTGATTTTGTTGCTCGACCAAAGCGGTTCTATGGCAAGTTCGGTGGTGTATGCGTCCGTATTTGGGGCGGTTTTGGCCAGTTTGCCCGCGCTTAAAACTCAAGTGGTCGTTTTTGATACAGAAGTGGTTAATCTATCCGAACAGCTAAAAGACCCTGTAGATTTGCTGTTTGGGGTGCAGTTGGGCGGCGGCACAGACATCAATAAAGCGCTGGCTTATGTGGAAACGATTATCAGCCAACCTTCTGACACAATTATTGTTTTAATCTCTGACTTGTACGAGGGGGGCAATAACAGCCAAATGTTGAAAAGGGTAGCTTCGCTCAAGGCGGCTGGAGTTACGCTGGTGTCTTTGCTATCTTTGGACGACAACGGCAGCCCGAGTTATGACCGCAGGAATGCAGATTATTTCGCCCAAATGGGTATAGCTGCTTTCGCTTGCACTCCAGATTTATTCCCCGATTTGATGGGGGCGGCTTTGGCCAAAAAAGACCTTCAGTTGTGGTTGCAAGGACAGCGGGGGCAAAGTTAAAATTTTTATAAAGGCTTCTATCAAAAGCCACCAATTCCCAAAGAACAAAATAATGAACCCGATATTAGATGAAATAGCCAAAACGAGCATACAATTGATGCTCAACGAGCCCTTTTTTGGGCATTTTTTCACCTCTATTATAAAAGACGTTTCCAAAGAAACCGAATCTGTTTCGTTAGAGCCCAACCGTTTGGATATGCTCAAGTTGATAATCAACGAAGATTATTGGAAAAGTGTTTTGACCACCACCGACCCCGAAACGACCAAAAACGTGCGCTATGGGGCTATCAAACATCAAATTTTACACTTGGTGTTGAAACATATCTTGCGCGTGCAAGATTTTGGCGATAAGCAACTGTTTAATATGGCAGCCGATTTATCCGCTAATCAATACATCAGCAAGCACCAATTGGATGAAGAAGCCATCACGCTGGAAAAATTCCCCGAGTTTAAATTAGAACCGCAACAAACGCTGGATTATTATTATAAAAGACTCAGAGAAGAAGCCGATGCTATAGACGCGTCGGGTCAAGGCGAGGGCGAAAATGAAGAGGAGGATGACCAAGAAGCCAACGGCGGGGGCGGTAGCAATAACAATGAGGACGACGAGCAAGAAAAAGAGGATAAAGAGTACGAACCCAATCCCAAATTGAACGAAGCTCAAAACCAACTGCAAAAATTGCGCGAGGACAAGAAAAATTTGCACCTTCAGCAGCATAAAAATTGGGAAAAAATAGCCCAAATGACCACTGCAGAGCGTAAAATTATGGATGCTATGATAAACGAGGCGATTATCAACACAATGCAGCGCACCCGCCATAAACAAAGGGGAACTTTGCCCGGAGATTTGCAGCAGTATTTAGACCAATTGTTGGAAAATCTAAAACCGAATATCAACTGGAGAAGAGTTTTGCGCCTATTCGCTGCTACCAGCTCAAGAACTTATCTAAAAACGACCATACAAAAAGTTTCCAAACGTTTTGGCACCAGCCCAGGGATTAAAATCAAACATCGCCAAAAACTATTGGTGGCTATAGATACCTCTGGTTCGGTTTCTGATGATGAATTGAAAGAATTTTTTGGGGAAATGTACCATATTTGGCGCAATGGGGCTGAAATTCGGGTGATAGAATGCGATACCCAAATCAATAACGTGTACGATTATAAAGGCAAACAGCCCACAACGGTAAGCGGAAGGGGGGGGACAGATTTTGACCCGCCTTTTGAGTACGCAAACGGGGATTACAAACCCAACGCTATTGTTTATTTTACCGACGGGGGTGCGCCCGCGCCCACTATAGCCGCCCGCGTGCCTGTGCTGTGGCTGGTTAGTGCGAACGGGATTACAGAAGAGCAGTGGGATTTTTTGCCCGGACGCAAGGTTAAAATGACCAAACAGGTGTAAAAGGAAAGGCGGGGAAGTGAGAGGTGAAAGGTGGGGAGTGGGAGGTGGGAAAAGAAAACAACTAATCACTAACAATTAACAACTAACAACTAACCATTATAAAAAAGGTATGAATTTTCGCTTAGTTTTTATCTTCCAACTGCTTATATTTATCGGTTGCGGGGCGGCAGTTACGGACAATCCCATAGCAGAAGTTCAACCCACGATAGCGGCGGATAAAATGCAGCCAATTCTATCCGATATACACTTAGCGGAGGGTTTATTGGCTACTGTTGCGGATAAAATAGAGCGGGATAAATTGGCTAAGGCGTATTATGGGCAGATATTGGCAAAGCATAAAGTTAGCACAGTTGATTTTGAACAAAGTATGCAGGCTTATTTCCGCTCGCCCACCAAATTGGCTGCTTTGTACGAAAAAGTTTTGGCTGATTTGCAACAAAAAGAAGCGCAATAAACCCCTTTTTTTAACAAAGAGGATAAAAAAAACGCAAGGCTTTAATAGCTTTGCGTTTTTTGGTTTGGATAAGAAGCGGATTAGATTAACGTTCGATGACGGCGGATAAACCCCGCTCTTGTAAAGCCTCTTTGTAGGGGCGAAGGGTGTCGGCATCGGCAGATTTTACCGTAGCTTTGCCGTTGAAATGGATGATATAACTCAACTGCTCGGCTTGGCTGCTGCTGTGGTGGCAAACTTGCACAAAAGACTCGATAACCCATTCAAAAGTGTTGTGATTGTCGTTATAAACAACCAATTTTGCCGCTTCGGTGGTTTGTGTGGATTGCGAAAGCAGCGATTCTTGCTCTTGCGCAAAAGTTGGGAAAAAATTTGTCATATTGCGTATCCGTTTTTATGGTGGAGGATAAAATTATGCTATCCAAGAGGGTACAAAATGCTCACGGTTTTAGGTTTATTTTTATCAACTCGCTGCTGTGCATATCCGAATTGAGTTCTATAGTTTGGCGTTGATTGCCCGAACTTACGCTGATAGTGGCTGTGTTGGGGGGGATAGTTCCCAAATTGACCGCTTGCATCAGCAGTATGTTATCGGTCTGTTCCAAGTCGAGGCGGATAATTTTCTTTTCGGCGGTAAGTCCCCAATTATCTAATAGAAGTTGCCCGTTCCAAAACAGTTTGACCGTATCGCCATCTATTCTATTTTTATCCCAAATGGCAATTTCTACAGTTGGCTTTTTTACCCGAATGCTGGTTTTTTCCGATAATTTGCGGGTGGGGATGGGTTGATTGGGGGGAAATTCAAACTTGCTGCTGTCTGTGGGTTCAATCGGTTTGTCAATTGGTTTTCGCGGGCGTTGGATGACAATCGCACCTTTGGCACAATCGCCTCCCCAGCCAGACCAACCCTCCCAACTACCAGCGAGAACATCGTTGCTGTCTTTTACCGCGTGTAGGTTCTGGGGGATAAGTTTAACCCGATTAAAACAAAAAGGGCTGGAATAGGCTTGCGCGCTGTCTGTTTCCCAACGTAGTTGCCCGTTATGTATATAAGCGTGGATTTGGTAGCTAGCGTTGAGGCTTGTGTCGCCCCAAAAACCGATTTTATAAACACCCTTGTATTTATTTTCGCCGTCTGGGTACAAATCTATCCAAAGTTTGGCTGTAGGTTCGCCCTTTTTCCATAAACCGTCAGCCCAATAGCTGTTGTAACCTTCGCGCCTGCTGGCGGCTTTGGATTGGTCTACAAAACCCTCCCAATGCCCAGAAAAATCTGGATTTTGAGCTTGTAAGGATGCGAGGCATAGGGCAAAAAAAGAGCTGATTAGGGTTAGGTTGGCAAACATAAGAGAGAAAATTGGTGTTAAGTTCAAATACTGAACCACAAAATTAGCACTTTTATCCAAAAAAGAGAAAATAAAACGTTTTTATTATCAAAATTTATTAAAAAAAATACAAAAAATGAGCGAAAAAAGCGAACAACTCCACCAATATGCGCAATCGCATAGCCAATTTTGGGCTGAAACAACAGCTGAAGTATTGAAGGGGTTGGAACGGGCTACTCACTTGCGAACTTTGGCGGCGCAGATGCTATCGGGTAGTTTGCAGGGGCAATTTTTGAGCCTTTTGAGCGAGCTTATCCGCCCCCAAATGGTGGTCGAAGTGGGTACTTTTACGGGCTATTCGGCTATCTGTTTGGCTCAAGGCTTGGGCGAGGGGGGGATGTTGCACACTATAGAAATAGACGAGGAAAAGCAGCTGATTATCAACGAGTTTGTACAAAAAGCGCAATTGCAGGACAGTATAAAATTGCATTTGGGCGATGCGCAAGAGATTATCCCCACACTTGAGGACGGGATTGATTTGTCGTTTATAGACGCTGACAAAGAAAGTTATGATTTGTACTACGAGCTGCTACTCGCCAAAACCAAACAGGGGGGATTTTTGTTGATTGATAATGTGCTTTGGCACGGGAAGGTGTTAAATTCGCAACCGGATAAAAAAACCGCACTAATCCAGCAGTTCAATCACAAGGTGCTGAACGATAAAAGAGTACGCCGCTTACTCCTGCCTTTGCGGGATGGGATTTTGTTGGTCAAAAAATTATAAAAAGGATATTTTTATCCCTAAAATGCTAATAATAAGGCAAAAAAATACAATTTTTTCAAAAAAAAATAAGTAAGCGAATGCATCTCCAAAAATATATTTTATCTTTGCGCCCTGCAAGACTATCTTAAAAATTTCAGTACATATTTTCATCCTAATCATTCAACTTGCTTGCTTTATGTTCAAAAAAATACTATCTTTTGCCTTCTTGTCTTTAATCGCAAGTGTTAGCTCGCTTGTGGCTAATCGCCCGCTTTCTGAAGGCGAACAAGAAATTGAAGACCAGCGACTATACATTCAAGAATATCAATACTTAGCTGTAGAAGAAAGCAATTATAGCCGTATTCCAGCCGCTATAATTATGGCGCAAGCTATATTAGAATCTGCATCGGGCAAAAGCCCCCTCGCCAAAGCCACCAATAACCATTTTGGGATAAAATGCAAACGGGGCGAGAATGTAAACGATATGTGTTATTACTACGCTTCGCCAGAGCAAATAGGGAACGGTTACACCAAAGTTAATAGCTATTTTCGCAAATATGCCAGCGTGCAAGAATCTTACCGCGACCATTCAGAGGTTTTATTATCAGCTACTTATGCGGGAGTTCGGGGCTTATCGCCTGTAGATTATCGCAATTGGGCGCAAGAAATTCAGAAAAGTGGCTATGCTACAGATAAATCCTACGCCAATAAACTAATAGACTTGATAGAAAGACACGAGTTGTATAAATTAGACGAAAAAAAAAGTATCTATACCGACCCGCAAGCCAAAAAAGATTTCTTCCAAGCGGTTCGCACAGAAGCCAATAGCGGATTATTTGATAGCCAAAGCCGAATGACCGAATGTGAGTATAAATTTCAAACTCAAGCTGAAGAAATAGCCATTTTGCGCCACGAAATCGAACTGTTGAAAGCTACTATACACACTTTTGAAACGGTAATCGCGTTACTACAGGAAGAGGTGCAAAAATTGGACTATCAAATCAATAAAGACCCGTTGAAAAATAAATACGATGAGTTTGGCAACCCTACAGCCAGCGCACAGGTTATGTTCTTCCCAGTCAAAAAATTGGATTCACGCAGCACCACCGATATTAACGGGCGTTTGGCTACCATAATGCGCCAGGGCGAAAATATGCTCTCCATAGCGAATAGCCACAGCAAAAATTACGCGGACTTGCTCAAGTATAATGATATTAGCGAAGAAAAAGCACAAAATTTGCCAGCAGGCTACTACATATTTTTAGAACCAAAAGGCGATACTTACGAATCTGCCGAAGGAATCAACGCTTACCACGAGGTTTCCCCAGGACAAACGATGCATATGATTTCTCAACGTTATGGGGTGAAAATGAATAAATTGTATCAAAACAACTTACTCAAAGAGGGCGAAGAACCCGCCCCCAACGAACGCATCTATCTAAATAAAAAACGCAGCCAAAAACCAGCCATATTGCAAAATGTAGCCCCAGCTAATAGCAACCAGTTCGGCAGTGGTGGTCGTTAGGCACTTGTTACTTCTGTGAAGAGATACCGTATTTATTGTGGTGTCTCTTTTTTTTGCTATTATTATCCAATTCCTCACGTTTGTAACTTTTTTACGAATATGAACGTTTATCTGCTACTCATTTCCTCTGTTTTGTGCCTAACCAACTCTTTATCGGCGCAAGATAGCGTAGAAGACCAACATAACGCTGCCAAAAAACTTTCAATGTCTGGGCAGTCTAGCCCTAGCCATAAGCCCAATCCGAAAGCAAAAGCTAATCTGACCGCCTCTTTGAGAACAAAAACGAACAGTTCCCTGTTTAGTCAGCACAAAGAGGGGATAGCTGTACAAAATAAAACCAAATACGCTGTAGCTTTGCAGAACGAATCCGCACTTGCAGCAGCCCATCGGTTGAAAATATCCTATCATAAGCTCTTGAAATACAACGATTTGCAAGAGGGAGAGCCGCTGTTGAGTTTTCAATATCTGTATTTAGAACCCAAGAAAAGTTTTTTTAACGAACAAGAACCCGTTTTTTTTCGGGTAGAACAGAACGAAACTTTGTACGAAATTTCCCAATTCTATGGGCTGAAATTGGGGGAGTTACGCCAAAGAAATGGTCTGCGCGAGGGCGAAGAGGTTGAAAATGGAGAGTTGATTTTATTAAACCAGCGCGCCGTAGCCCGCCCCAAAATTAGACAAAAAGAATTTAATATATCAGCAGAAGAGCGATTACAACCTATAAAAGTGGAAGAAATTTTGACCGAAAAAGCAGCGCAAAACCCCAAAGATAGTGTTAGTAATAACACATACCCCGATTATATCTACCAATCGCAATCAGGGGGAAAAACGCCACAAGTTCAAATCAATATACCCGCCCAAAACGAGATAAAAACTAACCCCAATTCCCCCAAAGCTAGCATTTCTATATTTGGTAGCCCAGCTATAATCAACAAGGAAGATTAATTTTCTAACCACAGCACCCTAAAACCTGTTTTCATTTTAATAGCAAATTCCCAACAGATAAAAACCATCCGTTATGCAAAAACAAGCCTTTTTCGCGCTATTTTTTAGCTTTTTGGCTATAGCTGCACAAGCACAAGAGGAGTTTAAAACATATATTGATTTACATTGCCAACCCTCGCTCAAGCCGTTCAACTCCCGCAGCAGCAACATCAATTACAACCTTTGGTCGCAAATAGACCACAGCTGTAGTAATGAGCGTTCTATAGATGTGATGACGGCAGCCAACAATAGCCCCAAGTTCTCGCAGGCGCACTTTGAGGCGCTCATTAAGGGCAACGTTAGGATTATCTCCCTGACCATATCCCCTATGGAGTTCCAATTTCTAAACTCTTCCACTTTTTTGGTGGATAGAAACCGCCGCGCTACTGTAGCTTGTCTGCACGGGGTTTATGCCAATGAGTTATTTTCCCGCCGTAGCGAGATTGACTATTTTCAAGATGTGGTCGAACACGTGGAATATCTCAAAATGAACGAGAATAAACCCTATTATTTCAACGGCGAAGAGTATAAATACCTAATTATCAGAAAATCGGCGGATATAGACACCGTTCTAAACAACCCACATCGGATAGGTTTGGTGTTGAACATAGAAGGCGGACACGCCTTGGGGCATTCTATCTATATGACGGGCAAAGACCTAAACCCCAAAGAGCAGCAAATGCTGATGTTGGAGAATGTGAAAAGGTTGAAAAGCCAACTTCCAATGCGCAGTTTTTCCGATACTTACTTGGATATACCGTTTCTATACGCGGGTTTGTGCAAAACATACCCCAACGGGTTGGGGGGAACTTCTTTATCTATGTCCCGCTCATTGCAAACTATTTTCACCCGCCCAGCCGATATAGGCACAGCGCGTACTCAAATAGGAGAGGCGTTGATAGAAGAGTTAATAACAGGGGCAGAAAATAGCCCCCCGATTTTGATAGATATTAAACATATGAGCTTGGCGTTTAGAGAAGCGTTTTACTCCGACTTGGAGCGGGTTTCTTTGCTTGGCGCAACTTTGCCTATAGTGGCTAGTCACGTGGGGATTAGTGGTATGTCTTGGAAGAGTAATTTATACAAAAAGAAAGACGAGGAAACTAAAAATGGGAATGAGTTTCTAAACCATTGGCAACAAAACTTGGGCGAAGAAGACCTCAAACGGGTCAATGCCAGCAAGGGGATTATTGGGATAACTTTGGATAAAACCGTATTAGGGGGCGACTTAGCTTTGCGCCGTATAGCAGAAACTTTGCCCAACACCCAACAACGCCGCGATGCTTGTCTAGAGCTATTTTTGGCTAATGTGTTAAAGGCTGTACAGGTGATGTCGGCTGATATTCGCCAAGATTCTGCCAAACAAAACGCTTGGAACTATATCGCTATAGGTTCAGATTTCGACGGTATGCGCGAACCCTTAGATGTTTACACTTCTGCTCAAGATATGCCCGCTCTACACAGCGATATACAGCGATTTTTTGAAAATCCACGCGCCATAGCTCCCGACGCTACCGGTTTGGATGAAAAAACGGTAAAATATCTAATGTTTGGCTTGAGTTCTTCAGAAATAGCCGACCGCATAATGTGGAAAAATGCCCTGCAATTCCTCCGCACGCGCATCAACACTCAACCTTTACCCGAAAGGGCAAAATCTAATTAATCCAAAACTTATCCTTTTTTTACTATATTTATGCCCCCCAAACGAGTGAAAATTAGCTGCGAGTTTGTCTTGCGTGCTTCTCCAGCTATTGTTTATCAATTTATTGCCGAACCAGATTGTTTGATTAGATGGTTTGCGGATGATTGCAATATATTAGATGATGTTTATTATTTTGAGTGGAATGGCGCGCAAGAAGCTGCGCTTATTATCGATGATTTTGAAGAAGAATTGTTGAAATTGCAGTGGGAAGATTACGACGATGAATATCTACAGTTTGCTATCTACCGCTCCGAAGTAACCAACTCAACCATTTTGGAAATTACCTGTTTTTGTGATAAGGGAGAAGAGCAGGAAGAAACCCGTTTTTGGGAAACGAAAATCCAAGACCTCAAACGCGCTATGGGGGAATAAAATGCCCGTTCTTTAACCTTTTTGGCCTTTTTTAGGATAGTTTTTAGCCTTTTTTGAACGTTTTTTCCCCTTTTTGGGTTACAAAATTTGCACAATATGCAAAAACATTCTATCTTTACCCAAAATTTTACAACTCCAATTCCTTTTTAACAACAAATACAAACATCAATCTCCCATTATGTTCGGATTTTTTAAAAATCAGTTGCTCGAAGTCATCGAGTGGAAAGAAGAAGGCAAAGAAACCGTTTTGTGGAAATTTCCCGACAAAGAGTCTGACATCAAATATGGCGCACAGCTTACCGTACGCGATTCTCAATCTGCGTTATTCCTCAACGAAGGGCAAATTGCCGACGTGTTTTATCCTGGCCGCCACGAGCTAAAAACGGAAAATATGCCCATTCTGACCGCGCTCAAAGCTTGGAAATATGGGTTTAATTCTCC
>Ga0075154_10003226_pt1 | contig 10372 bp, 8 predicted proteins | sample JI71714BDNA_FD_70965 | JGI IMG/M metagenome (GOLD analysis project Ga0075154, IMG submission 70965) | Wastewater effluent complex algal communities from Wisconsin, to seasonally profile nutrient transformation and Carbon sequestration -... | ecosystem: Engineered > WWTP > Effluent > Algae...
TTTGGTGGCTTCGGCCTATTGCTTCATCCCGCATAATCATACAACCCTTCCACAGCTTGTCCTGATTACATAGCATGGGTGAATTTAGGATTAGGTTTTGTAACTGTAGAAGAAGTTGTAGACATGGTGCAATGCTTGACTGAATTTGAGGACATGCCTCAATAAGATGATTGCAGGACCGTGGAGGAAGGTGTTGGAACCGCTTGTTGAAGATGGAAATAGATAAATGTGTGAATGTAAAAGGTACCAGGGAGGCGTTGAAAGTATTAACTAAAAATGTAGCGATCAGTAGCACAGAGGAAGTATATTAATATTCCATGAAGCTGTCAGACAGATTCCACAGAATGGCTTATTTAGCTTGAAACTTGTAAATTATAAAACCTAAACTATCTCAAAGCTGAATATCTATATGAGGCAAAATTCCGATTCATTATCCCATCCAAAAATCCTTGATCAATCTTTTATGGAAGGCGTTGCTTCTCATGGCGCAAATATGCAACGCGCTGCTTGGATGGTGCTCTAAACTTGTTTGATTGGCACGTTTTAGAGCTTATTATATATCGGTATGTACGAGGAATCGTTCAAACCCTAAAATTTCACACAAATTTAGTACAAGTCCGCGAATAGAGGCAGCTCAATCGAAGCTAACCAAAAGATTTCATATCTAGAGAACAGGAACTCTTTCTCTAATTATGTTCTATCTAAACTTGTCGACTAGTTGGTGTAAACGACTAAGTGATAAGGTATTTACGAGAGCCAATTTGCAAAAGAATGTGATTTTAAGACCTTTCAGTTACTTTGAATTAGCTGCCCGTGGAAATGGTCAAAAGAATTTAGTGAGAGTAAATTGTGGGGTGCAGTTGCCAACAAGCAAATTCTTTTGTTCGTCATTTCCGCAAGCCGATCCACTATATCGCTCTTCCTCGAGTCGAGCATACCCGAGTTATAGTGTCTATAATCCAGTTTGTGATATTAAGGCAAGCCTCATTTTGCCAGTCTTTCAATCAACCACAGGAAATGGAATTTCTACTAAATCAAATGGAAAGTTTCTGCTTGAGTTCATCTATAAGAACAATGAGAGTGGTGTTACTTCGTCTGGAAAAGTTGCATTGAGTCCTGAGGAGATAGGAACAATTTTGTTTCATGTTCCCCGAGGTCAAGGGGTAACATTCGTACGCAGATCTCTAGGTGTAGACTCACCTGCCAAAGTCTTAACTGTAGAACGAGTGGACGAAATATCCAATGGTGGAAACATTCGTTTTTGTTTCACGCTGGACTTTGTTTTGAATGGTACGGGGGGTCAACCAAACGATGAGAATCTAGTAAGTTCGATGTTCAAGCTCACTAAATACATACTGATACTCTGAACTGGAGAGCTAATAACTATTATGATCTTTTGACTTGTGGTCTCCATTTTTTTGTCTCCATTTTTTTCAGCCAGTTCCACTTTCAGTTTACGCTTCAACAGGCGAATTTGAGGTGCTTCAGGCTCTGTTACGGGACTCGTTGCCAAAGTTGACAGGATGGAGTTTGACAAATCTTTCACTGCACAAGGCTATTAACGAAGTTAGCAATGATTCTAGCCACCCATCAAGATCAGGAACATACATCAAAACAGGGTCGAGAAGCAATATCACAACAGGGGGTCCAGGTATTACAGACGGAGATATTTTCAACTAGCTCAACAACAAATGAGTCATGTAATAGTTCAATTTCAAGTAAATCAAGTAAAACATTTGAGAGGTTTTTAAATTGCGAGATGTTATCTAGAATTTTCATCACTGAGTTCAATTTTCCCAGGACTTGATATTGCCATTCTGTCTGTTTCCCAATTTTTGCGCGCTCTTTGTTGGGCGCTTAACGCTTCATCCTCACTCATGCTATCACCAAGTTCAGATAACATCTCCTCCAAGCCGCTTTTATCACGCGAATTCCCACGCCTATTTATGAGCCTCTTTGCATCTGGTTTGGAAAGATAGGGGGGGTGTTTGTCTATGAGAATGCCGTGTATATCAGTATCCGGGGTTTTGGAAGACCCGAACCGCCGACCTGAGTCTGACACAGGGGATATGCTCTGGGATTCCTCTTGAGATCGAAACGTTGCATGGCTAGACTCTCGTTCATAAGCTTCGGGAAATTCCGATCTCTGGCTCTGCCCATTTTCATGATAACTAGTTCTACTTTGACCAGACATCATAAGGTCAGGTGTAGATGCGTGGGACGAGTCCACGCTTATATTGTCCATACTGATTAGACTGTTGTTACTTGTTTTCTTGCCTTCAACAAAAGATTCTGGCATGCCCGTCTTGCTGCGTCTTTTTCCTTTCACAAATGCTTCGGGTAATGAACCAACACTTGCGATACTACCGTGAAAACTGCTTCCGATCCCATGAAGACTGTTTCCCAATCCGTGTAAACTTCCCTTTAGTAACTTGCCTGTTGATTTGAGCTTGTTTCCGGCACCTTTTGCTCCCATGCCATGAACCACTGCCTGAGGGATGACGCCGTTGCCCTCTACGCTACTGTCGCAAGAGCCGCTTCCTTCTACATTGTAGTTCTCCTCGTCGTCGAAGTCATAGGTAGCCAATTGTTCAGATCCACAGCCCTGACTCGGTTTCGAACTGCTTGAACTGCTTCCAAGTGACATCGCCCGTTGTCGCCGTTTCTTATGACCATAAATGATCGCCGCGAGTATTCCCATAGTAAGTCCCGAGACTGCAGATATTGCAACTATGATGAGTATCGATGTTGTGAATGCTCCCTTCTAAGTGGGAAAAAGGGTGGGGAATCTAATGGATAGAAAAAATATTAAGAGTTCATTGTGAAACAAATCAACATTGGCCCTACCTTTGCAGGCTCATTTTCGGCCTGTTGCACAGTTTCAGGATTATTTTCATCGTTTGCTGTTTCGGAGTCGTCTTTGAGATTTAGGTCGCCAATTAGATCTTTGTCGCTGTCGATGAGATCAAGAGCCCCGTCTTTCGTCGAAGCATTGTTTACCCAGCTTGAATCTCCATCGAGAACTGTCCAGTTTGATGAAGAATTATTGCTTATTGGTGAATCAGGGAAAATATCTACCTCTTCTTTCGAAGTCGAGTTCGACTCTGTCGTCGAATTAGATGTCAACGGTCTCTCTCTATTCCTGTGGTGAAGGTTATCTTCTGCCAATTTACTTGAGTTAAATTGTTGATTCTGGGTTTCACCCGAGATACGCCTCGTGTGTATTCGAAGATGGATATCATTGCTGTTTTTAAGTCCGATAACTGAGCTTTTCATAACTTGCAATGAACTGCTCAAACCATAAGAAACCGCTAGAACCAACAGAATATAAAGTCCATGCCTTGGAATTTGCCTTCGAATAAACATGTTGAAAAGGAACTTTTGAATGGTCAAGGTCGTGAGAATTTTATTCGAATAAACGCTGCGACCACAAGAGCTAAAAAGGTCATTCGAGATACTGTACCACTGACCTCGCCGCCTCGCAGCCTCGCTTCATTGAACATTCATACATTTCAATAATCAGCTATACTGTTTTATATAAAATACATGTATGTTCTAAAATTATTAGAGCGTTCGAGAGGTATAAGTGACGCAGAAGTGATTCCTTTAGATGTGAAATATAATACAATAAATGTGACATCAGTATAGCATATATATGATAGAATTTAATATAGCCTGCTGTAGCCCGATGAAGGTATAAATTGATCACAGCCACCGGTAGACGACTGCCAAGAATTTCGGGGCTGTAGACTCATTGCAACACGACCACTCTAATGACTTGTCTTTCATAAAATGGGTTGTTCCGCTGATCCAGTAAAAAATGTATTTCATGTGAATTGGTTTTGAATACATACATGATAAACAACAATAGTAAACTTTCCACTTTGTTCAGCTAATATTTTCATTATTTTACTGTTTCTACTAGCTATTTAAGGTTGCAATGTTATATTGAATTATTATGAATTTTAAACGAGATAAGAATTGGACTAATGCATTAACTAGATCCAAATATAACGATCATATAGCATTTTCACAATTCACTTCATCTTGATTATTTTATTTTATTTTTATTTTCCATATTGCCTGTGATGTTCAATACCATGTTGCCAAGCAGCTCCTTTTAAATAAGCTTGTATTCCTTTTAATAAGCATGAGACAAATCTGTCTCACTTTTTTTAAGGTAGAATCGTCTTAATCCGGGGTTACACTACTTTTGGATACTCATAAATGACGGGGCAACAGTTACAATAAATACTCACTATCTCCACTCTTGTTAGTGATGTAGTCATGCAACTTTGGATGTCAGATTCACCTTTTTGCAAATAGCGGGTTTGACAGCCACAGTTACGGACAGCTTCCATCGATCGACCTTAAAATAGCCTTGTTTCGCAGATGTTTTCAGGCTTTATGGAATTTCTTGCTCTTACCATTTTGCTTGTACCTCTGGCTGCACTTTTTGCTCCTTTTGTATTATTTGGTTGCTGCTGGTATTGCCCTGTAAGACCTTTCTTTGAAATCATAATAAAAACTTGAAAAAGGCATTCAAAAAATCAAGATTTCTTTTCAACATCAGAATAGCTACCCATGTAGCCGCAATTAGGATCCCAAACTTATAGCCATGTCCAAAACTCTTGTCTTCAGACCTGCGGCCATGTTAAGCATGGTTTGACCATTATGGTTTGACCATTGCCTTTCAAACTTGTTTTGTTAGAGCAACTAAAGATTTGGGTATGATAGCCACTTCCTTGCACACTGTGGTGTTCTCAACTTGAGCAGAAGCCACTTACTGTAATAATCGTAATTATAGTGTACATGACCCCCTATGCAACCAGTATGATTCCCATTAGAATGACAGTCTTGAGGGGCAAACAAAGATTGGTGGGAATCTTGAATAGGATATGAAAGCCAAGGATTGAAAGTTCAACCAACAGGGAGGCTATGTTTGTTAATGGAAAATATAAACTAGATATGAACAAATGATAGGATGAACCCCTGGTGGACCAAGCATTTGAAGCTGTTTGGAGAGGCAGGAACAGTCAAGGTCAAGATGTATACCATGTCAAAGTTGCGTAACATAGAGCCCAGTGCAAGTTGGGTATGCCAAAGACCATGAGAAAAAATCTTCATCAGATGTGAAAACTGATGAATTGAGGGGTTCTCGTCACAAGGGATCCTATCTGGTGAAATCAGACGATGTTTCACAAGAGGGTGAATAACTTAGTTAAGTTATTTTCAGAGGCCGAAGAAGGGAAATAAGACAAAGCAGAGCAATGATCGCCAGACATGAAAGAGGATGTGGCTAGAAATAAAGTATTACAAGTTTATTTAGAAACAAATTCTGACTTTAATTCGATTTCAAATTTTAAGAGCCCTGAAAATTCCATTTCAGCAAATATCTGCACCTACAAACTTTTTGAATATACTTTCCAACGCACTATACCAGCAAGCAGAAATATCCCCGTTTCACGCGCACACGAGTGTGAATATGAGCGGAAGAGGTAAGTTGAGTTATTGCTAAAGTGATTATTTTGACTTTTATTTACCGAACTCTTTTTAAACTCCACGGGCCAGTTTGGTTTATTCTCAAGGTGGCTTTGTTGACACCATTTTGCTCTACGCGATAGCTCATATAAGACAGGATGTTTTTGAAAAAGTCTATTTTGTTATTGATTCCTTTGTTGGCTCATGTTGTTGCTTTTGGTACACCGAAACTAATAGCGAAGCTCCCTAGATCTCATATAACAGAGATTCAACGGGCATCAGAAACTCAGGCTAACGAATCTCCATGTAGGCTTCGTCCTTTGTTTATGGGTCGAGCTGCAGCCGTACGTGCAGCTACCAAAGGAAAGACAGACGCAAGGAAAGCTAAGACCAATGCGATATTTGGCAAGAAGATAATCATGGCAGTTAAACAAGGCGGGTCTCCTAATCCAGAAGCCAACTCGACTTTGAAAGATTTGATAGCGAAAGCTAAGGCAAATAGCGTGCCAATGGATGTGAGTGCGCGGCAACTCTGACTATTTGTGAGTTTAGAATGGTCCCGCAGCTTCTTATTTAATGGGTTTCACTACGTCAACATTCAAACAGAACATTAACAGGGCAATAAAAAAAGCCAGCGAAGGAAGTACTGCTGACTTTTCTGAGAGCACATTTGAAGCATATGGCTTCGCAGGAGCTAGCTTTGTTATAAACGTGCTCACAGACAATAATAATCGTGCCACTTCCGATGTAAGAGTTGCAGTTTGTAAGAACGGTGGGAAAATGGCAGAGCAAGGCAGTGTGATCTTCATGTATGATCGGAAAGGGAGAATAGAGGTCGAGTCAGAGTTGGAAGAAGAAGCGCTTTTGGATGCAGCAATAGAAGCAGGAGTTGATGACTTCGAGCTAGTAGAAGGAGATGAAGAAGGAACTTCCGTAGTATTCACACAGCCGTCTGATGTGGCGCAAATGTCTGAGGCCATCAAAGGCATGGGCAAGACGTGCAAGTTTTCTTTAGCATTTGTAACAAAGGCCCCAGTAGAAGTACCTGACGAAGACTTTGAAAACAATATGAAAATTTTCGATGCTCTTATGGAGCTAGACGATGTTGACAGCGTTGAACACAATATGGCCAACTGAGTGGACCGGTTTGACTGATTGTTTTTTTAAGTTAACTTAACTTAACTAAGAAAACCAAGTGAGTTGGTTGAAGATGAAATTTTATTCTGTTACTATAATTGTCCTTAACTGCACATTTCAATAGAATGATACTAGGTACTATTTGAAAATGTTTGTGCGACCTGAGATGGATTCCAAGGTTTCGGAGCAGTGATTTTCAGTCATTTCACCCGCGTTGAGTATTTCACATTCTTCATCCTGGATATCTTCCTCTTCATCTTTACGCAATAAATGTGAATCGTCGTCCTCTTTATCTGAGGAATACTGGATATGATAAAATTCTTCAAGCATTTTCAGTTCGTTTTCATACTCCATGCTGTCGTCAGGGTCAACCACAGGTTTAGCGGTCTGCAGAATTCTGATACCGCAGCAATCTTGTCGAGCTGAAGGCGAATCCTCAGCACTTGATGAGATGTCTGAACCTGATAAGTTTATGTCTGCTTCAGTCTCACCGGAACAGTTTAAGTGTGAACGTTTTGCTTGTTTGAAACTGTTTCGAATCTTTTTGGTCTGTTGCTTGCGCTTCGCTAGTTTTGTCTGAAATGAAAAATCGATCATGAGAATTTCTAGTTGAATGATTATCGTGCAGATAATGTGCAAGCAGATGCATATAAACAAATCACTTTATAAGACTTGCCTGTGCCAAAGTCTCAATTTCATTCAAAGGCTGCTGAACGTTTGGGTCTATCCTACCAAACGCCTTTCGACCTGAATTTTGAACTCCCTTGCTTGTTGTGCTAGAACACTTGACATCTTCGGTATTGCTTTTTGTGCTACGCAAATAAGTGGTGTTGTTTTCGTCGAAGACTGCTGACATAATGAAAACAACCTGCTCGATGAATAGGTGTTGTTGTATGGTTCAAGGAAATTATTGACACTCTTTTTGTCTGAGGTTTTTGGGATTTATTTGCATTGAATAACAAATCGCGATGTTGTTTAATATGAATTGAGTTTAGATATGTACTCGAAATTTTCGAGTATTTAATAGAAACAGTGATGGCAAACTATGATAGAAATACAATCGCAACAGTGCTTCGTTTCCCTGTAGGACAGGAGACCATTTAAAATTTAACTTAATGGAGTTCACGAGTGAATCTAGTTGGTAACTAAATAGTAAGTGTATATAATATAGTCTTACAAAGATCTATTCAATTTGTCGTTGTGAATTAAAATACTTTGCATATTCGTAAATTCTTTCAAACATAATTTCAAATGCGTTATATGGAATGGACGCATTTATATTTGAACGTTTTTGAATATTTTAAAAATCAATCTTGATTGGACACACATGATACAGTTAAACTTGGAGGAGGGGCCATACCTCTGTGAGCCTTTTTAAACTGAGACTCTTTCATTTATTCATGGATTAAGTACCAGTGTGCCGTGCAGTATACAAAAGCAATTATCCTTAATGAAAAAAAGCAAGTGAGGCAGTCCTTCGGTAGACATAGGAATCAAATAACTATTTCAGGCATAATCAGAGGCAATTTATATCAGTTCGAAACAGGCATCGCTAAGGCCCGAACAAGTAGTAAAAAATAGATGGACAAACTACCGGTAGATTTGAAAAGCGACCCCTAGGCATCAGCTCCTGGACTTCCTATAAAATTTCTAAAAAGCGTGCAATGTGACCTGCGCTCGATTCAGGGCATCTGCAGGCAACTGATCTGGATGTGGCTATTTAATTTATGAGAATGTCTAAAAATTACCATGCAAATTCATAGTTTCAACATTTAATTCATGCACATTTGCTGGGGCTGGCATAACACTGATGGGAATTCCACATAAAGAGGCAGCGGGGAGTGCATCCAGATCAGGCATCGAGTAAGAATCAAATCAACGGTCTGGTAGTGATAGAAGTTCGATGTAGTATTTAAAGTCAGACTTTGGGGCTATGAATGATGATGTTTTATTTTAATATCAAATGGTACATGTATTTCCTTTTGAGACTCTCGCTCTCGATAAAAAGGTATATAAACTTAAAATTGTTTGTTTATATACTCTCTCACAGATCTTGGTTTTTAAATTAATAGTCTGAGATATTTTGAGAACCCAGATTGTGGGAGCTTTGCTGGACTACACAAGCATGACGCGAGCAAAATTCAAGCGTAAATGCAATCACAAGATCTTAAACTTATTATCGTACGTATGTACCAACATGCAAATTTGACAGCTTACGACGAGGAGTACGATAACGATAACGATCTTTGAAAGCATAGTCAATGGAGGTTCTGACATTTTTCGAATTACAAGTTGAAGCTTTCTGTTTTACTTTAACTTAGCCTGGAACGATGAATCTCGGTGCACTTATCTTATTCACATCCCTTTATTCTACAAAAGGCTTTATGCCTCCAAGTTTGGGATCTAAATTAGTCATCAAGACCGATTCAACCAAACTAGAATTTGAACCAACCATGGGAGATTCTAGTAGACGAAACGCAATAGGACAACTAATCGGAGCATCTCTTATCATTTTCAATAGTCCACGCTGTGCGTTTGCATACAAATATGAATACTTGGAGGAGCCTACTGAAGCGTTTAAAGAAAACGAAAGGAAGGCGATGGAATTTCGGAGGGCTCAAATCGAAATCAAAAAGAATTTCATGGGAGTGCTTGAACGATTCACGACGAACAGCAAAACCGAACAAGATATAGTAGACTGCCTTGAAGATTTGAAGGTACTTGTGAAAAGGACAGAAGGGTTGCCTGTTGGACTTAAGAAAGATGAAATAATAAAAACAATCAGAGCAAAGAAGAGACTAGGAAATTGGACTACACCTATGGAAATTGCTTACCAGAGCCTACTACGTGAAATCGAATACCAGCAGAGCCCCAATACCGGAGGTTCAATGGAGGATAAAATGAACTACTCTATCAACTAAGTTAATATTTCGTGGCTTTAACACGCAAATTCTTTCAACAATGTTTTCATCTTGATGAAACCTTGATTGTAGCCCGTTAGGTGAGAAAGTTATCCGCTGTTCAAGATTAGGGCCTTGAGCCTTGAATAGAATCCATTGAAAAAGTCAGCGGACAATCAAACTTTAATACAGCACGAGTAGGTGATTGGTCAAAGAAATACACTCTTGTCAGGATCATTACAAAGAGTTGAGTTTGAACATTACAGCGTTAGAACTAATGTGCTGGGTTGCAACATATGCTTGTCATGAGCTTTTTGATTTTGTTACGCGATTTATCCCGTCAAGGGTCTCGATCTTGGTATCGCTTTCTCTGGTAGATATTTTACGAACGAATTAGTGTTCAATTTTCGCCTGAAGAACGGTTTATTATCTCGCGATTTCATGGGCGATGACTGTATGACTATGAAGTCAACAGTTATTACATCAATAGGTAATCCTGCGTAAAAGGTATTTTAGAGTAAATAATAGTAAGCGTAATTACAGAGCAGAGCAGCTACAAAGAAAAGCGTAACATTTAGCCATGAAATGTTGAAATTGGAAGATGGGTACTTTTATTCATTAAATATGTGCAGTTTAGGATGAATTCACCAATTAGGTCTCAGCGATGGAATCAGTGGTTTTAGCTCAATTGTTTTGGAATTTTTGTTTAGCTATTTTATCATGAGCAAATCAAAATTTGTTCACTGCTAATGTAGCAAAACTAAGGTTGTTGTATTAGTCTTGGCCTGTTTTGTGTTTACTACGTTTGCAGTTACAATTGTGGATGAGTGAGTAAGCACAAATTTTCTTCGTGT
>Ga0075154_10003227_pt1 | contig 10371 bp, 9 predicted proteins | sample JI71714BDNA_FD_70965 | JGI IMG/M metagenome (GOLD analysis project Ga0075154, IMG submission 70965) | Wastewater effluent complex algal communities from Wisconsin, to seasonally profile nutrient transformation and Carbon sequestration -... | ecosystem: Engineered > WWTP > Effluent > Algae...
GGCGGGCGTGTAGCGATCCACCGGCAGCGCATCGATCAGCCGGCGGGCACCGTCCACAATGCCCAGCCGCAGCAGCAGCCCGGCGCGGGCGGCCACCCAATCGCCGTCGTTGATGCCCGCCGGCGTGGGCGCGCGGGTGAGCAGCGCGCGGGCCAGCATGATCGTGGCCCAGCGCGCGGTGAGCGGCCGGCTGATGCGCCCGGCCAGTGCGCCGACAAAGCGGCCGTTGCTGCCGGCAAAGGCGGTGATCGGCAACCCTCCATTGGCCGGGCCCAGCGTGCCGATGGGGGCGCCGGGCGGCAGCCCGGCCTGCCCGGCAAAGGGATCGGCCGCAACCGGCATTGCTGCCTCAGCCTCGGCCGGCAGCAGCGGCGCTTCGCCGGGGGCCGGTTCGGGCGCGGCCGGCGGGGCCAGGCCCGGCAGCGGTGCTGGCGGCGTGGCGGGGGCCGGCGCGGGCGTGTCAAAACCGGGCGGCAGCAGCGATTTGGGCGAATCCTGTTTCTGGCCGGCCACCGGTGCAGCCAGCAGCGGGGCCAGCAGACAGGCCAGCAGTGGTGCGTACCGGTGCGGCTTTGGGCGCTTGCTTGCAGGGACCATACCCCGGTGTATAGCGGTGAGCGCAATGGACGGCGACCCGAAAATCCCCGAATCTGGCGGCGAGCCCGCACTGCTGGCGCTGGCGGCGCGCCGGCCGATCACACTGATCGGCCTGATGGGGGCCGGCAAATCCAGCATTGGCAAGCGGCTGGCCGAACGGCTGGGCCTGCCCTTTGTGGATGCCGATGACGAGATCGTGCTGGCCGCCGGGCTGTCGATCCCGGAAATCTTCGAACGCTTTGGCGAAGCGCATTTCCGCGATGGCGAGCGCCGGGTGATTGCCCGGCTGATCGATGGCACCCCCAAGGTGATCGCCACCGGCGGCGGCGCGTTCATGAACGAAGAAACCCGCGCCCTGATCCTGGCGCGCACGCTGGCGGTGTGGCTGGATGCCGATATCGCCACGCTGGTGGACCGGGTGCGCCGGCGCGGCGGGCGGCCGCTGCTGGCCGGCCGGGATCCGGGCCAGGTGTTGCGCGAACTTGCGGCGGTGCGCGGGCCCGTCTATGCGCTGGCGCCGATCCGCGTGGCCAGCAAGGCCGGCCCGCATGGCGACACGGTGGCCGCCATCGTGGCCGCGCTGGCCGATGCCAACAGGGAATTGCCATGATTGTTGACGTCGCGCTGGGGACGCGCAGCTATCCCATCCACATCCAGCCGGGCCTGCTGGCCGATGCGTCGGGCGTGTTGCAGCCATTCGCCCGCGCCGGCCGGCTGGTGGTGGTGACTGACGAGACGGTTGCCGCGCATCATCTGCCCCGGTTGGCCGCCGGCCTGCCTGGCATCACGCTGGAAGCAATCGTGCTGCCGGCCGGGGAAGCCACCAAGGACTGGGCACATCTGCAACTGGTGGTGGAACGGCTGCTGGAATTGGGCGTGGAGCGCGGCGATGCCGTGGTGGCGCTGGGCGGCGGCGTGATTGGCGATCTGGTGGGCTTTGCCTGTTCGATGCTGCGGCGCGGCTGCCGCTTTGTGCAGGTGCCGACCACCTTGCTCAGCCAGGTCGATTCATCGGTGGGCGGCAAGACGGCGATCAATGCCCGGGCCGGCAAGAATCTGGTGGGCGCCTTTTACCAGCCGGTTGCCGTGCTGATCGATCCGCTGGTGCTGGCCACCCTGCCCCACCGCGAGTTGATGGCCGGTTATGCCGAGGTGGTGAAATATGGGCTGATCAATGATGCCGCCTTCTTTGCCTGGTGCGAAGCCAACGCGGCCGCCCTGTTGGCCGGCGATGCGGCGGCGCAGATGCACGCCATTGCCCACAGCTGCCGCGCCAAGGCCGAAGTGGTGGCGGCAGACGAACGCGAGACCGATGACATCCGCGCCCTGCTCAATCTGGGCCACACCTTTGGCCATGCCTTTGAAGCCGAAACCGGCTTTTCCAGCCGGCTGCTGCACGGCGAGGCGGTGGCGCTGGGCATGGTGCTGGCGCACCGGCTTTCGGCGCGGCTGGGCCTGTGCCCGCCCAGCGATGCGGCGCGGGTGGCGGCGCATCTGGCCGGACTGGGATTTGTGACCGAGGCGCGCGCCCTTGGGCTGGGGTGTGATGCCGACCGGCTGGTCGATCACATGCGCCAGGACAAGAAGGTGAGCGCCGGGCGGCTGGCCTTCATCCTGACACGCGGGATCGGACAGAGCTTTGTCAGCCGCGATGTCGAACTGGCCGAGGTGGCAGAGTTTCTGGCAGGCGAACTGTGATCGACTATTTGCGGGCCCATTGATCGGCCGGGCGCAGGCCGGGGTTGGCCAGCACGGCATCGGCCGCCGCATCATCGAGGAGCCAGCGCCGCCAGAAGGCCGTGGTCAGGCGGATCACCCCGGCTTCGACCTGGCGGCCCAGCGGCGTGGTGGCCGGGCGGTTGCCGGCAAACATCATGTGGCTGGCATCAGCGAACATCGCCAGATATTTGCGTCCGTCGGCCGGCAGGCTGCGCCACGGTGCGCTGCGCTTGGCCACCACATCCTCGCCGGGGTTGCCGTCGCGGGTGCCGGAAATCACCATGAAGGGCCGGCTGATGCCATCCATGCTGGCCTGTTCGGCCAGCGTGCCGCTGAACGCCAGAAAGGCCCGCGGCCGCCGATCCAGAAAGCGCCGTTCGCCGGCCATCATCTGGCCGGCCAGGCTTTGCACCGTCCACGCCCCGATGCTGTGGCCGGCAATGCCGATGCGATCGGTATCGATGCGGGCCAGATCGCAGCCGCCTTCCCGCCGGGCCAGCGCGTCAAGCGCCGTGCCGATATCGCCGGTGCGCGCAATCAGCTGGGCCGGGCCGGAGGCGGCGCGGGCACGGGCCAGGCGTTCGGGGCGGGTGCCGCCGGGTGGATAGGCAAGGCGGTCGCTGCCCGGATGCTGCACCACGATCACCGCCAGGCCGGCGGCCACCCAGGCCCGGGCCCATTGCCCGCCGGCACCGACATCGGCGCCCAGGCCGGGGCTCCAGATCACCACCGGCGCCCGGGCCGAACCTTCGGGCAGCCAGATGCGCACCGGCAGCGATCGGCCGCGCACCGGATCACGCCATGACGTGTCGCAGATGGATGCCGCCGCCATGGCGGGCAACAGGCTGATCAGCAGGGCGAAAAAGCGGGCAAGCAGACGGATCACCCGCTGGTTCTAGCGGCTTGTCAGGCCAGCGTCATCTTGCGTTTGTCAAACTTCACCACGGCGGCCTGGCCGGTGCTGGTGGCGGTGGAAACCGCCTTGATCGTGTCCATGAACACGAAATCGCAGCGGGTTTCCTGGGCGCTGAATGACAGGGTGAGATAGCCGCGCCGGCTGGTGTCGCACCAGGTGAGGCCGGGCGAGCTTTGCAGCAGGCCGGAGCGGATCAGAGCGGGATCGGCCTTGAACGCGGATTCATAGCCCGGCGAGGTGACCGACTGCACGCCGAATTCGGCGGCCACCGGCTTGCCATCAAGGCTGTGGTTGAAGGCCCAGGCGTTGTGGCTGTCGCCAGCGATGACGATCGGATTGGCCCCGGCGTCGGCCATGGCCTTCAACAGCCGGCGCCGGGCCTGGGGATAGCCTGACCACATGTCCTGCGCGCCGGGGATGCCGGCTTGCGCTGCCGCAATGCCGCCCTTGATATAGCCTTGCGTTCGCACATCGGCATCGGCGCCCAGCCATTCCACGGCATTTTTCGGGGTGAACAGATCGCCCATCACCACCTGCTGCGCGATCAGCTGCCAGCGCTGGCCGGCCTTCACGCTGCTGGCGATTTCGCTGGCAAACCAGGCTTCCTGGTCGCTGCCCAACAGGGTGCGGGCCGGGTTCTGCCATTCGCCCGACTGAAAGGCCTTGATGCCATCGGGCCCGGCCTTCAGCGCGGCGTTGAGGTTCAACTGCTGATCGCGGCCCGACATGCGGGTATCCAGCGTCATCACCGACAGCAGATTGCCGAAATCCAGCCGCTGCCAGGGCCGCTCCGGGCTCATCAGCCATTCGCGGTGGGCCTTGATGGCCGCATCACGGCGCAGGGACCACACGCCTTCGGCCGGCTGGTGATTTTCGGCGCCGCCCTTCCAGGTGTCGTTGGCGAATTCATGATCATCCCAGATGGCGATCATCGGGAAACGGGCATGGATGGCCTGCAGCGCCGGATCGGCACGATAGCTGGCATAACGCTGGCGATAATCATCGATCATGATGATTTCGTCGGCCGGCAGCATCTCGCGGCCCGGCATCACGGTCCCCGGGTACACGCCAACCATATATTCATAGATATAATCGCCCAGGTGGATCACCGCATCGATATCATCGCGGGCGGCGGCATGGGCATAGGCGTTGAAATGGCCGAACGGCCGGTTGGAACAGGAAAACACCGCCAGCCGCAGCTGATCGATCTTGCCAGCCGGCAGGGTCTTGGTGCGGCCGACGGTGGACATGCTGCCATCGGGTGCGGTGAAGCGAAACCACAGCCACTTGCCGTCGGGCAGGCCGGTCACTTCCGGTTGCACCGTGCCCCAGCTTTCCGGCCCGGCCACGGCTTCGGCGCGGGCGATGATGCGGGCAAAGCCTTCATCCTCGGCCACTTCGAGCCTCAGCGTGGTGGCAGCGCCGGTAACGCTGGCGTGGCGCGTCCACAATTTCACCGCGCCGGGACCGGTGGGGGTGGAGGCGACGCCATGGGTAAAGCCGCTGGCCGGCCACAGCCGCGCCAGCGCCGGGCGCACCGGCAGGATCAGGCCGGCCGCCGTGGCCGACAGGAAGGCGCGACGATCAATGGCAGGACGCATGGCTGATTCCCCTTTAGACAGTGCGGCCAGTACACCGCCGATTGTTACAGTATGAAGGAAGGCCGCCACCATGGCCAAGATGCGCCAGAAAGCCGATCTGCCCAGCAAAGATTGCGCTGCTTGTGGCCGGCCGTTCAGCTGGCGGAAAAAATGGGCGCGCGACTGGGACAATGTGCGCTATTGTTCCGATGCATGCCGCACCGGGGCCTATGGCCGGGCGCGCGCCAAGGGTGCAGACTGACATCGGATCAAGGGGAGACGCGACATGGCCACGCAGCTGAAGACACCCAGTGTGAAGGATCAGGTTTCGCCAGAGGAATGGGCGCTGCGCGTTGATCTGGCCGCCGCCTATCGCCTGGTGGCGCATTATGGCTGGGATGATCTGATCTTCACCCATCTTTCGGTGCGGGTGCCGGGGCCGGAGCATCATTTCCTGATCAACCCCTATAATCTGATGTTCGAGGAGATCACCGCGTCGTCCCTCGTCAAGATCGACGTGAATGGCCATCCGGTGATGGAAACGCCCTATCTCACCAATCCGGCCGGTTTCACCATCCATTCGGCCATCCACATGGTCCGCGAAGATGCCCATGCCGTGATCCACCTGCACACGCCGCACGGGCAGGCGGTTTCGGCCCACAGCGAGGGCCTGATGCCGCTGACCCAGACCGCCATGCTGATCCGCGATGAGCTGACCTACCATCATTATGAAGGCGTCGCGACCGATCTGGACGAGCGCGAACGGCTGGTGGAGGATCTGGGCCCGACCAAGACGGCGATGATCCTGCGCAACCACGGCACGCTGACCGTGGGGGAAACCGTGGCCGAAGCCTTCATCAAGATGTATTTCCTGGAACGCGCCTGCGAAGCCCAGATCCACGCGCTGGCCGGCGGCCAGGATCTGATCAACCACCCGCCGCAGGGCACGCCGGAAAAGGCCGCCGATCAGGGCCGCAATGGCCTGAAGATGGTGGGCAACATGCTGGCCTGGCCGGCGCTGCTGCGCAAGCTGGACCGGATCGATCCGTCGTTCCGCGACTGATCGAAAGCTGCTCTAGCGGGCGATTTTCGGCACCAGATCCTGCAGGGCCGCCACCAGCCGGGCGCAATCGGCGGGCGTGGAAAACAGCGCCGGCGTGACCCGCACGCAGGCGCCATCGGCCAGGCCGGCCCGGTGCACCGTCATGATCCGGTAGTCGTTGAACAGCCGGTCGGTGATGGCGATATTGTCGACCGTGCTGGTGTGGCCGGCGATGCGGAAACTGGTGATGGCGCCAAAGGTGGCGGGATCATCGCCCAACATGATTTCCAGCCCTGACAGGCTGCGCAGCGGCTTCACCCACTGGTTGCGCAGATATTGCAGGCGGGCCAGCTTCATCGGCACCGGCAGCACCCGTTCCTGAAAATCCAGCGCCGCCGGCAGGGTGAGCTGCGGCGCATAATCCAGCGTGCCCTGATGCACCTTGGCCTGCACAATTTCGGGTTTGGCATCCGGTTCGGCCGCCGCCGGGGCAATCATCGGCGCAGCGCCGGGGCGGATCCAGAAACCCGCCACGCCCACCGGCGCACCCACCCATTTGTGGAAGTTCAGCACGACAAAATCCGCGCCGAAATCCGGGATCAGGAACGGCCGCATGCGGAAGCTTTGCGCGCAATCCACCAGCACCATCGCCCCGGCCGCTTTGGCCAGCGCGGCAATTTCGGCCACCGGCACCACCATGCCGGATTTGTGGGTGCCGTGGGTGAGCAGCACGAATTTGAGCTTAGGCGTCGCCTTGATCGCGGCGGCATAGGCGGCAATCACATTGTCCCGCGTTGGAGCCCGTGGCAGCGCGATCATCACGGGCTGGGCGCGCCGGTTTTTGGCCAGTGACCGCATGGCATTGTGGCTGGTGTCATAATCACTGTCAGACCACAGGATCGCATCGCCCTCACCCACGCCCTGGAACTGGCTGATCAGCGCCTGCAATCCTTCGGCGGCGTTGCGGCAGAAGCCGATATCGGCCGGCTGGACGCCCATGGCCTGGGCAGCGCGGGCCTGCACCACCGCCTGGTCCCTGCGCATGGCTCTACGGGCATAGATGCTGGTGTCACGGTTCAGCCGCGCCAGATTGGCGGCATGCACCTGCGCCACCTCCAGCGCCATATTGCCCCAATAGCCATGCTCCAGCTGCGTCACCGGCCCGGCCATCGCCGGATAGAGCGCTGCAATGCGCGCCCAGCCGGCTTCATCATCGGGCGCAATCGTGCCGACAGGAACGGCCATGGCCGGAGCCGCGCCGGCTGCCGCAGCCAGCATCATCGCGTCGCGCCTGGTGATCGTCATTGGCTTTGCCCCCTGTTTCCCGTCACCCTATCTGCACGTGCCGGCTTGCGTTCGGCGAATCCCATGCCATGCTGCGACAAAATGCCCAAGCCCGGCATAAGGGACGGGGCAAATCAGGGGGAGGGAAAGCATGGACAGCGTCGTTTTGGCCATCATCTGCGGGATTGCCGCGGTGATCTATGGGGTGATCACCTCGCGGCAGGTGCTCAGCGCCTCGGCGGGCAATCCCCGCATGCAGGAAATTGCCAAGGCCATCCAGATCGGCGCTGGTGCCTATCTCGCCAAACAATATACCGCCATCGCCATCGTTGGCGTGATCGTCGCGGCGCTGGTGGCGCTGTTCCTGGGCACCATCCCCGCCATTGCCTTCGTGCTGGGCGCGGTGCTGTCGGGGGCCACCGGCTTCATCGGCATGAACATTTCGGTCCGGGCCAACGTCCGCACCGCCGAAGCGGCGCGGCAATCGCTGCAGGCCGGGCTCACCATGGCCTTCCGGTCGGGCGCGGTGACGGGCATGCTGGTCGCCGGTCTCGCGCTGCTGGCCATCGCCGGCTATTTCTACGCGCTGATCTCGTCGGGCCTTGAGCCGACCAGCCGCGCCGTCGTCAACGCGCTGGTCGCGCTGTCGTTCGGCGCCTCGCTCATCTCCATCTTCGCCCGGCTGGGCGGCGGCATCTTCACCAAGGCGGCCGATGTGGGTGCCGACATGGTCGGCAAGAACGAGCTCGGCTTTGACGAGGATGATGATCGCAACCCCGGCGTGATCGCCGACAATGTGGGCGACAACGTCGGCGATTGCGCCGGCATGGCGGCCGATCTGTTTGAAACCTATGTCGTCACCATCGGCGCCACCATGGTGCTGTGCGCCCTGCTGGTCGCTGGCCCCGATGCCACCAAATTGATGACCCTGCCGCTGCTGGCCTGCGGCGTGTGCATCATCACCTCGATCATCGGCACCTATTTCGTTCGCCTCGGCGGCGGATCGATCATGGGGGCGCTCTACAAGGGCCTGATCGTCACCGGCGTGCTGTCGGTGCCGGCGCTGTGGTTCGCCACCGCCGCCATCTTTCCCGACATGAACGCCGTGATCGGCGATGGATCCGTGGCCGGCGAAGCCTTCACCGGGCAATCGCTGTTCCTGTGCATGCTCATCGGCCTGGTCGTCACCGCGCTGATCGTGTGGATCACCGAATATTATACCGGCACCGATTATCGCCCGGTGCAATCCATCGCCAAAGCCTCTGACTCCGGCCACGGCACCAATGTCATCCAGGGCCTGGCCGTGTCGATGGAATCGACCGCGCTGCCGACGCTGGTGATCGTGGCCGGCATCATCGCCACCTACAAGCTGGGCGGGCTGATCGGCATCGCCTTTGCCGCCACCGCCATGCTGGCCCTGGCCGGCATGATCGTCGCGCTGGATGCTTATGGCCCGGTGACAGACAACGCCGGCGGCATCGCCGAAATGGCCGGGCTGGATGGCGAAGTGCGCCAGCGCACCGATGCGCTCGACGCGGTGGGCAACACCACCAAGGCCGTCACCAAGGGCTATGCCATCGGTTCGGCCGGCCTCGCCGCGCTGGTGCTGTTCGCCACCTATACCGAGGATCTGGCGCAATTCTTCAAGGATGTGCCGGTCGATTTCTCCCTGTCCAATCCCTATGTCGTCGTCGGGCTGCTGCTCGGCGCGCTGCTGCCCTATCTGTTCGGCGGCATGGCGATGACCGCGGTTGGCCGCACCGCCCAGGCCGTCGCCCAGGATATCCGCGCCCAGTTCCGCGAAAACCCCGGCATCGCCACCCGCGCCGTGAAGCCGGACTATGCCCGCACCGTCGGCCTCGTCACCGCCGGCGCCATCAAGGAAATGATCATCCCCTCGCTGCTGCCGGTCCTCGCCCCGGTCGTGGTCTATTTCGCCATCACCGCGGTGGCCGGCCAGGGCAACGGCTTTGCCGCGCTGGGCGCCCTCCTCATGGGCGTCATCATCTCTGGCCTGTTCGTCGCCATCTCCATGACCAGCGGCGGCGGCGCGTGGGACAATGCCAAGAAGGTGATCGAACAAGGCGCCTATGGCGGGAAAGGCTCCCCCGCCCACCAGGCCGCCGTGACCGGCGACACCGTGGGTGACCCCTATAAAGACACCGCCGGCCCCGCCGTGAACCCGATGATCAAGATCACCAACATCGTGGCGCTGCTGCTGCTGGCGGCCCTCGCCGGCCATTGAGGCCCCTCAACTCCCCTCCCGCTTGCGGGAGGGGTCGGGGGTGGGTCTCCTCACCATCACCAAACCCAACCGGGGCGGCCCACCAGCCGCCCCTTTTTTCTGTTCGTCACCCCAAAACCGCTCATCCTGAGCCTGTCGAAGGACGCCCCACTTTGTCACTTGTGACGAAAATCCCGGGATTCAGGATTTTTCCCCTTGGAAATCAACCCACCGAGTCCAACAGCCAACACCCGCCCAACGTCCGCAACCCGCCCATCCTGAGCCACCAAAGCCCGCGCCAGTTTTGACGCTTTTGACGCATCTGGCCGGTTTGAAACCGCCCAACCTGCCCCGATCAAGACGCCACTGCCCAACGCCCCACCATGATGACAGACACGGCCCGTGTAGGACAGAGGACCAAGCAAAAGGCCTCCGGCGGGCAGGGGCTGAGCCCCTGCACCCGGCCGCGGGGCGGCATTCTTGTCTTGCCTGAGCCCTGAGCCTATACGGCATCAGCGGTTCATTTGAATGCGCAGCATGGGCAGATCAATGCAGAACGTGGCAGCTCAGGTGATGGCAACGGTGAACGCGCCTTATGGGGCGAGCCTTTGCGCGCATCAGTTTGCTGCCATGATTGTTGATCCGGCCAGCACAGCGCAATTCAACGCGCCGGTCTTCGCGTTTTTTTCAGAACTGCCTGTCGCAGTCCAAAAGGAATTTATTGCCGCGACCGGGGTCAGCGAAGCGCAAGCCGCCAAGGTAGCTGCCCTCTATGCGCAGGCCTCTGGCTACGCCTTGCCACTGGCGGCTTGAACCCCATGATGCGGCGGGCCAGCCAGTGGCAAGCCCTGTTCGATATTGCCCTGGTGATCCTTGACCATGCCGCAGCAAGCACCGGCAGTGGCATCGATTGGAGCTTTGGCGGGGGCACGGCGTTGATGTTGCAGATCGATCAACGCGAAAGCCACGATATCGATCTCTTCCTCACCGATCCGCAACTTCTGCCCTT
>Ga0075154_10003229_pt1 | contig 10368 bp, 9 predicted proteins | sample JI71714BDNA_FD_70965 | JGI IMG/M metagenome (GOLD analysis project Ga0075154, IMG submission 70965) | Wastewater effluent complex algal communities from Wisconsin, to seasonally profile nutrient transformation and Carbon sequestration -... | ecosystem: Engineered > WWTP > Effluent > Algae...
GTCATAAAATATTCTTATTTGAAAACAAAATATTTGATGTTTTCGAGATGTCTTATGAGCAGGCATTTGAGTTTCTTCGCCTCAGACATCCACTATGGTTAAGTGCGTTTAGCAACGGAATAAGTTTAAAAAATGCTGACATTACAAGACTACTTCTTGTAACAACACAGAAAATTTTAAATTCCAGCAAGGCTGTTTCACCCTTAGAACTTGAAAAGCATGCTTTTTACTTAGAGTCATCTTTTAAAAAATTAGTAATTAATCAAGAAAATCTCTTTAACTACAGTTTCTGTGCTGGGGAGTTTTTAAGAGCAGTAAAAAATGCGCTTTTTTACCTGAATATTGTTCCTCCATGTCCATATGACGAACAAATAACCATCTTAACTAACAATTTTGGAGAGTTGTCACTATTAATTAAAGAATTTATAAAATCTTCAATTGTGTATGAAAAACACAATTACGCAGAAAAAATCTTTGTGAGTACAAGGTTACTGTTACCAGAAATAAACTATCCCATCATGCTTTAAAAGGAAATAAAGTTTTATGCAACAAAAGTATTATCTGCTAGCTGCTATAGCGCTAGCTGGTTCAGTTTCGACTGAAGTGGAAGCAACTTGTTTTAATCTTAATACAAATTCTGGTGCTGGCACGAATAAAGTTAGTCAGGGTGTCATGTGTTTTAATGGTCCAGGCAGTGCACCTGGCGGTGGTGGTAGTTGGTGGGGCTGGGGTGATTTTTACAGTAGTAATAGTGATATAGAGCCAACGGAGTTTTATGAAGAAGAGTTAACGCGTAATGAACCACCTGCTGAAGATACCAAGTGTGGTAACCCTGTTATTGTTTCAAGTGGAAAAAAAGTTGAAACTGAGATCGACTTTATAGGTAAAGAACAATTTCCTATTGCAATTTTTAGAAGTTATTCAAGTAATAATGATTACAATGGCGCAATGGGTAAAGGATGGGGAACGTTTTTTGACAAGAGACTTGATTTAAGTAACTTAACAAGTGCAGGTGCAAAGGTTATTGATGAAAATGGTTTAACCGTTACCTTGGCATCAGAATATTTTGATGTCCCTTTTGTTGGCTGGCGAAACGCATATAAATCGGCATCAGGTAAGAATTATTTATATCAAGATAATAATGGCAATTGGATTTTCAGAAAAGAAAACAACTCTTACGAAGTTTATGATCAACAAGGAAAGCTTTTACAAGTTAGATTTTCTAAACATCCAGATGGTTTAGGTATTGTTCACAACTTTTCTTACACAAATGGTAAGGTTACTAGTGTAACGCACTCTAATGGGAGGCGATTATTACTATCATGGCAGGGAAATAAAATTTCTGTCATTAAAGATCCTGCTGGTAATGAGTATAAATATTTTTATAATGGTGATGTATTAAGTGATGTTATATATCCTGATACAAAAACCAAAAAATACCACTATGAAGATAATCGTTTTCCGTTTGCCCTCACGGGTGTTTCTAATAGTGGTGTTCGTTTTTCATTTTTTACTTATGACAGTTTTGGCAGAGCTACAGAATCAAGACATTCTAATAATATAAATAAGTATAGTTTTATTTTTAATAATAGTTCTACTATTGTAACTAATCCATTAGGTCATAAAACAACTTATGTCTACACAAGCGAGTCAAAAAGCAGGTTAGCTCGTGTAGAAAAAGAGGGAAGTGCATATTGCAACGCGGCTATGCAATTTAGATCATATGATTCATCAGGGAAAGTCATTTCTGAAACAGATTGGAATTCTAATAGCACAACCTATACATACCTCGATGGTAGAGTACAAACAAAAAAAGTCGCGAACTATACTCCGAACGTAATAACGTACAATTATAAATGGGACGGTGTTTTGAATTTGCCGACAGAAGTTGCAATTTCAGACGGCGTTACACATCAATATACTTACGATGAGAGAATGAATGCGACAAGTCATACTGTGATGTCTGACAACAAGCAAAATACAACATATTTTAATTATTATTTTTTTAGCAATAACATTACACAGAGGCTGACAACTGTTTTTCCAGATGGATCATCTAATACATCTGAATATGATCAAACCGGGAACTTAATTCGATTTACTGATCAAGTGAATAACGTAACGACATACAGTGATTATGACAGTAATGGTAATGTTGGGCGTATAATATACCCCGATGGCTTGCAAGAGGTGTTTCAATACAATACCCGTAATAAAATTACAGAGATATCGCGCGTTTCTACAGCTGGTGAGATAAATAAAATAGCATACAGCTACAACAACTTAGGCGATATTTCATTCGAAACACACAGTTCTGGCCTAGCAATAAGTTATCAATATGATCTTGCTGGAAGACTTCTTTCAAAAAACCAAGTTCGTGCTGGTAGAAATTATTCACACAGCTTTACATATAATAATTTTGGTAACATTACAACAGAAAATGTATACGACCCGGATAACATTGTTACTCAATGTAATTATGATCCCCCTTATGTTGATGAGTGTTATGAATATTTAAGCCCAATTTTTACTAACTATTATTTCTATGATACACAAGGCCTTCTCGGGCGTAAAAATTCAACGTCATACCTATACGATAAAAACGGAAACTTAAATTTTATTAAAGACGCAAGAGGCAATATTAGTAGTTTCATTTTTGATTCAAGTAATAGGTTAACAAAAGCTACAGATGCAAATAACAAAATTTCCTTGTACGCTTACGATAGTAAAGGGCTTAAAACAGTAACTGATCAACGAAATAAAACGACGACTTTTACCAGAAACTCGTTATCAGCTATTGAACAACAGGCAAGTCCTGATTCTGGGCTTACAAATTACAATTACGATATGTACGGTAAATTGGACAGCATAAGAGATGCTAGAAACATTGTAACTAGCTTTGTTTTTGATAATCTGGGCAGAGTTGTTCAAAAAACAAATAGCAGTTCACATTACTGGTCCTATGATAATGGTGCTAATGCGGCTGGTAAATTAACCGGATTTGTTGATGACAGCGGCTCTACAGCATATAGCTATGGAAATTGGGGGCAACCAGTCATTCAAGTTACAGATATCTCGGGTTTAAACTATCAAGTAAATTGGGAATATGACAATATTGGCAGATTAAGCGCAATTACATACCCTGGAGGAAACAAGATAAGCTATGTTTATGACAGCTATGGTGATATTTCATTAATTAATGCAACAATTAATGGCATTTCTCGACCAGTTATTAATAACATTGTTAAACTCCCCTATGCACCTGTTAAGGCATGGACTTACGGCAACGGGCTAAATCGTAATCTTTATTACGATTACAAATTTAGAGTTAGCGGCATCGTCACTGAAGGGATCCAGAAACTTAACTTTGCCTATGACACAGATGACAACATTACAAAAATAACCAACAGTATCAACACAACATTAACCCAAAACTTTGGCTATGACAAACTAAACAGATTAATCAGTAGCAACAGTACTGGATTAGGCAACCATAGTTTTAGTTATGACGATCTTGGTAATCGTATTGCTAGGAGTGGCAATATTGCTGAGACGTATGTTATCAACAGTAATTCAAACAGATTAAACCAAGTAACGCGTGGTAGCCAGTCACGGGTTTTTACATACGATGCCAATGGTAATATTACAAACGAAAAACGTTTTGATGGAACCAACTTTGCTTATGTATACAACGCCGATAACCGCATGATAAAAGCCGGTACTACCGACTATAAATATAACGCGCTGGGCCAGCGTGTGTATAAAAAAGTCGGCAATGTTGAAACGCGTTTTATTTATAACCCAGAGGGCCAGCTATTAGCCGAAAGCACCAATAAGCAATATATTTACTTTCAGGGCCAGGTAGTGGGTTATATTTTAAATAACCAGCTGTATTATGTGCATAACGACCATTTAGGCCGGCCAGAGGTGATTACCAACCAAAGCAAAGGCGTAGTATGGCGGGCGAAGTTGGAGGCGTTTGATAGAAGTGTACTAACAACCTCAATCGGCGACTTTAACATCGGTTTCCCTGGCCAGTACTGGGATGCCGAAAAGCAAAGCTGGTATAACTACTTCCGGGATTATGATGCGACTTTAGGCCGGTATTTGCAGAGCGACCCGATAGGCTTAGCGGGTGGGTTGAATACTTATGGGTATGTTGGGGGGAATCCTGTAAATTATATTGATCCTTTAGGGTTGGCTGCGTTTAATCTCGATGCTTACTTTGGAATCGGTGGAGGAATCACTGTCGGTAAAGGAACAGATGGCAAATGGTTTTTTGGCGGGAGATTAGGAATTGGTATGGGTGGAGGTGCAAGTTATGATGTTGCTCAGCAGAGGCCTAGCTTAAATGCTACTAATTCTACTAATAATAGCTGTAATGAAGCCACAGGAACCAGTTTCGGAACAAATATTACTGCTAGTGCTGCATTTGGTCCATATAACCCTGCTATGTCTGCAAGTGGTGGTACAACATTAAATGGCAATGTTTTTTCAAATGAACCTAATTTTGCCAATGCCCTAACAAATCCCAGTCGATCATTGGGTGTAAAGTTTGGGGCTCATGCAACTTTCGAAGTAATAGGATGGTTTTGAAATTATGAATATTTTACAACGAATTAAAAGTACACCAAATTTGCTACTGTTAATTATTGGCGCTGGATTTATCTCTCCCCTCTTTGCAATGGTGAGTTTGATTTCATCTATTTCAGAGATTGATGGGGGGCTAGTAGTTTTTTACTTGCTGAGTTCGATTCTCTCGATGACATCCTCAGTTATGCTTCTTTTAAAAGTTAGGTTTTCCCGACTGTTTTTTTTAACAGCATTTTTACTGAGCTGTTTGCCTACTCTATTTGCAGAATATGAGCATGGTTTGGAAGGGCTAGTGGCGATGGCTTTTATGGTGCTTGTAATCATGTTTGTCCTCATATTTTATTTTTTCAAGAATAAACAGGTTATTAGATATATGACTACTTAGAGGCTAATTTGTTGTATAGCCCTACTTAAAGTGCTAGTTTAGCCGTATCAATTTTCCGCGTTGCGACCCAACTGGTCGCAGCGCACCACGCTTACGTAAGTTCGTACTACAAATCCTGATTTAGATGTACCTGAGAAAGTAGGAATTGCCTACTGGTTTGGCGGTGAAGACACGGCGGTCACCAACCCAATTACAAAAGGTGTTACCCTAAGCAGTTATTAACTGACTGATCTAGATCGAAGTGGGATGGTCAGTTTACACAAGACTTTAACTCATGAATCTATCCGTCGCAAAATAGGACGCTTGGACATGATAAAAAGACCTTTTAACCATCCGGATATCTATCAAGAAGCAGCCAATAGAACAAAAGACTTTTTTAATAATGGAGGCGGCAATGTTTGCGGATGTGATAAATAATAACTTTTTTATTCGTAAAATTTTGTTTGCATGTTGTCTGCTGTTTCTTTCTGGCTGCAGCGTCCCTACTCGGGTGGAGCTTTTTAATGCATCAAATTCAGAGGTGGCAATTGAGTATAAAAATGAGAAATCATTACTATTTTACACCACGCTCGCGAATGGCAACTCTAAAGAGTTTACAGCGTTGTTAGATAAAGACTTCTCCATAAAGTCATCAGATAAAAAATATTTATATCAAATGAGCATGGTGCCAGAAATCTTTATTAAACATCGTGGTGTTGGCCCCTTCTTCAAGCGGGTAGTAAAGGCGCAACTTCATGAAAATAAATGCATATATCTGGTGCCCAGCGATATTGACTTGCCTGTAAATGCATTTGAATCGCAACCAGAAGGCTTTCCGTTGTGCCCAAAACTTTTAAATTAGGGTAGGGTAAGTCAGACTTTTAGTTTGAGTCGAAAAAGGTGGGGTTTTAAGCCGCTTAAACAACAAAACCAGCATAGTACTGGTTTTGTTGTTAGCTTTTTTATCACAGCTAAAAAGTCGGTAGCACCATCACCCGCTTTATTTACAGACCACAAGGTCAGTTACTGGCCGAACGCACTAATAAGCAATATATTTACTTTCAAGGCCAGGTAGTGGGTTATATTTTAAATAACCAGCTGTATTATGTGCATAACGACCACTTAGGCCGGCCAGAGGTCATTACCAACCAAAACAAAGGCGTGGTATGGCGGGCTAAGTTGGAGGCGTTTGATAGAAGTGTACTAATAACGTCAATTGGTGACTTTAACATAGGATTCCCTGGCCAGTACTGGGATGCGGAAAAACAAAGCTGGTATAACTACTTCCGGGATTATGATGCCACGACAGGCCGGTATTTGCAGTCAGATCCGATAGGCTTGGCGGGTGGCTTGAATACTTATGTTTACGTGGAAAATAACCCCCTTATTTACACTGATGTTTACGGTCTTTATCCTGGAAAAGAATTCATTGAATTTATCCCAAATGCAATTGGTGCTGATATGGATTTCTATAGAAATTATCGGGATATGCGTGAAGCGAATACCATTGGAGCTGATAAGTATTTCCATTGTAAGGCTAATTGCCAAGCAGCAAGCAGAGGGGTAGGCGGTAGATTTGAGGCTTCCGTACTTAGTGAGCTTAGAGAGCTCACAGATCAATATATCAAAGGTGACTCAAGGAAAGATTGTGATGCTGATCGTGAGGCCAATAACTATGGTCGTCAACATGGAGCTAATGCTTCTGATGCAAATTGTTCAATGATTTGCACTCCGTTTCGACCAAATGGTTTACCTAATAATTACTAAATGAGGTGATTATGTTTTTTGTTATTGTGATTTTTTCTGTATTGACGGTTTCTTTGCTTTTAAGTCGGAAGTATCGGAATACCATGAAAGGTAAGCTTTTTTTATCAATTGGCTTAATAGTTTTTACTGTTTCTATGATGCTTTTTTTTGTTTTCTCAGATTATTTAACTATTGATAAGTGCTTGGATAATGGTGGACGATGGGACTCTTCGCAACAAGAGTGTGAGTATTAACAGGCGTATATCGTGATATAACGATTAGGTCACGTTTGGCATTTTGCGGCGTGACCACTTAAGACGGTCGGAAGTAATTACCAACCAAAGCAAAGCGGTTGTATCGCGCACGAAACTGGAAGCGTTTGATACAAGCGTGCTAACCAGCCTTTAATATCGGCTTAACTTCGGACTTCCTGTCCTTCGCCCTAACGGGCGCATGCTGCGCATGTTCAACCTCGCTTCGGCGATGTTGTCCCGGCCTGCTTTTATAAAGAGCGGGATGCGGAAAAACAAAGCTGGTATAACTACTTCCGGGATTATGATGCCACGACAGGCCGGTATTTGCAGTCAGATCCGATAGGCTTAGCGGGTGGCTTGAATACTTATGTGTATGTTGGGGGGAATCCTTTAACTTGGATAGATGCTTACGGGCTTGAATGTACGTGCACGGGAAAAGCCCGTGTTTTGTTGGGTAACTATAGACACATTGGAAAGGCAGGAGGTATTGGCTCTGTAAAATATCCAATTTTAATAGGTTCTACTTCTGCTGCAGTAATACCTAACCAATGGGGAGGTAAAATTTTGCTAAGAGCAAATCATAACAAAATAAAAGGATATAGCGGTGAAACTTTATTGTTTGACAATATTGCAGATGTTGTAGGAGGGAAATCTCCAGACAATACTATCGGCGTTCGGGACTGGTTGATACAAAATAATCCTGGTACTTTAATTATTGAGCTTCCTGGAGGTAATAAAGATTTAGGCACTCTGGATATTAAAATCATCATACCTGATGGTATGGATTGTCCTGGTGGCACAACTATGATAGCAGGGAGTGGCTCATGAATTGGAAAACTTCACTTGTCCTTGTAGCACTTCTTCAATTTGCGAATTTTTATTCTTTTGCACTAGATTGGCCTGATATTTTACCTACTACAGGAGTTGTTATTTTTGATGAACCGGCGAACGCAAAATTTGATTTGACGATTAATGATAATAATGGACAACCTAAATATAAGTTGTCATGTCGTTCCGGTGAAATCGAAGATGATAGTGACTTTAATTATTCCGGTCTATTCCATTGCCGAATGACTTCCCTTTACTCCAATGAGTATGTATCAAATTTGTTAGTGGAGCACATGGATCAGTCTGCTGACTGGGAAGGTCGAGGGCGTTTTTTGTTAGGGCATGTTTCTGGAGGTTGTGCTCTTACTCATGATTGGGGTAGCGAGAGGCATTTCAAGTTACGCGGGATGGATATAAAATTGACGATAAACGAGATACGCTTAGATTTGAACGATTACGGTTTTGACATTAAGTCATTTAATTTTTCATATGTTTTCCAGTCAAATAAATCTGTAATATCATCAATATCTCAAAGTTCTCTGATTCCAGAGCCTACTTGGTTTGGCTCTGGCGGTGAGGATTGTGTTAAAGAACAAATTGATAGAATTAAAAGAGAGAGTGTGGGCTGACTTAAAGAAGGCTATAGGGTCGCGCCTTGTTTTTTGCAGCGCGACCAATTAGGCCGCTCGGAATCCAGTAGTAATAGCCAGCCAGACTATAGCGTGGGTGTGGCGGATCAGGTTGGAAGCGTTTGACCGCTCGGTACTATCTACGACTATCGGTGATTTTAATATCGGCTTCCCAGCCCTGTTACCGGGATGCGGATAAACAAAGCTGGTATAACTATTTCCGCGACTATGATGCAACTTTGGGGCGATATTTGCAGAGCGACCCGATTGGTTTGGCAGGTGGCTTGAATACTTATGGGTATGTTGGGGGGAATCCTTTAGTTCGCATTGATCCATTGGGACTTTTTTGCGTGTGTGCCTACACAAACGCTCTTGATTCGAATGCAAAAGATAAATCACAGGGCCAATGTGCGAGGTACGTGCGAATTGCTTTAGAGGCAGGAGGCGCGGATACTCGTAAGCGGCCAATCGAAGCATAGAACTATGGTGCACTTTTGGAGCGTAATGGTTTTACCGAAGTGCCATTGACTGACTACACTCCGCAACCTGGTGATACTGCAGTTTTTAATTCCTATGAGGGCGGAAGCGTCTATGGGCATATTCAGGGTTACACAGGGATGGGTAGCAGCGGGTGGACATCGGACTATAAGCAGCCGCGTTTTTGGGCTAACCGAGGCTACGAAGGCGCTAATTCCTATAAAATTTATCGTCCGTCAGATACGGGCAGTGTTACAAATGGAGTCTGCTCATGCAATTAATATCCGCCCGCCGTTGCTGGGTTACGGCAATGGTTATGATCACTTTATTGCTACTGCAAGGTGGCGCCGGAGCCAATACTAGCTCAGATAAAACTGATCTGACAAACTTGGTATCTGGACTTTACAAGAAGTATGCCTGGGTAGTGCTTTTTTCACCTTCACCGCTTACAGATTCTGCACCATTGACACATGCTAGCTACAAGGAACTACAAGAATTCTTTGTCCCAGACTTAGCTAAGGCCATCTGGAATGATACACAATGTAAGGTTAAGCGGGGGGAAACTGGCGTCTTAGACTTCGACATTTTGTTCGACTCCCAAGACCCAAGCGCTAGTGGATTAACTGTTCAGTCTGGCGGCAAGGAGTCTGAAGCGGTTGTGTGTTTTGAAGTTTACTCTGGTGACCGTAAATGCTTGTTATATATTGGTAAGCGCTTTAATGACGCATTTTTGATATATGACATTCGTTATCCTGCTCAGCCCTCTCTTCGTGAAATGCTGGGCTTGGTAAATGAGTCTTAGGTTTTTGGATCCTAACAGTAGCTGATAGCGGACTCTCGAGGCGAATATCAAAAATGATGTTACAACCTAATACCAGCTTGCTTGGTTAGAGCCAAATAACCTTCGGGGCATTTAACTTTGGGGGTGAGTTCCTGTAGTATCTCCAGAAAAATAACAGCTAAAACATCTAAAACATCTAAAACATCTAAAACATCTAAAACATAAAGACAAGCTAGGAATGAACATTCATGGCGTACGGTGATCAGATCTATCGCTACACGTTTTCAAGCCAACACCATAAAACAGAGGAAGGTGCTAAGTAATGGCTATCTTGCAGTACACATAATTAATCCAAGCGAATTGAGACCCTGAATATTTAAAAACCCACAAAAAAACTAAAGTGGGTTTTAGGATACTGAACAGAGAAGTCATGCCCTAGTTTGCGCACAGTGTTAGTGAAATAAACGTTGTATCATAGCAAACAAACTGACTTCCACTGCCAGTATTAGTGCAGGTTCTAACTGTTTTGGATTGCTCACAGTAGTTAAGGGTTCCGTTGCCAAAGTTATAGGGGGAGGGTTCACCGAGCGGTCCTGCGCTAACAAATCCTCCATCACTACTAGTTGTACTATTAATTAACTGTGCCAAACAACTATTAGGTTTACGCGTAATATTTGCTCGCGCCATACCCCCTAA
>Ga0075154_10003230_pt1 | contig 10365 bp, 9 predicted proteins | sample JI71714BDNA_FD_70965 | JGI IMG/M metagenome (GOLD analysis project Ga0075154, IMG submission 70965) | Wastewater effluent complex algal communities from Wisconsin, to seasonally profile nutrient transformation and Carbon sequestration -... | ecosystem: Engineered > WWTP > Effluent > Algae...
CCTGACAAGAGGCCAACTTGGTGCCGCTGCCCTGTTGGCAACCTGTCTCATCGGTGGTGGCGTGGTCGCTCAATCGGTTCCGCAGTTGTCCGGCCCGCCCCAACAGATGGAAAGCGTTCCGGCAAATCCCCTGCCGAAATGGAATGTGGATGACGTGCGCAAGATGCGCGCCTATCCGGACCAGCCTCCCATCATTCCACACTCGATCGAAGGCTACCAACTGTCGGTCAATACCAACCGATGTCTATCCTGCCACAAGCGCGAGTTCACGGAAGGGTCCGGTGCGCCCATGATCAGCGTGACCCATTACATCACGCGGGAGGGACAGATGTTGGCAGATGTCTCGCCGAGACGATATTTCTGCACAGCCTGTCACGTCCCCCAGGCGCAGACCAACCCCTTGGTCGGCAACACCTTCCGCGACATGAGCGACATGGGGGTCAAGCTGACGGGCGAGGAGCATTAGAAATGCAGAGGCTCCGCAACCTGCTCTCATGGACATGGCGCGTTCTGACGACGCCAGCGGCGACGCTCAGCCTCGCCTTCCTGACGCTCGGCGGCTTTGTCGGCGGCGTCATGTTCTGGGGTGCGTTCAACACAGCACTTGAACTGACGAATACGGAGGAGTTCTGCGTCAGTTGTCACGAAATGAAGACCAATGTGTATGAGGAGATGACGAGGACCGTCCACTTCTCCAACCGCTCCGGTGTCAGGGCATCCTGTCCGGATTGTCATGTGCCCCACGAATGGACGGACAAGATTGCCCGAAAGATGCAGGCCTCGAAGGAAGTCTGGGGCAAGATCTTCGGAACGATCAATACACGTCAGAAATTCCTCGATGAGAGATTGCGGCTGGCGCAGCACGAATGGGCGAGACTGAAAGCTAATGACAGTCTCGAGTGCAGAAACTGCCACTCCTCGGTTGCTATGGACCTGTCGAAACAGACGGAGCGCGCAGCAGAGATCCACACGCGTTATCTCCTGAACGGCAAGGCGACGTGTATAGACTGCCACAAGGGCATCGCCCACGAACTACCAAACATGCAAGGCATCGACCCCGGCTGGAAGGTGCCGGAAGAGCTGGAAGGCAAAGAGATGCCCACCGCATCTCCGGTCGACGAACTACGAGACGCGATTCACCGAGCGCATAGCGGCCTTCTTGCTGACGGCGGGATCTGATGCGTGCATCGATCGCATATCAATACGGTCCAGAAATGCCGACGCCGCCGGGGATCACACCCCGGCGGCGTCGATCAAGCAACATCAGCTAGCACACGTCTTTACTGGGCCGCAGCGACGGCTGCATCAATCCGCTCACGGGCCTTTTTTGGTAGCTTGGCAGCATTGAAGGCGTCGAGATTGGTGGCTGGAGCATCACCAACAAGGATCGCGGCAACCATACCCATGCCGACATGTGGTGCGCATTTTACGCCGTAAAGCCCCGGCACGTCGAACGTCACCTTGATTTCTTCGTTCATTTTGCCTTTGAACTCTGCGGCACCGTCCGGGATCATGCCCTTGATGATTTCGGCATTGTGGCCCTTGTCGGTCGGGATGAAGGTAACGGTGTCACCGGGGGCAATCTTCAAGCCGGCAGGCTCGAACACCATGGCACCCTCTGCACCTTTGTTCAGCATCTTGACTTCGAAATCGGCAGCGATTGAGAGCGCCGGGGCCGAAAGCAAGAGAACGGCTGCCATGGTTACACTACGCAGTTTCATTTTCATCTCCTTGGACAGGAACACCTCGTTCCGTTGGAGAAGTGATAGGCCAGGATGAACAGCCCTTCTTTGCGCAATATCAAGTACGGGAACGCTTCACCTGATTATCGACGCTCCGGAAGAGAATCCGCCAGCGACGCAAGTTCAACCATATCGCGCACCAGGAGTTTTTGCCGACCACCTTCGATCAGCCCCCTGCTCTCCCATGCACTAAAAATGCGCGAGACCGTATGAATTGTCGTGCCGGTCATCTCGGCAATGTCCTGCCTTGAGATCGGGAAATCGATCCGTATTCCCGCCGCCTCCGAACGACCAGCCTTTTGCGCCAACCTCAAGACGGTATGCGCAACTCTCTTCTCAACTTCTTGCGTGGACATTTCGCGAATGCGGACATGGGCTTCTTCAAGCCTTTGACCGATCGTCTCCATCGCGCTGACGGCGAGTCTTGGATTTCTTTCCACGAATTTCGGCCATAACTCTGTTGGCCACGACAGAACTAAGCTTTCGGCAGCGGCAAGCGCAGTGCCTGGATAGTCTTGTCGTTGAAGCGCCTTGGCGAACCCGAACAGGTCACCAGGATGCACGACACGCACGATAATCTGTTGACCGGAACTCGTCACCTGGGTGACCTTGAGTCGACCATGCAAAAGTAGAAAGAAGTATGAGGCGGGCTGACCTTGTTCAAACACGGACTCGCCGATGGGCAGTCGCCTTGTCTGCGCAGGAACGAGCAGTGCGTCCAATTCGTCATCGGTCATTTTGTCGAATAATGACAATGACTTGATGATCGTCCGATCAAGCTTCAAAATATATCCCTCTCCCGCCAACAACGCGCACGCTTAAGGGCTCAGAAAGCCCATAGTGGGTGTCATGGCGAGTGTCCAAATCGAGGGATAACCTACCTCACAAGGCACCGATCGAAAAGAGCAAAGGCGCGTACCAGCGACGATCTTCGACCAGCCGGAAGCCGACATGATCAGGGGGAACTCCGACAGAGCAGCCTCCGCTTTTCGGGTCGCGTATAAACGAGCTTAACGGCGATCTGTGTTTTCCGGCGGCGATGTAGACACCGCAGGCTTCGGTTGTGACTTGCTGTCCTTGCTTGACGAGGTCTACACGTCGATTGCAGGTCGTGGTCCACTCCCAGACATTGCCGCCAAAGTCGGCAAGGCCATGCTCACTTTCTCCGAAGCTTCCATACGGAAGTGGTTCCGGTTGCCTCGATCTCTTGCGGGCGGCTTCACGCTCATAGTCGGCTAGCCAACGCAAGGCTGGATTCGGATTGTCCGGATCTACGCCGAGAGCGTCGTCAGGAAACTTTGTGCCAGCGGTAAAGGCCAATTCTGCATCACTTGGTAGGCGCCAGACTCCACCGCTCTTTTCCGAGAACCACCGGGCATAGACTGTTGCGTCATCGTGACTGACACCAGTGGCGGGCATGTCAGACCGAGATGGGGTTACCGATTCCCGGGCCGGGCAAGCTCCGTCAGCCACGCAGGCATCGTAGTCCTGAGTGCTGACCTGATACTTCATGATCGTGACAGGAGCCGTCATCACGTATTCGGCCTTCGGCCCATCGACGGCATATCCAGCGCGGTAAAATTCGCCGGGCTGACGATAGACGAAACTGCCCGGCGCCACCGAGATGGTTTGAGGCGGCGGCAGATCGGCGCCACCATTCAGCCGGACGATGCCGGATTGAAATACGACAGCAGTGGACAAAGCACTGATGAGCAGAAGTGGCAGCAGCACCGAGCCGATAGAGTTGGGCTGCCTGGGAGTGAGAACGACGCCGGACATGGCGATTACCAACGAGTTAGAGAGGAAGTCCACGGGGTGCTCATCAAGCACCCCGTGCATTCACAAGGGTCAGCTTTCCGGCTTGACAACGGCGGTCATCAGATCGTCATTCCAGTCGCCGGTGACCTTGAAGTGGGCGGCCGCCCCCTTCTCGAAGGCTTCGATCAGGTTGTGGTTGACATAGGCGTAGATGCCCGGCTGCTGGAAGGTGTAGTAGGCAGCGCCCGCAGCACCACCAGGGATGAACCAGGTTTCCTGGTCGAGCTCCGGCGGGTTGGCAAACTTGCCCGTCGCCCAGACATAATCACCGTGGCCACCGATCAGGTGAGGACGGGTGTCACGATTGGCCTGCGAATGCAGGATCAAGACCCGGTCGCCGACTTCTGCCGTCATAGCATTGTCGCCTGTCAGAGCTCCGACAGCACCATTGAAGACGATGTGGCTCGGGGTCAGCGTGTTCATCACTTCGAGCACGTCCGAATAGGCATCGCCGGCACTCTCATACTTCTTGTAGTTGCCGTCAGCATCCTTGGGGACATAAAAGTCCTGCTCGCCGACATAGTATACCTTGTCATAAGGCAGATCATTGCCCTTGTGGTCTTTCAGGCCTTCACGCGGCAGGACCATGATCGCGCCGTTCATGCCCGAGGTGACGTGCCACGGCACCATGCCGGGAGGTGCACAATGGTAGACGAAGACGCCGGCCTTTGTGGCCTTGAAGCGCAGTACCGCCGTTTCGCCCGGATTGACCAGTGTCAGCGCGCCGCCGCCAAGCGCACCGGTTGCCGAATGGAAATCGATGTTGTGCTGCAGGCTGTTGGTGTCGGGGTTGATCAGCGTAAGCTCAACATAGTCGCCTTCATGAACGACCATCATCGGGCCGGGGACCGAGCCATTGAAAGTCATGGCATGGACTTCGGTGCCAGCGTCATCGATGACGATCTTCTTTTCCTCAATGGTGAGCGTGAACTCGACGACCTTGGGCCCGCCTTCGGCCTTCTGAGCATGCGCATGGACGAAAGGAGGCGCGATAAGATCGACCTTCACCCGCTCCAGCTTAGCGATGTCAGCCGCCACGGCTGCGGCATTGGTCTTGATGTCGCCGCCTTCGGCGCGTGCCACTGTTCCTGTCAAAACGGGCACAAGCGCGCTTGCAAACACGGCTCCCGCGAGCATTGTTCTTCTGGTCAGATTGAGGCACTGGGTCACGATCTTTTCTCCTTGTCGTGCAGTAAGCGTTTCGCTCGAACTGTTGACATTGTTTTACTTCATCACGTGTCTTTCTATTTGACTTGGAACAATGAGCCGCTGAAGAAGCAGTGCGTCATTCAGCCGCCGACCAACTAATATTTTGGCCGGGGCTCTTTGATCGAGATCAATTACTTTACCTCGAAATCTCAGAATCAGCTTCGAACGAGTATTTTTGAAAGCGATTTCCATGAAGGAAAAGGAACGAATAACCAGTGGCGGGATCCCGCGGGGCCTGGGACGCGACGGCCTCGTCCTGCTGTCTTATGGGTTCCGGCCATTTTATCTCGGTGCGCCTTTGTGGGCCATCACGACGATCGCAATCTGGATTTGCGCGGTGAACGACTGGCTTGAGGTGGCGAAAGTCTACGGCCCATCCGCCTGGCACGCGCATGAACTGCTGTTCGGCTTCATGCCGGCCGTTCTGGTCGGATACTTAATGACAACAGTTCCAAACTGGACCGGTCGCTTTCCGCTTTCAGGCAAGCCGCTTGGGATTCTCGTGCTCATCTGGATTGCCGGCCGCATCTCCATGCTGATGGTCGGAGAAACAACGGCCCTAACCACCCTCCTGATCGACTGGATCTTCCTCCCGCTCTTCGCCTACTTCTGCGTGAGGGAGGTTTTGGTTGCGCGAAGGATCGCAGATGCGAAGCCGATCCTTTCTGTTGTGTCGCTTGCCTTGATCAATGGCGGGTTTCACATGGCGGCGATGAACGGAGGAGACGTGGATGCTTGGGCACGGGCAGGTCTTTCTGTCTATATCCTGCTGATCACTGCGACCGCGAGCAAGCTCATCCCTAGCTTCACCAACAACTGGCTTGCCCAGGCGGGCAGATCACGCCTCGCCCCCGCAAATCACTTCATCGATCGTTTCGTGCTTGTTGCCACTCTCCTTGCCGCAACGGCTTGGACCTTTGAACCGTCCGGCCCACTCGCGGCAATCGTGGCACTAGTGGCAGCCGGTTCGCACTTTGCCCGCGCAATAAGATGGTTCAGGCCAATCATCCTGAAATCGTCCATGATCGCAGCGATGCAGGTTTCGTACGCCTTCATCCCCCTGGGCCTGTTGGGAATTACAGCAACCGCGCTCGATACACTCGGCCTGCTCACTGCAATGCATCTTCTTGCTATTGGAGCCGTCACAGGAATGATGATTGCGATCATGAATCGTTCGATCCGCCTTCACACCGGTCGGAACGAGCAGTTTTCCTTGCGCCAGCGGCTGTCCGTCCCGTGCGTACTGCTCGCAGCAAGCGGCCGCATCGCAGCCGACATCGTTCCGGGATACTATGGGGCGCTTATCGCAACCTCTGGCTTTTTCTGGATTGCCGCCTTTGTCTTCTTTCTAAGCGACAATGCGGGTCTCCTATGTCACGTTCAGCGGCAACCCGGTCGTCAACCTTCACCGCCCACTCGGATCAACATGCGATAGGCACGCTTTGAAGCATCGAGATTGCCGACCCATTGGTGACCGCGCTTTTCCAGCTCCGCACCGAGAAAGCGCGATTCTTCTGAAAACACCGCGAAAAGTACTTCGCCTGGCTCCATGAGCTCAATCAGCGAGAGAACTTTCTCCATAGGCGCCGGTGGCTGCTGCTCGGTGAGGTCGACCCTCCACAACGGGTCCGGCCAGGCCGCCGCTTCCTCTGCACCGATTGAGTGGAGAACTTCTGCAGAAGTGTCTGGGGTTGGGATGAACAGAACCTCCCACTCGCCGCCATCCAACTCCTTGAGCTCGGCCGAATAGCCGCGGCGCGCCATGACGCTCATGAGTGGTACAGGGCGAAAGGTAGCAAGCAAACGCAAACCTTCTCCTGGCTTCAATGACTGAACCGCATCCATGATTGCGGGAAATGGCTCGCCTCCGTCACGAAGGATGGGCCTCACATCGAGTTCTTTGAAACTGGCTGTTGTCGACACTTGACCTCCCGATTTTCGACTTCACCTGTCTGATCACGATGAACCTGCATGGGAGCGACCGCTATCGCCCGATCGCTCCCATGCAGTTCAATGACCACCACCGCAGTTGCAGTTGCATCCTTCGTGCTTCTTCCGGCGAATGCGGACTTCCCATATCTCCGGCCCACGGGAAAGGTATTCCCACCCGAACATCCCATCATAATGCATCTCGAGATGGTAGTAGAGCGGAACCGGATCATGATCGACGGTCAGGATCAACTGATAATCCGGAAGCAGTGAATTCAACATTCCGAATATACGGGGATGCCTTTCCACGCGCGGAATTTCGCGCACGTCGAGCTTGAGAATATGATCTTCAACAACAGTCATTCGCTGGCTTTCTTCAATGCGGGTTGCGGGAGTCGCATGCAGCGTAAGCTGCACCGCAGGATACTGAAGCACGGGCGCCTAGGCTTCGTTGTGCTGTAACAAGCAAAACCAGGAAAGCAGTGTTCCTGTTTGCCTTTCGACAACGAAGCGATGGCACCTGGCACTATCGTTAGGGCACCGAACCGGAGCGATACAATGAACACAGAGATTATCCGCCGTTATGGCGAAAGCCGCCTGCCCCGTTACACAAGTTATCCGACGGCGCCCCGCTTCTCGCCCAGTATTGGAGCCGGCACCTATCGTGATTGGCTGGCTAACATCCCCAAAAGCGAACCGGTGTCGCTTTATCTTCACGTGCCCTTCTGTCGATCCATGTGCTGGTATTGCGGCTGCCACACCACGATCACCCAGAAGGACGCACCGATCCTCGACTATCTGACCGTGCTGAAACAGGAAATCAGGCTGGTGGCAAAAGCCCTTGGGCGGCGACAGGACGTAAGCGATATTCACTTTGGCGGTGGCACACCCACGATCATGACGCCGGAAGAGTTCCTCGATCTGACTGCCACCGTGACAGCGGCCTTTGGGATTAGCAGCGCGACCGAATTGGCGGTGGAAATCGATCCGAGAACGCTGACCCTCGAAATGTCAGAAGCGCTCGGTGAAGCGGGAATGACCAGGGCCAGCCTTGGCGTACAGAGTTTCGATCCCAAGGTGCAAAAAGCGATCAATCGCATCCAGTCGGCAGAGCAGACGGAGACAGCCCTTTCGAACCTGCGCAAGGCAGGAGCCAGAAGCATCAATTTCGACCTGATCTATGGCTTGCCCCATCAAACCGTCGACTCTGCAATTGAAACTGCGCGAGTGGCGGCTGCCATGCGCCCTGAGCGCTTCGCCGTCTTCGGTTATGCCCATGTCCCGGCCTTCAAGAAGCATCAACGCCTGATCGACACGGCAGCGCTCGGCGACGCACATGATCGACACGCCCAGGCGGAAGCCATCGCGGCGACGCTGTGCGAAGCCGGGTACCGACGGATCGGTCTCGACCATTTTGCGCTTCCTGGGGATCAGCTTTCGATCGCCGCCAATCGCAAGGCGCTGCACCGCAACTTCCAGGGTTATACGACCGACACTGCCTCAACACTGATCGGGTTCGGCTCGTCGGCGATCGGACGTCTTGCCGAAGGCTATGCGCAGAACGATATCGCCATCGGCCGATATGCCAGCCTCATTTCTTCCGGGAACTTTGCCACATCGAAAGGCTACCGCCTCACACAGGAGGACCGCGTCCGCGCCTGGATCATCGAGCGGTTGATGTGTGACTTCCAAGTGGATTTTACAGCCAAGCCGGATGGCTTTGAACTTCCGGAAGAGAGCTTTGGAAAAGCCAATCTGCTGCTCAAGACCTTGTTGGACGAAGGGATTGTGACCTTGCGTGGCGATGTGCTGAGCGTGGACACGGAACACAGATTCCTCGTTCGAACGGTGGCGTCGTGCTTTGATGCCTATCTCGGCGAAACGGGCAGAACACACGCCACCGCGGCCTGAGACAAAACGGCGAAAAACGAGAAAGCCCGGTCCGATCTCTCGGTCCGGGCTTCCCCTTTGCGCGTTCGCGGATCAGCGGACGAGCGCGCGGTAGATCTGTGGCAAGGTCGCCGGAAGGCGGCGAATGTCGGGAACGACGGCATAGCCATGGTGGCCAAAGACAGCCGGCACATAGGTTTTGGCATCCTGATCGACCGTGACGCCGAAGACATGGATGCCACGCCGCCTTGCTTCGCTCACGGCCCGACGTGTGTCTTCAAGCGCATAACGTCCCTCATAATGATCGACATCATTCGGTTTTCCATCGGTCAGGACAAGAAGCAAGTGCTTGCGATTGGGACGCTCGGCAAGTTTGGCCGTCGCGTGGCGTAGGGCTGCTCCCATGCGGGTATAGTAACCGGGCTTCAGCGCGGCGATGCGATGGCGCACCAAGGCACCCATCGGCTCGTCAAAGTCCTTGATCGTCTCGACGCGCACCCAGTCCCGCCGTCTCGACGTGAAGCTCAAGATAGAATGCATGTCGCCGCAGGCTGCCAGCCCTTCGGCCAGAACCAGAAGCGCCTCCTTCTCGACATCGAGTACCCGGCGGTCGTTGAACCAGGCGTCGGTCGACAGCGAGACGTCGACCAGCAGGGTCACCGCAAGATCATGGGCCTGCGGCCGGCTTGCCAGGTGGATGCGGTCGGAGCATTCACCGCTCGCAGCAAGCTCGGTGCGGCTGCGCACGACCGCATCGAGATCGAGATCGGCACCGTCGACCTGTGCACGCAGCATCTCATGGCGCGGACGCATCGCTTCGAACTGCCGCCGCACCCGGCGAATCATCGCCTTCATCTCGGACGACTGGACCGGCGCCTTGTCCTGTTCGCACGCCGGGCCGGCAAAGACCCGGCAGTGGTCCCTCAGATAGACCTCGTGTCTGTAGTCCCATTCCGGATAGGTCAGTTCCGCTTCGATCGCGGAATGGATGAGCGCCTCGGGCGGCAGGTCCAGGTCGAACCGAAATTTCGCGGCTGGCCGGCCCTTGCGTTCTCCAAGCACCATCTCATCGAGTTCGTCAGCGGCCGACGCATCGTGATCGTCACTGTCGTCGGCGGGACGGTCGACATTGACCATCTCGGCCATGGCGAGGATCTTCTCGAAGCGATTGAGGATGAAGGGGCTACGCTCGCCCTTGGCGGCGGAATCCTTCTCGCGGATTGCCACATGGCGTCCAGCCGGCTGCGCATCCGCCTGGCTGGAGCCGACCGGCTGGTCTGATTCCTGGCGACCGGCCCATTCCTCCCTAAGAATTGCCTGCGGCCAGAGCGGCACGGGCAACATCGGCAGATAGCCCGCAGGTGCCTGCGTCGGCATATCATTGCCTGCAGAGAGAGGGGCAAGGCCCGCGCCACGGCGCAGGAGATCAATGATGCAGTCCTCCAGCATCCCCTCCACCCGAGGCAGCGAGCCGCGGCGGCGCTCCGACAGGAGGGCGCGGCAAAGCCGACGATAGCGATCGACCAGACCGGGGAAGGTCTTCAGGACCCGCACTTCAAGCACCGACGCCGCGTCCAAAAGTGCAAGATCGGCCTTGAGGGGATCAGTCTCGGTCATCGGTTGAAGCGGCATCACGGCCATGGCTGCGGCCAGCCACACATAGAGGTCAAGATTGAGCGACTGCTCCGGCATGAGATCCAAGACTGGGGGCAACATCACGCTAGCTTCGTCCCGCGCCGGATGAATGAGCTTTTCTTCGCCCAGCCCCATGCGTTGC
>Ga0075154_10003231_pt1 | contig 10361 bp, 6 predicted proteins | sample JI71714BDNA_FD_70965 | JGI IMG/M metagenome (GOLD analysis project Ga0075154, IMG submission 70965) | Wastewater effluent complex algal communities from Wisconsin, to seasonally profile nutrient transformation and Carbon sequestration -... | ecosystem: Engineered > WWTP > Effluent > Algae...
CATTGCGCCATTCGCTGTATGACGACCCCAAACCCTGGAACCAGCCATTGCCCCAGCCGTACTCGTCGGTAAAGCGTTCGTGCAATAAAACCCCAAAATCATTGGCATCGTAGGCATTAAAATAAAGATAAAGCACATCCCAACCATCAGACGCTTGTAAAGTTTCGCTGCCTCGGTTGGCCACGTTAAAATCAATAACCCGATCTAATGAACCCCAACTATTGGGGTCGTCATTGTCATTTAGCGTACTTACAGCCACATTGTAAGAGTTGTTCACCGGTGGATTAGGGTTAACCGGATTGTTGGCAGGATCATCGTAAGCGACAAACACGTATTTTATAAAGTTCGCATTCGTCATCAAATCGTAATGTACCCACGCGTAGCCATTATCACCCCAGTTCTTTCCCCACGAGTTAAGAATCCGGAATGCCTGTTTTGCATCGTCGTAACCAACAATGGTCATTGCGTGACCACCCTTGGCGGCAGAATTGACAATATCCGATTTCATTACCCCAGTTCCCTGAAATTTCAAAAATGCATCGGTTACAATCGCCCCAAAAATGAGCGGACGGTCTTCGGATAATTTGGTTTTAATCGAATTTACATCCACTGGCAGGTCCCGAAACGATTTGATTCGGAAGTTAGCAGCCTCTTGCGTCCAACTGGAAAGCGGAAAATTACTGCAATCGCCCACGTTTTGGAAAGGGACGGTTTGCATGGTAGCAACCCCACGCGATTGCATTTGGCTGAGTGCATATTCAAAATGCGTACCATTACAATCAGCGCCTTTTTGATCGTTGGGAATGGACCAGAACAAATCCTTTGGGCTAAACTGCTTACTGGTTGAAGTTAGTTGGCTGGTACTCAAGCCGTTTCGGATTGCATTCATGCCGGTGCGCATGTAATAGCCCGTTGCCCAGGCCACACAAGTGCCCGTTGGTCCCTGGTCGCCCACGGGCGGCATATGCGGTGTCAAATCTACCTTTGCGGGAAGTGTACCGGAAAAAAACGTTACATCATTTGGAATTGTGGTGTCATCTTCGTCACCCATCCATCCGGTAAATAGTTCATCAGTGGAGGGATCTGGTTCATCAATGTTTTCTCCGCCACTCCCGAGTTTATCGCAAGAATAGAAGAATGCAAGAAGGCTGGCAAGGCCAAGATAAATAATTTTTTTCATGTTTTATGTAGTTTATAAATTAAGTGACTCTTTTGGTGCGGGAATAGGGCCTTAGATCCAGATGCTATTTGCCGGACGCGGCACTAACGCATCTCTTCGGCTGCCTGCTGGTAAATATGGTCCCCGTCGCCCGCTATTTTTTGTCGCAAATCCTCCGCTTCGGCGGTGCGACCGGCGGCTTTGAGGCTCAGGAAACGGAACCACTGGCCCTCGTAGCGTTGGTCGTCGGTAATGGCCAATTGTTCAGCGTTGGCAAATGCCGCTACGGCGCGGTCGTACTGCTTCGCCCGGAAATAGGCTTCCCCAATGAACAATGCCGCCTGCGGTTTATAATTGGCGTCGGTAACGGCCTCGAATTGCGCAATGGCCTCGGCGTAATTACCCCTTTTCAGGGCATTTAGACCAGGGTTGAGGGCTTCAGGCAGCCCCCTGTCGCTGCCGCTGCTGCGGGCTGTGGAATCAAAATACGCCAACGGGTCGCCGCCCGTTCCGCCCCCGGATGGCCCAAACAACGAGCGGGCAAAAAAGCCCACCACCAGCAAAACACTGGCCGCAGCGGCAATGCGGAAGAAGTTGCGCCGCACGAACGATACCTGCATGGGCGGAGCCTCGGTCACGGTTGCTGTGAGGGTGGTTTGGTCTTCGGTTTCGGCGCGCCAGGCGGCCATTTGAGCGCGCAAATCGTCGCGCACTGCCAGTTCAATGGCCCGGTGTTCAAGGCGTTGGCGGTCCAATTCGGCGCGCAAATCCGCGTCGTTTTGCAAAGCCGTTTCAAAAGCCTGGCGTTCGTCGTTGGAGAGTTGCCCCAACAAATAGGCTTCTATTTTTTCAAAATTATTCATACAATAATTGTTTTTTTAGCAATGTAAAAATGTTAACCCGCCGCGTCGCGCAACGATTGTCGGCAGCGATCCACCGCTTTTTTGGCTTGGTTGGCGTTGGCCAAACCCCGTTCGGCGGCCACCTGCGCCATCGATTTTTGCTCCAGATAATACAGGCGCAAGGCTTCGCGGCATTTTTCCGTCAGCGCGGCCATAGCGGCCCGGAGGCGGTCGTCGCGGTCGGCTTCTTCGGCGCTCAGTTCCTTGAGTTCCAGGGCATCGGCCAGGGTTTCGGGGCGATAGAGATCGGCATCCGAAAAGGATTCTTTTAACTCCACCCGATCCACCTTTTTTTTGTGGTCGCGAATAATATTGTAGCAAATGCCCAGCAAAAAGGTTTCGGGTTTACTCGCCCCCCGAAAACGCCCTTCCCGCACGAGGTTATCCAGCAGAATAATACCTTCCTGCAAAATATCTTCGGGTTCCATTTTAAACAGGTTAAACTGTCCCGCCCATTGGCGCAAAGTGCCTTGTACAATTTGACTTTTGTACAACATTTTTAAAGCAGCGTTTCGGCGTGTCGCATCGCCGCTGAGTATGGCTTCGTTAAATTCTGATCCGTTCATTGTTTCGAATATTCAACCATTAGTGGAAAAGTGCGGGCGTTGGTACCCGTAGATAATTGGAATTTCTTATTTTTGCGAATTAAATCGAGGGTAAAGATATAAACACCCGTAATAAAACAATATGAATTTTTTAAAGATTGTTGCTGCAATGATTTTTTGCACGTCATTGGCGGCGCAATCGTACAAAAATGACTTTCAAACGGCCGAAAAATATTTAGATTCGTTGCTTTTAGAGGTGGACCAAAGCCATTACGCCGAGGTCATTGCCGCCGCCGAAGCATTTATCCGGCATGTCAAAGCCCATCCCGATCCGGGGGCAAAACTACTGGTAGCGCAAGCCTGGTCGGTAAAAGGCAGCGCCCTGATGTTGTCGGGCAACCTCGAACGCGCCCTCGAATGCCATTCCATCGCGTGGGAAGAGCGCGTACGACACGGAGGTGAACACAGCCTCGATGCGGCGTATTCGTGCCATAATATCGGCAGTTGTTACCTCCTGGCCGGTTTGTACGACGAGGCTTTGCCGTGGTTGTTCAAAAGCCAACGCACCAAAGCCCATTTCCCAAAAGCACACGATGGCACCACGTTGGAGGCATTGGCAACGGTGTTTGAAAAAAAGGGCGACGTGCGGCAGGCGCGCCAATACGCCCAAAAAGCATTACAAACTTTTGGCCACCAAAACCCCAAAGCGGTGAACACCCTCCTCACGCTGCACGCCATTGAGGACCAATTGGGGCACCCCGATTCGGCCCTGTTGTGGCTCGATTTGGCCATTCCCATTTGTCAAAAAAACGGCTGGAAAGAAAAATTAGCCCATTGTTTTACCAAACGCGGGGCGGTGTACACCCAATTGGGCCAGTTGGGAACGGCCATTGCCGACCACCGCGCGGCCCTCGATATTTGGGGCAAAATACCGCAGGTTGCGCCCAAAAAATGGGGAATTGCCTACCGAAACCTCGGCAATGCGTATGCCCTCACTGGCGATTGGGACATGGCGGCCACCGCTTACGAACAGGCCATGACCCATTTTCAGCACCATTCTTTGGAACAGGCCATCCTGATGATTGATTTGGGAGAACTGTACCGGGAAAAAGGTCTGCTCCCGGAGGCGACCCAGGCATTCCGGCGGGCCATTGAACTGTTGTGGCGCAACCATACCCACGAATACCAGTTGGCCAATGCCTCGGCGTTTACCAACCTGGGTACTTGTTTGGCCGAACAGCAGGAATGGCAGGGCGCATTGGTATATTTTGAAAAAGCGGAGCGGATTTTTCGCCAAAAAAAAGATGCGCTCAATACGTGGAAAGTGGCCCAATTGCGCGGTTATTGCGCCCTCGAACGGGGTGATATACCCACGGCAACGGCCATTTTTAGCCGTTTATTACAAACAGCCACGACGCCGCGCCAGCAATTTATCGCCCATTACCGCCTCGGGATGACGGCCGAAAAAGCCGAAAATATGACCGCCGCCGAAACCCATTACCAGCGGGCCATGGCGCTGACCGGGCCGGTCAGTTCCGCCGCCCGCACCCGTATGCCCGAAGAGCAAACCCTGGCCGCTACCGCTTTGGCGCGGCTGTGGCTGGCCAACCCCGACCCGGATGCGGGAAAAACGGCGTTGGGGTACGCCGAACTGGCCATTGAACGCGCCGAATACCTGCGCCAATTGGCCCGCAGCCGAACCGGTAGTATTGCCGTGGTGCACCGCAACAGCGATCCTTACCAAATTGCCATTGATATTTGCCTCGAATTGGCCAAAAACAACCCGGAATACGCCGAAAAAGCCTGGCAAAAAGCCCAATTGCAAAAAAATAATTTTATCCGGCAAATGCTGGTGCAGGCCTGGTTGCGCCAACATCCCGAATGGGCGAGTACGTACACCAACGCCCGCGCAGCGCTGGAACAACAACGCGAAGAACAGTTTTGGGCCAGGTACCACCAAACTACACCCAAAGCGATGGCCGACAGCGCCCTAAACCAGTTGTTGAGCACCCAGGAGCAGGTTTTTGCGGACATCAACCGCGTTTTTCCGCAGTGGGACCAGTACCTCCGCCCCACTTCCGGCGATATTCGGGCCAAATTGGCCCCCCATCAGATTCTGTTGCAATACCAATGGCTGGGGCGGCGATTGGTGGTATTTGTACTGCGGCCGGATTCGTTTCGGGTGCATACTATTGCGGCTCCCGATTCCATTACCGACGCCATTCGGGGATATTGGCAGTATTGTACCCAAAAACCCGGGCTGATTCCGGCGCACCAAGCCGACAGTGTACACCAGCGCAACACCGATTTCGGGCAGTATTTGTACCAAAAACTACTCGCTCCGGTCCACGCCGACACCGGCAAAACGCTGCTGATTGTTCCCGATAAATACCTGTGTTATTTGCCGTTTAACGCCTTAATTCGCCAACCGGCGGCCAAAGCCTGGCGTTTTTGGCAACACCAATACGCGGTATCGGGTTTTCATATTCAATACGCGCCCTCGGCGGGGGCTTTTTGGCTGCCCGATGGCCCGCCCGCCGCCCGGCAAGGCAGTTTGGCGGTGGCACCGGTGTTTTTTGCCCATAGCAGCCTCGACTCGTTGGAGAACAATCAAAAAGAAGCGCGTTTGGTGCACGGCATTACGGGCGGGTTGTTGCTACCCCAAGAAGCGGCAACGGCGGAGCGATTCCGCGTCGAAGCCCCGCAATACGACATTATTCACTTAGCCACGCACGGGATATTGCATCCCACCGAACCGGCTTATTCGTGGTTGGCGTTTAACCGCACCGACACGAGCAACTATGCGCGTTTGTACCTGCACGATATTTACCAAATGCAATTAACGGCGCGCTTGGTGGCCACTACGGCCTGCCATTCGGGGGGCGGGCGTTTTTTTGAAGGAGAAGGATTGGTGAGTTTGGCCCACGCATTCCAGCACGCCGGGGCGGCCCATATTGTGGCGGCACTTTGGCGGGTAGACGATACGGCCGCTCCCGCCCTGATGGGTGATTTTTACACCCAATGGCTGCAAAAAGGGCGGAGTATAGCGGCGTCTTTGGCGATGGCTCAGGCGTTTTTTGCCCGGAACAACCGCCCCAAATCACACCCCTATTATTGGGCCGGATTTATGGCCTGGGGCCGGGCCGACCACGATTCGCCCCCACCTTCGGGGCGGTGGAACGGGTGGTGGGTGGTGGCGATTCTAGCGGGATTGGCGGGTTTATTTGTAACGAAGAAAATACGAAACAAACAACTCCACACTGGTGCCTAAAGCCGGATTTCGGCCCAGAAACGGAAAACTACTGGTAACCCCGGCCCGCACCCCGCGTTTGTTAGAATTTTCAATTTTAAACTGGGTACCAAATTCGATGGAGGCATTACCGTTACTTCCGGCCCCTAAACCGGCCCAAAAACGATCCCAACCGTAAAGGCGCACGTTGAGGTCGCAGGAAACAGGCGAGCGATCGCCAAACCAGTTAATGTATTCGATGGTGGGCGTAAACCGCACCCACATGGACGGTTCCAACACAAAACGGGTTTCCGTTTCGTTGAGGTTTACCTCGCCACTTTGGTCAAATTTACGCGAGTAAGGGTCCGAAAGGTGGATAAACCACCCGCCCATAAAACAATATTGTTCGGCTTGCTTTCCGTATAAACCGCTGTTCTCGCCCTGCCGCCAGGCGAATGCCCGTACCATTTGCGGAGCCGAAAAACCGAGGTAAAATTGCTGCGGTGCCTGGTACATGATTCCCGCGCCAAAATCAATGAGGGTACGGCGTTGAAAATTCAAAATAGAGGGATCGGTGGGATCCACAAGCGTAGGCAAAATACCAGCCGTGTTCAGGTTTTGGTTTTGAATGCCAAAACTTAAACCAATGTGCAAAAAACGGTTTTCGACGTTGGGCATTTCCAATACGTAGGCGTAATTACCTTGTACACCCATGGTAGAAAAAGCGTCGGTCTTGTCGTAATAAACGGTACCTCCCCAACGCGGCCCACCTCTTGCGTTGGGAGAAATGCTTTTTTTAAACTCCCCCGATGCCAAAATGGTCAACGGAGCGCCCTCAAAACCCACCCATTGCTGCCGGGTTTGGATGCTGCCCATGCTGTAATTCCGCGACCTCCATTTCATCATGTGCCGATCCATAGCCGCCGGGTTAATAAACTGCCAGTTGTTGTTGTAAAAGCGCAAATAAGGGTTTTGTTGGGCTTTAACAACAAGACAACTACCGAGGCAAAAGACAAGTAATGCGAATAACTGTTTCATAATTAATCTTTTAAGTAATAAAATGGCAAACTGAGATTTTTTTCTTTAATGGTCATTTTGGGGTGTTGCTGAAGGCTTTTCAGGTCTTTGTCCTGCAATAAAATATCGGGTACCCGTTTGGTCACATACTCGTCCAGATGCCGGATCGTAATGTATTTTACGGGTGTTTCGTCGTCGTTCACGGCGGTAATTTCGGGTTGAAGATGCCCGCCGGAATCCAATTTTACTTTTTGTCCGTTAAAAGCCTCCAACAATGCTTTGGTGAATACCCCGTTGCCCTGGGTTTCTATTTTATCGCCGTTGGGCGCGCGTTCAAAATATTCCCACGAACTTTCATTGGCCGAACAGGAACTCATGGAGGTAATGCCCGGTGCCTGGTCGTTCACCCAATTCATGAGGGCGGCCAACTCCTGGCTATCGCTTTTGGAGGCCGCTCCGCTGAGGCAAGCATCAATAAAAATAAAGGTTTTACACTCGATAGGGGCCAGAAAATCGTTGACCATTTCCTGGTAATCTACCGTGGTATTTTTCTGTCGGTCCACCTTGTAACCCGCCGGTTCCAAGCGGAACTTTTCGTTAATTTTGATGCCGTGACCAGAGTAAAACACCACCAGATAGTCAATTTTTCGGATGCGCGGCTTAGTTCCCCGGTAGTCTGGTTTGCTGCGATTGAGCAAATCTTCCATTAAATCGTTGATGGCTGGGGCCGTGGCTTCCGGCCCGATGAGTGAATCCACAAAAACATGGGCAAAAAAGCCCACCCCTTTTTGGCGGTACATGGCCCGGATAAAATCGCGGGCGTCTTTGGCGGTAAATTTCAAATTCCCATAAGACGGCCCGATACCCACAATGTGCAAATTGGGCCGGTTGCCCGTGTAACTGATCTGAATGGGGTCGGACAGCGTTTTGTCGGCTTCGTTATAGATGGTGAGCGTTTTTTTGCTGCGCGAAATATTGGTCAATTTAAATCGGAACGTGTATTCATACATACCACTCACTTCTCTCCGATCCGACAGGTAAGGCTCTTCTTTGTTGGTACTCACTTCTACCCCATCCAAACGGGGCTTGAGGCTGGCGAGCGACAAATTGGGGTTAGGGGTCCGAATCAGCACCTCAAATTCTTCTACTTTATTGTCAAAAGGCACGTCGCGGTTGTTGCTGTTGCGCACTTCGGCGGGGGCCAAAAATGAATAACTGGTGGTACTACCCGAAGCGTACGTTTTTATATTAATTTTGCAGGTGTCTTTTTGGGGACCATCCATCATAAACAGCACAACGGCTTTTTTGTCGGTAGCCTGAGAAATGGAAAGTAAACCAATGGTGGCTATGGTGCTTTTGCCCGGAGCGATGTACTCCAGATAACCCGTTTTTTCGGTCGTCACTTCAATCACATCGTTGCCTTCCACTTGTAATACGCGGTAAGTGCCCTCGGGAAAAGGGTTATCACCCACATTGGTAATGGCAAACCGGACCGAACCACGTTCCCCCATGCGCAATAGACCATCGCCATCTTCGTCCTCAAAAATGGGTTCCGAGCAACTTAGTTTATACCCCCCGGCGGGAACCACTACTGCCGCAACCCGGCCTTTCCCGGCAAATGATTTACTGCCATTATCTACCGAAACTACGGCAATTCGGATGCGGCCTTTACTGGTATTTTGGTCAATTCCGGCCACCACAAGGCGTTCACCCGGCATTCGGATCAGTCTTTTTACACTAAACCGCCGACCATTATCAATGGCTTGTTCGGGGCCGACCAATTCTAAATCCATTCCCAAATCCAATAAAAAAGGTTGTCCTCCTTTTTGCCACACCCCATATTGGCGCCCAAACGGGCTGGCGGCTACGGCAGGGACAAATTCGTCGGATAGTGTTTCTTTAGAAAAAACCTTTTCTTGGGTTTCGTGCGCACCCAACGAAATCAACCAAGCCAATTCACCATCTTTGGCCCCCGAAAACAGCAGTTCATTTTGGTGATTAACGCAACCCGACAATACATTTTCCGGCGAACGGGTGTCGTATATCTGCACACCCGATGAGGTATTAAACGGTTTTACCTGTACGTACCAAAGGTTATTTTTGGCACTGATGTCCGATTTTCGGGTATTCCCATAGGCCCATATTTTTCCGTCGGGCGCGTAAAAAAGCCCCCGTACCGATTCGATGGATCCGTCTCCAATTTCTTTTTTATCGTCCAAAATACCTTTGGCCCCGATGGTCACCTGCCACGGATAACCATTGTGCAGGCTTTTTTTAGCCCCAATAGCCACCCCGATATTATTATTTTTATCCCAAACAATGTATTTTAAAGTATCATGACCCGGACTGGCCAAACTAACATCTTGGGGTAATTCCTGGTATTTTTCGTCCAAATGCAGCACCCAACCGTCGGTGCCGCCGCTGGTTTGGGTATAACCTACCAAATAATAAGTGCCGTCGTTGGCCTGGGTTACCGAAAGCAGGGCGTCGGCGCTTTGGCCACCGTAATACTCCCGGTACAACAATTGACCGGTACGCGCATTTACTACGTAAAAAACGCCCTGTCGGTTGCCTTTTACGTTGGCTTCGCCCACGGCCACCAACTTATCGCCGTTGGCCAGCCATTTTATATCGTGCAGTTTTTCTTCGTACGGCGTGGCGTAAATACTGTCCCAAAGCATCAATTCATGTTGGGCAAATAAACGGGTAGAAAGTACGATAAAGAACAGTGTATATTTTAGATTTTTCATAGTATTGCTGATTTTTATGCAAATGTAAAAGACAAATCTCAAACAAACTATCCTTTTATCATTACGTCTTCGGCAATTTTTAAAATATACTTTTTATTTTGTCCCTCGCCAAATTTAAAGTGCGTTCCCTTCTCCATCAAACCTGCGCCCAACAACAAAATGCCAATGGGATTGCCCGTTGCAATGCCCAATACAGCCCCGGCGACCCCGAGCGCAGTGACCAATTTGCGCGATTTTCCTTTGGGGCTAATGGTCAGCCGTTGCAGGCGAATCAATTGCCCGTCCACCGCTTGCACACTGTTTAATTGAATGGTCACGCTGGCCGGGCGGCCAAAACTACGCGGGGCGGTGACCTCGGTTATGGTCCCAAAAGCCCCCAAATTGGTGGCAATCACCACCTCATTATCCACAATAACATTGGCGTACACCATTAACTCCACCACTTCATTGACACTCGCGTCGCGGCTGTCAATGGCCTGCACCAAATTAAGGGTGACTTCGGTGCCTTTGGGTAATTTAATGGAACTCGCCCGGGCAAATAATTGATTTTTGGCGGCGGGCGTCAAGGTTTCCTGGGCCTGAGTCATTCCCGAAAAAACGCCGATCATTAAAGCAATGAAGCAAACAGAAAAGGTACAAGTGTTTTTCATAAAAATACTTTTTCCCTTTAGTGGAAAAAAAGGTTGTTTGGTACCCAAAAAAAATTCCCCCCCCAAAAATGGGCAGGGCTGAACAGTTCTATTTTTTAACATACTTGTT
>Ga0075154_10003232_pt1 | contig 10360 bp, 8 predicted proteins | sample JI71714BDNA_FD_70965 | JGI IMG/M metagenome (GOLD analysis project Ga0075154, IMG submission 70965) | Wastewater effluent complex algal communities from Wisconsin, to seasonally profile nutrient transformation and Carbon sequestration -... | ecosystem: Engineered > WWTP > Effluent > Algae...
AAAAACCGCTTGCCACCCAGAGAATTATAACGAGAAATACGAGTTGTTTCATAAGCTGTTTAGGTTCATACATCCGATTTTCAAGGTTCTTTTGGCAATGTAATGGATTTACCAAAGACAATAGCGGCTACGTCATTTCCAATGGCATTTGATTTGGACGCATTGTTAGAAAGGACAATGACGGTGACATCTTCTTCCTCATAATGAGTCAACACGGTGGCGTAACCGGGCCAACCTCCTGTGTGCGAAATGACATTTCCTTTGCCGCTTTTCCGAACACCCACCCCGTAGCCATAATAGGCCTTATTCAGCGTGTCACTCAACACCTGCGGCGACAACATTTCCCGTTGGGTAGCTTCACTGACTAACGTGTGATTTTTCAACGCCCTATCCCATTTGAACAAATCACCCACGGTACTGTTGATTCTTCCCTGCCCCTGAATTCCATCCAGATAATGCACATAATCCAATTCCGGCAAGCTATCGGCCTGTACGTATTTTTTCAAATCAGGAACGTAGACAAAACCGTACGCATAGTTAGGAATCAATTCATTGGCAGCACGGCGCGTATTGTAGACCCTCGTATGAGTCATACCCAAAGGGGTAAAAATATATTGAGCCATATATGCCCCAAAAGTCTGCCCCGATACTTTTTCAATAATGGAAGCCAGCAACGCAAAACCCGTATTAGAATACTCGTATTTCTGACCGGGTTTGAAATGAATGGGTGGTTTTTCGGCAGCAAGAAAACGAATCATATCGTTGTTAAACGCTACTTTTTTATGGTCCCATTTCGGCCTCAATACACTCATGTAGTCCGGCAAACCGGAGGTGTGCGTGAGCAGGTGATGAAGAGTGATGTTGGAATAAGGCAATTCGGGCAAAAACTTTCGAAGGCTATCCGTGTAGCTGAGTTTTCCTTTTTCTTTCAACAACAGAATTCCCATGGCCGTAAATTGCTTGGTCACGGAGGCCAAATTAAATACCGAGTTGAGATTGAGCCGCTTTTTGGTATCGTAATTGGCATAACCAAACGCTTCTTGGTAAATGATTTCTCCGTTTTTGGCTACCAATACATTGCCATTGAACTGATTTACTTTCACTTGCGCCTGCATGTATTCTTCGATGGCAGCAGCGTAATTTTGCTGAGCGTCCACTTGGAAAGCAATTGCAATTAGAAAGAGCAAAACCAATTTTTTGCGTTTGCGTGCATGAGCAATACGCGCCATCCAAACGACTGAAAACAATAATGAGGAGCGCATGGGAGAAAGCTAAAGGGTTGTAAATCTTGAAATTATAAAATTTACGGATTTTCTAAAACCTTTTGGCCGTTTTTCACCCAAAAAATTATTTTAAGGAAAATTTTATAGAAAAAGCAGTGTTTGGTAAAAATCAATCCAATGATTTCCGACTTTATTCTTTGCGTAGTTTGGACTCATTTTCAGCTACTATTTTCTCTTGACTTTTTTAAATTACTGTCTAACAATTGGGGAGCGCTCTACTGAAAAAAATATAAGAAGAAACCACAAGACTACGCCGATTCCAAATGTTCCGAAAATCCAAGCCAATTTATTTCCATTGCGCTTTTCAAATGGCTCATTTACCACTTCAAAAAAATTGCTATGAGGTGAATTATATTTTAAGCAGTTTTTGGTTGATTCCTTAAATTGATCAGAATATGTGTTACCAATGCGCTCTAAATAAACAAGTTGACTGAAATCTGTTTGATTGATTTCGTTTAGACTTTCATTTACAAACTCTTGAAAAATTTTGTCTTTTTCACTTTCCTCAAGACGATTTTCGATAGTCTTTACAAACTGTACTCCAATCCATGCAAAGCAAGTTGTGTTGAGAGTGTCTTCCTTACTTTCAAGAATTGGCAACGAAAAAAACGAGCGTATTACAAAATCCTTGTCCCTTTTGCCACTTAATTCAGCCGTTGAATGAATACCATAATGGTTTTTGTCAATGTAAAACGTTTTAAGAGTGTAATACTTTACTGCATTTTTATTTTGAATCTGCTTAATGTTATCAAGTTGCGAGAGACTTCCCGTTGCACTTTTCACCCAAAGCTGTGCAATAATGAGTGGTGCTGCAATTGCAAAAGTGGCTAATAACAGATAAAAAGTAACACCGGTGTTTCTTTTTTTTCTCATGCTTTCGGGATAGAGACGTTTTATTTTGGATCGCAACCAAATAAAATTGGGAATGAAAGAAATGCAAAACGGAATCCACCAGTCCACATAAGTTTCTCTTAGGGAAAATAATTGCAACTTGATAATGATAAGCCAGTTTAAAAAAGTGTAAGCTACTACTGTGCAAACAGAGATGATTAGAAACGTAATAAAAATTCGTTTTACGTTTTCGTTTTCAAATAGTCGTTTCATTTTTTTTTGTTTGAATTCCCAATGTTACTTTTCTATTACTATGCCTCCCCCAAGAATGCCACTTAATTAAGGTGAGAAATCACGAATAAATCTTCTTCGAAGCGAAGGGTGGAAGAACTATTCTTTCGTTAAAAAGGCTATTACGTTATTTTTTTAATGTAAGTCTACCTTATCTATTGATTTTTTGCTTTAAAGATTGTAGCATTTCGTAATTAATGTCACAATGCCTTCCTTTCTTATTATACGAGACCGCCCGTGCGGAACCGCCCCCGCATTGCGATGGTTTAATAAAAAGAACAGCTAATTAATTAAAGGAAAATTTCATGGCAAAAGCAGTCTTTAGCAAAGTCGTTATTAAAAAAGCCCCTGCAATTTCGTTGCAAGGGCTTCCATAATTGTGAGTTTTATTTATCTGCTAAAAGTAACATGTCCTTTACTTTAGCTTCCGAAATATTTCCGCCATTGTTTGAGGATTCATTGCATTCATATCAATCAACTTCAATGACTTCACCATTTTGAGGGTAGATGTCTTGTAATGTTGAAAATGCGGTGTTTTCAGGTGCGACTCATAGGCCTCTCTATTGGCGTATATTTCCAAGAGTCTTATCTGCGTCGGACTCTCTTTTTGATACATTGGAAAAATGCACAAAACACCCGGTTCCAGTTTCACCGATGCCGCCGCTTCTTCTTTTAAAATAGCGCTGTATTCTTCGAGGTCAGCAGGAAAAATCTCAATTTCTGCCAGGCGTACCATCATTTCTTTTTGTTGAGCAAAAGAGTTAGTGCTTGAAAAAATCATACCGATTGTGAATAGCAAAAGAAAGGCTGTTTTGTAAACCATTTTTTGGAATTTGAAGATATGCAGCTTCATTATTTTTTGTTTTTGCGTTTATACTCATTAGTTGGATTTAGCGGAGATTTTGATTTTTTCCAACACTTCTTTATCCGTCTTAGGTCCACTTATTTCATTCCATAATTCTCCCGTAACAAATACTCGAAGACGCGGCTGGGAAGGAAACGTTTTAGCCATAAAGAAGCCCGTTGCAGAAAAGGACCGGCTACATAGTGAATCTTTGGCGAAGAAGCAGTAATGATTTTTTCAATGGTTTTGGCAATATAAATGGGTTCGGCGGCATTGCTCACTTCAGCGTTGACTTTGACATTCATCTCTTCCACTGAACGGCGATAAGGAGAACCGTTTTGATTCACGGCCACCAATCGGGTTTCGTTGATATTGGTGCGAACATCTCCCGGCAATACACTGCAAGCCCGAATGCCAAAAGGCTTCAGTTCGATATTAAGCGTTTCGGTCAACATCTCTACCGCTGCTTTACTCGCACTGTAAATTCCCCGAAAAGGCAGACCCATTCTGCCCGCTATTGAACCCACGTTGATGATCAAGCCATTGCCCTGATGCCGCATGGCAGGCAATACCGCCCGGCACACGCGCAACAACCCCCATACATTGGTATCGAATACGCGTTGAATCATGTCTTGGGGCACTTCTTCCAATGCGCCAATGATACCCAACCCTGCATTATTGATAAGAATGTCAATCCGACTTTCACGTTGGAGAAGCTGTGAAACGGCGCTTTGTACAGACACTTCGTCATTCACGTCCAAGATAAGCGTCTGAAAAGCAACTATTTCCTTAAAAGGATGGCGGCTCGTTCCGTACACACGATAACCAGCCTGGGTTAAATATTCAGCAGTTGCCCTGCCAATTCCTGTCGAAGCACCTGTTATTAAAATGACTTTGGGCATTGGGATGGTTTATCGTTAATGGTTAGAAAGTTAAAGATTAACGGATAGACTTTGTTCCGATTAACGCCAACGTTTAACAATTAACTGCCTTACTTCTTGATTCGGTTCAATTCCTCCTGCATCTGATTGACCAAATGCCTAAGGTGGTCCAAAGATACAGTAGGTTCGGGCAAAACAGCACTAAAGAAGGCTTTAATTTCCCAAACTTCCAGCACGTCTTTAAGCGGAACCTCAAAGGTTGGAATAGTTACTTTGTCTGAACTCAGCAAAAGTGTTCCTTTGATTTTGACCTGATTATACACCCGACGACACACAATACCCAAATTCCGAGCTGCTAATACGTATAATTTCCCGTCGGCAATGTCGTACCAATTGCCCACAAACTGCCCGATCAAAAATGAACCCGGATAGGTAAAGTCATCTCCCGCTTCAAAAGCACGGTAGGAAGCATTGGGAAGCAAAGGAAATTCAAAAGCAGGCAAACGCCTGATGTATTCTGGCTGACTGAATTTTTCTAGGTACTCTTTCAACTGACTTTGACGCACGTACTGAATGGACTGCGGTGCTGCTTTTTCGTAGTCATTGGGGGGAGCCTGTACGACGGTGGTTCCGTTGCCGTTTTCGTAGGTATTGTTAAATGTCGGCGATTGATACGGCGGTGGCGATTGCTGCACAGGGGGCTGATAGACAGGAGCGGGAGGTTTAAGTGACTCCGCCAAAGGCGTAATTATCGAATTGGAGTTAGGGATAGAGGGCGGCATCGACTGAGGCGACCGCGGCGGCGTGGCAGGCGGAGTATAAAACTGCTCAAAAATACTGGATAGCGTCTGAGGTTCCTTCTCTTTAGGCTCTGCAATCAATGATGCCGGCGAGGGTTTATCCATCGGAAGTAAATTGGGCGTTTCCCGAATTTTTCGCAAGTCTTTCTTTAGCAAATCATCCACCGAAACATTGAACAATTTAGACATGGTTTTGAGCACATCAATGTTCGGATTGGCGCGCTGTTCTTCGTAAGCACCCACTGAAGCCCGTTTTATGCCCATTCGGCGGGCAAATTGATCCTGCGTCATCCCGTGCAATTTGCGCAGGTATTTCATATTGTCGCTGACAATGCTCATGGCAACTTTGATAAAAATTTTAGTAAAAATAGAGAAATTTCCGTTTTACTAAAAATGTATGAACATTCTGTTTGAAAATTGTACTTTTGGGAGTAATCTAACCGATAAAACATTTTCAAATTCACGACCTATGATGACTGTAGAGCCAATTGAAACCACTGATATTCAGCGAGTATTTGAAGAACAACGGGACAATGCCTCCATAATAGCCCTCACGACGGCCAAAGAACGGATTGAAAAACTAAAAAAAATCCAAACCTATCTTTTGGCCCATTTAGAAGAAATCCAACGGGCGATGTACGACGATTTTCGCAAGCCAAGTGCCGAAGTGATGTTGGGCGAAGTGTACAGCATTACGTCTGAAATCAAATTTGCCTGCAAAAGGCTCAAACGGTGGATGCAACCGCAACGCCTTGCTACTCCTTTGAGTCTGATTGGCACGTCGAGCTATATCAAACACGAGCCCAAAGGAAATGTGCTGATTATTTCGCCGTGGAATTATCCGCTTGCTTTGGCCATGAAGCCGCTTATTTCAGCCATCGCGGCGGGAAATACTGCTATAGTAAAGCCTTCTGAGATGACGCCTAACACGTCGCGATTTATCAAAAAAATGATGGGAGAGTTGTTTAAAGAAAACGAAGTGGCTGTTTTTGAAGGAGATGCGGCTATTGCGAGTGAGCTCCTGAAACTTCCTTTCAATCATATCTTTTTTACGGGTGCCCCGGCCATTGGTAAAGTAGTGATGCGAGCCGCCGCCGAGCATTTGGCGTCAGTGACGCTCGAACTCGGAGGCAAATCGCCTAACATTATTGACGAAACCGCCGATATTAAAAAAGTGGCCGAAATGACGGCTTGGAGCAAGTGCCTCAACAACGGCCAAACCTGTATTTCGGCCGACTATGTCCTGATTCACGAATCAAAAAAAGAAGAGTTTATTCGCGCGTATTCCAATACCATTAAAAAGATGTATGATACTGACAGACAGGGTGTTGAAAACTCCGACAGTTATGCCCAGATTGTCAACAATCGGCATTTCAATCGCCTTAAAAATTACTTGGACGATGCCGTGGCCAAAGGCGCAAAAATTGAAATGGGCGGCCGTACCATCGCCAATCAGAATTTTATGGAGCCCACGCTGCTTTCCAACGTCAATGATGAAATGCTGGTAATGCAGGACGAAATTTTTGGGCCTATTTTGCCCGTATTGACTTACCGCGACAAAGAAGAAGTCATTAACTACATCAATGGTAAAGAAAAACCGTTGGCACTTTACATTCACAGTCGCAATAACAAAAATCGCGAATATTTCTTAAACAACACCTCAGCGGGCGATACCGTCATCAACGATTTGATGTTGCAATTCAGCAATCCCGAAATACCTTTTGGGGGAGTGAACAACAGCGGAATCGGCAAATCAAACGGCTTTTTCGGTTTTCAGGAATTCAGCAATCTGCGCGGAGTCACCCAACGCAGGTTCGGAACAATGAATTTTATTTACCCACCCTATACCGACAAAGTGAAAAAACTGATTGATTTGTTAGTGAAGTATTTTTAAAAATTCGTTTGCAATTGTGTTTAAAATAGCTGAAATTCATGTTTATAACACAATGCCAATTAAACATTAGATTCCCATGAAAACACCTGTTATTACACTTCTGCTGAGTTGTATTGTCTTTGCAGCGACAGCTCAGGAACTGAAAATCGTCAAGAATACGTTGAATTCCAATCCATTCACCGAAGAGCGGGAAGAATACCATGTCTTAAAAGCAGACAAAAAAATCAAACACGGTACTTATCAGCGATTGTTCAATGGGAAGTTGGTGGAAACCGGATTTTACAAAAACAACCAAAAAGATAGTATTTGGAGCAAGTTTCACTCCTATTCCGGGGCGATTCGTGAACAGGGAAACTATACAAAAAATGAACGAACGGGCATCTGGCAATTTTACAATTTTAAAAACGAGTTGGAATATTCCTACGATTTTACCAATCGCAAGGTAGTGTCAGTCAACGAAGCTACTACCTCAAAAACCGCTTGGGTCGTAACCAATACCGATACTTCACAAACGGCGGTCGAACACCCGGCCCTGTTTATGGGAGGCAAAACCGCTTTTGGAGAAATTCTCGCCAGAAATATACACTTTCCCGCTTCTACGATGAGGAAAGGAGTGTCCGGACAAGTATTTGTAACCTTGATTGTAGATGAGACTGGCAAGCCGTCAGGCCATAAAGTATCAAAATCACTCGACAAAGACTGTGATGCAGAGGCCCTGCGGGTGAGCCTTTTATTGACAGATTGGTTACCCGCGATGAAAGATGGCAAAACCGTCAAAAGTTTACAATTGGTACCTGTCAGTTTCAGGCAGGAAGGCATAAAGCGATAAAGTTATCCATTCGGAAATAAAGTACAATTAGATATCCTCGGAGGTATTTCCAAAAATTTACGTTAAATAAAAAGACACTCAGTTTATAGGCTTTTCGCTCGCTTCATATATGAATGTAAAATACGATTTGTAAATTTGAGGTCAATAAAATCCTTTACCCCTCGCATCTTACCCCAAGAGACAAATTGTTAAGTATGAAAAAAACGGTGCTTTTATTAATGGGAAGTATTTGGGCTTTCATGGGTTATTCTCAACCATCTACTCCTTATCAAGGCGACCGTTGGCAAGATGTATTACAAAAAAAACGCGGCACAATTACGGCCCTTTGGAACGGAATAGAACCTTTTATTTACCGTGCTACTGACGGAAGACTGATGGGAGTTGAGTATGAAGTGATGCAGTCGTTTGCCAACTATACAGAACGAAAATACGGGGTAAAGTTGACAGTTAATTGGATCGAAATCAGCGATTTTCACAAGATGATTGCTGATATTAAACATGCTTCACAATCCGGACTATTTGGGTGGGGATATCTATCAATTACGGACGAGCGCGGCAAATACCTCCGCTACACGCCTCCCTATATGCCGGATCTCAACGTGCTGGTAACCAATGCCAACCAAGATCTCTACAAAACCCCGGAGGCGTTTGTCAAACGCATGAAACAAATGCACGGTTTTGCCATGGCCAATACCACGATGGCCGAAGATTTGGCCAAATTACGTTCTTATGCTCCCCAGATCAACACCGGCTACAAAAACAATGACTACGAAATCGCCGAAGAAATTTCGCGCGACGAGCGTGCTTTTGGGTATTTGCCCTTGTCCATTTATATTGTTGCCTTACAGCGAGGTCTCAAAGTAAAACGTCAGCCCGTTTGGGCTGTAAAAAGGCCCGGATTTGCGGGCATTTATCCTCAAAAAAGTGATTGGGAAGCTCCCATTAATGAATACTTCAAGAGCGAACAATTTCAACGTGATTTTCAGGAAATTGCCCGTCGCTATTTAGGATCGCAGATGTGGAAATTGGTGTTTCTTAACGTAATGAATGACTCCCTTCAAAATCAAAATGATTTAGAGTTGTTACAGATTGAGAAAGATTTGTTTGCCGAGCGCGTCATTGAGGCCGCACTTGATGCCGAATATCAAAAAAACATCCGTAATATTCTCTTCATTACGGGGATTTTTTCCCTGCTTTTTGTGGGTTTCTTCTACACCCGCTATCGTGGCAAAAAACAGTACTCCGAGATATTGACTCAACAAAACAACTTAATATCAGACCAGAAGGCAGAGATTGAAAGAATGAATATACACCTCGAATTGAAGTTGTTGCAATTTCAAGCCAACCCCCACTTTATTTTTAATTCCCTGAATGCCATTCAGTATTTTGTGAGTTTAGACGACCGTAAAGGAGCACTTGCCTATTTGACTTCGTTTTCAAAATTCATCCATAACTTACTCGAAAACGCAGGTACAGCCACCCATGCCATACAGCAGGAAAGTGAAATGATTGGGCAGTACCTTCGTCTCGAAAAAATACGATTTTTGGACAAATTTGATTTTGAAATCCTAATGGACGAAAACGTACAGTCTCACCAAATCCCTACTTTGTTGATTTACCCTTTGGTCGAAAATGCCCTCTACCACAGCCTTCTCAATCGCAAAGACAATACCGGTTTTTTGAGGATAAAATTCAGCTTGAATAACCGTTATCTTGTGGTTGTTATTGAGGGCAATGGCTCAGAAAAACACCTTGACAATCGGCTTGGAAAACGTAGGAACACCTCCGGTTTATCACCCCATGAAGAACTTATGTGGCAGCGAATTCGGCTTTTTAATCAAAGTCAAAACACGCCAATTACGATTTTACCCCCAACTTTGACCGAATTAGAACAGATTCAAGTCGAAGTGCGTTTCCCTATTTTAAATGTAGAAGCATGATTGATTCACCATGAAAATCCCCTTTCAACTTCCCCGATCTTTAGAGCCAATCGTTATCAAAATTAATGGTTGGGGGAATGGAATATGGGCGTGGATTTCGAGGCAGGGGATCACTCCCGGCCTCTCCGAAATAGTAAGAGATAAAATTATTTTATGCAATCGGCTGACGATTACGGTCTGTTTGATTCTGATTTTCCCTTCGTTTAGTTATTGGGGGGCTTTAGATGTTTTTCTGCTTCATTGTATTGCGATTCTGTGTTATTTATTCACGCTTCTATTTAACCGTCTTGGCTGGTATCATTTTGCGCGTTGGTGGTTTGTGATTACCCCTCCTTTGTTTAACCTCATTGGGGCCGGGCTCCTTACCAAAGGACCGGCATCGGCAGTCAAGGTATCTTTTGTTGCAATGATTATTCTCCCCATTTTGCTATTTCAGTTTTCAGAGGCTCGAAAAATGGGAATTGGTTTGGCGTGGGTTGCCCTGACTTTAGTAGCTTTTGATTTTGTAACGGAGTTGATTCCGCGTTCGCAATGGATTGCCAACGACAACCGCTACGATAATCCACAAATAATCTACACGGAGGTGTTAAAGAGCATGATTTTCTTGATTGCGGCGTTTTTGTACCTCCGGCACGTAAATCGTGCCAACCAGCAAAGTTTACAAAAGGCTTTGGATGAAACCGACCTGCAAAAAGTCGCACTTGACCACAGCAATGCTTTACTGAGACAACAAAATGAGGCCATTGAGAATCAAAGGTTGGAGATTG
>Ga0075154_10003233_pt1 | contig 10357 bp, 14 predicted proteins | sample JI71714BDNA_FD_70965 | JGI IMG/M metagenome (GOLD analysis project Ga0075154, IMG submission 70965) | Wastewater effluent complex algal communities from Wisconsin, to seasonally profile nutrient transformation and Carbon sequestration -... | ecosystem: Engineered > WWTP > Effluent > Algae...
TAGGCTTTCCTAACGAGCCTAGTAAACCTATAATAGGATTCATAGCTCGTGCTTGTTGGCTGATGATTACAGTAGAACAAAAGAACACCTCGTTAATGTGATTACACATACCCGTTACCTTGTTCATTGCTTCAACTGTATCTCTTGATGTTATAAATGCTTTTTCACAAGCGCTTCCTAACATGTTAGCTCTTTCTTCAGATATTCCGAGTGATCCGCTTACAGTATCTGACTCGCTATCTACTACTAATAGTTTAAAAGGTTCTCCTTCAACTGGAGTAGCGACGATGTTGCGTTTAAGAATCGCCCTAAAGAAGTTTATGATTGCTTTTTTCATATGTTGGTTTTTGAGGTTATAAAGATAAATACTTTTTAGAGATTATACAATAGGGCACATGCAAGATGAGGAGTGCCGTCGAAACAGTCTTTCTGATAGGTTTCACCGTCTTTAACTTTTTCTTGATCAGCTAAAACTCTCCATTGACCGCTACTAGCATCAAATTCCATAGCTTTTCCACCATACTCTTTTCGAATCACATTATGAATGTGTACTTTGAAATCAGCTTCTTTGTTGAAGACATCGCATCCTGCAATATACTTATTGTTAGCATCATTTATGGAAACTCTTGTATAAGCTTTTTGTAAGGCACGTTCTAAGTTCATATAAGGAGCCGCTAGTTCTGCAAAACCATACGATACTTTCCAATCACCGTTTTCGTTAGCTTTTAGAGAATATAACTCTGCTGTATGAAACTTGCAATTGCCTGGTACTATTTCAACTACGCTGTCTAAAAGGAGTATTGGTTTTAGTTCTCCTAGCTTTCTGCTTTCTTTTAAAAAATCATCAATCTGACTATGTTGACCTTTTCCTAAATTATAACCATATCCTCGAGCATTGCCTGTTACAATACCTTTAAAAGGAGCACTGATGCTAAGTATTTCTTTAGCGGGTACAATAAGTAAAACATCTGAGTCTAGCAATAACCCTTGATTATAAGCATTACCATGATGTTCAGCTACATTGTGACCTTGGGCTAGTATAATCGCCCTGACCTTATCAACGAGATAAGGGCAGGCAAGATTAGATTTTGATAGATAGACTCTCATCTTATTTAATGAATAAGTCTGTTAAGTTGTCCTCTGCAATCTTCAATTCAATACGCTTGTTAGCTAACTGAACAGATAAAGACTGATAGTCTTTTGTCCATTGCTTAGCGTCGAAGTTTTCACCCACTTTTAATGAGTAACGATTGTCTGGAGATTGGTCAAGCATTACCTCACGCTTGTCTTCTAACTTGTTTATTTCGTCGATTAAATCGCGAACAAGTCCTTCTTGAGCATTTCTTGCAGATGTTACGATTCTACCTGCTCTAGAGTCAATGATTGCATCACCATTACGGCTGATTAATGACTCGAACTTTGATTTTGATGTGTTTGTTGTTGACATGATGTTGGTTATTTAAAGGTTAATGGTTTCTTGATAAGTCATCTCAGATTCTGAACCCTTCATACTACTATGAAGCGTGACATCAGTTATCTGAGATGACGTTTAATATTTCAGGGACACTCCTCCTAACCACCACCATATGATAGTTAGAGGAATGCCCCAATGCGTTAAAGATACAAGGCGTTCGTTTAAACTACGCTCAAGGCGAGAGGACTCCTAGTTCCTCCATCTACTCCCCCGATAAGAAGAGTCGTTTGTTAGCATCTTTAATATTTTTCTGCTGTAAGAACTTTGATTCCCTCATACACTGACCATGCGGTCGATGTAAGAAAACAGCATAATATGAACAGTGATAAATCCAACGACCAAGCTACTTTGTGGCAATACCATAGGGAAAGCCCGTCTTGTTGAATACAATAGAACCATAATACTCCTATTTCTATGAGTACCGTAGGGATCAAGCTAAAGCTTAGAATGTATCTTAATGTTTTCATGGCGAGTGGTTACATTAGATCACTTGTTGGTGATGGGTTGATAAATATACCGTTCGTTAAACTGTTCTTGAGTAACACGGTTAGAGGGGATGTTATAGCTAAAAGCTATCTCGTCCACATACTCTTGGTTTTCGGGATTACGGATATCGTTTTCCCACGGCGTTCTTGATGACCATTTAGTCATAGCACAACTACTAAGAACTAGTGCTAATAGGATAAATTTCTTCATTTTGGGTGATGTTTAGAGTGACTAATAAGTTATAAAGTCACCTGATATATAAGTGAATAGACTATGACTATGACCAAATCAATGACAAAGACCTCCCCCTGCATCAAAGGCAAGGTTAAAAACTAAGACTGTTTACATATCACTACAGGGCAATGCCCGAGTAGATATGTCAATAATAGATTTTTGCAGAGTGAGCGGTTGTTGCGCGCTCCCTTTCGGGTTGTGCACGCTGATTGATTGATCCTTAACAGGGATCTGCTTCCTATAGCAGGTTAAACAATAGTTTATAGTTTATAGAGACTTATATATCAGGTGTAAAAGAATAGAGGACACGGCTTGTGCTTATCCTCTATCCTACCCTTACAAGGAGATTATGCCGAAGCTTCTTCCTCTGATGATAAGCCCTTTAAGAACTCATCAATCACTGGTTGAAACCTCGCATCGACAGCAATCGATAAAGCAGCAGTTGCTTTTATCTCATCCTGACGTGTCTTTTCGAATTCGCTCTGTTCTACCTGAACCGCTTGAGACCACTCATTCATCGCTGACGTATGTTTCGTCATCATATCCTGATTGATCTTCTTAGCCTCCGCTTGCTTTACTCCGTTGTCATGAGCTATACGTGCATTCTCCGCAGTAACTAAGTTTTTAACCTTAGCCTTGAAGTAATTCACTCTTTGCTCATGCTTACGGTGTAGAGTAGCTAAGCTTTCATGAAGAGCCATTAAGGTAGCTGAATCATGATGCACGGATACCGAAACAGGTGTCTTCTCGCCCACTTTTAACTCGATGAAGTCTATCGACTTAATCTGAGGTAACTGAGCTCTAAGAATAGCCAAGGTAGAATCCTTGTGGATGAACTGTCCTATGTGTGCAGCATAAGCTTCTTGTTCAAGAAACTCATTTACTTCACTTGTAGACAATTGCTTCCATCCCCATGCCTCGCCGACTTCCCTTTCGATTTCAGCATTTACGAACTCACCACATACGGGCTGAGGTATAGCTGAGAAAAAGCGTCTAGACTTTAGCTCATTCAACAACGCATCTTTCATTTTGATGTTAGACATCAAGAAAGCCTGTGTTGCATGCAAGCGAGCTCTCTCTAAAATAAGCTCTTGAGCATTAGCCGGCATAGGTTTGGCAGCCTCAAGGACATAGTCTTTACCATTATGCACAAATGTTTTAGCAGCATTATTAACACCGTTTAGAGTGTTATTAATCTCAACCGCACGTTGGTGACACAAGTTGCTAATCGATTGAGCTTGAGATAAGCTAAGACCTTTAGTAGATAAATTATTCTTCATAATCATGGTGACCGTCATATACTACGGTTAGAGTTTTAAGTTAGTTAAATGGTGATTGGTTAATAATTATGAACCAGTACGAACTGAACAGGTCCCACGTTAGCTAGTTCAGATTTCTTTGCAGATATCGGCACGCCATATCTTGTACGCTTGGCCTTTCGATACTGGTTCAATGGTGTTGTTCACTGTAAATGGTCCATAGCTTTCCTTATAAGAAATGAACGTATCAATCCGTAACTCGCGCTCGGGAACTACATTACTACTTGCAAGGTCAAGATTATCAACCTCTCAGCACGCTAGAGGGGAGTTCCTTGGGATTCTTTATCTGCATTTACTATAGAGGTCTTAGGTTCACGTTTCCGTTATTACTTATCCTCTTGGTGAACAATGTCATAGATTAGCGTCTTTGCGGACGGTGTTTTTAGTACTGTATCTTCTCTGATACGCCAGGAGCTTACTGGATAGGATGCATTCACTAGATTTAGAGTGAGAACAATGCCCAAACAAACTCACTTTGGAAGCATTACCGGTTTCGAACCGATATTTGAGGGGAAATGTATGAAGAAAACCCCTCCGACTTTAGTCCTATTTAGCCCAAATGCTTCTTTATTGTAAATCAGATATAACAGGTATTCCAATATGTACTCTTACGAGACCTGTATAGTTAATTCTCTGATTAGTTATTCTACACTAGACATTTACATCTGGTGCATTTTTGAGTCTGTGTTCCATTGGTTAATTGAACCAAGGTGACAAAGGCGTTAGACTTACATTTGCTACAAACTCTTGGTCTGAAAGCAAAGTTGAATGAATACATGTTTGGCATATGGTCTGCAATTAAAAAAAGGAGCCACTTCCATTTCCGTAGGCTCCGAACACGTTACTGACTAAGATTTTCCTTTTGGGTATTACATGCCAAAGTCACTAAGGCAAGACCGCAGTTGAGTTGCATGACGGATGGTTATTTATAATGGTCTTCTCCAATCCCAGTGACCAGGCTCTTTGTTCGTCTCTTGTATTTAGACACTGAGTGACAGCAGAAGTATTCCATTCTGCGACTTGCTTCGATATTTCTCAGGGGTTTATTATAGTCGGGGACCTTCCCCGATCGCATGCCTCCGTCGTTAGTTCAAGAGGACTTTGTAATACCCTCTGCACTCAGTTGTAATACAACGTGTCATATTCGCACTGATTTGATTACAACTGTTAGTGCAAAAGGAATTGACTGTTGGGACATCCATTTCACCATTACTGGTTACTCATTCCTACCCACTTTTTATGCAGCACCCTTACGGGCAGTCAATGTGATATTAGATTATAGCATTACTCCCACACTGAAGTGGATTACCCACGGATTTATACGCCGGGTACAGTAATGCCATGACCTAATGTTGAGAGTGTAACTAAACCACGCTGGTTACAGAACGGTGGTTTTGCCTGAAACATGTTACAATGTGTTATATGAGAACTTTGCAGATAGGAATATCTACAAATCCACTTGGTTCGTATCTGACAGGCGTCGATATGATGCCTTGGTCAATCATCTCCTTGAGGATACCTTGATTCTCACTATAGTGTTTAATACCTACCTCATCTGAGTCCATATGGACATTAGGAAGGTTAACAGTAGCTACCGTAATAGGGCATCCGTCTTCAAGGTCTAAGAATTCAAGAGCAAGTCTACCATTAGGGTACTTACGCTTCATCATGCAGGCTTTATAGCCTAATATTGTATAGTCCATGGTGTGGATATTAGTTAATAGTTATTCGTTTTCGAAGCCGCCGTCGTCTCCCTACAGCTTTAGCTCTCCTAACAACACTCCTTAAGAGAGATAGTAATAGAGAGAGCAATAGATAAGCTAATGAATCCTCTACCATTAATACCTAAATACTGTTATGTATCTGTGTATAATGCATAAGGTTCTTAGCTATATGATTTAGTGGGAGTGAAGCGTTTTAAGAATGTTTGAAGGAAAAAGAAAAGGATGATAAGGAGAGGTGGTTTTCACCCGCTCTGATTATCAAGCAGTTACAAATATTTTTTCCCGTAAAATCTAAAAGAAACTACCAGAGCTTCTATAACTCTGGTAGTTCTTATCCTGATTAAGGGTTTAAATCCTTCTCAGCTGGTGCTTTATCAAGCGGTTTGTTCGCTTCGATGGCAGCACGCATCTCCAATTGTTGCAACTGGATAGCTTTCTCAGCAGCCTTGTCGCCTAAACCGTTCTTCCCAGCCTTGTAGTACTGCTCAGCTAATTCTTCCATAGCTGTAGCTTCAGTATCGCCAAGAACTAAGTTCCCTGCTTCGCTGATACTACCTAGTCTAGACGCACCCTCGAAGCGAGGAGACATCCATAAAGGGTTACCGTTTTCGGCTACTAACGGCTCTCCTGTCTCTGATGAGAACTGAGCCGATTTACTTGCTAAGAACGCAGCTTTCTCTGCATCTGTTCCTACGATCTCGTGTCTGTGCACGATGTTACCTGTACCTTTCTTGCGGTACTTTCCTGTGTTAACTACTTTCATAATTTTTCGTTTTATCTTATTGAGCCTCTGATGATTAGCTGAGATTCGGTGAGGCCTTTTAAACCGAATGCAGCTTATACAAAAAAAAAAGTAACAGGAAAAAGGAGCGGTTAAAAGCTATACATATATATAAAGCGTGTGAGCGATGAGAGCGTGTAATCCTTTCCCTACAGATTGCAACGTTACTACGCAAAACACAGCTTATAAAAAAGAAAAAGTAACAGGAAAAAAGACCAGATGAGAGCGTTGCATATTTACTACCATCGAACGATAATAGCGTTTCGTCGAAGAAATGTCTCGGTTATTCACCGTAAAACACCGCATTTTGTCTCATTCGTCGAAATCGGAGCGTAGAATAGAGCGTGGTGTAAATACTTTAAGGAGATGAACGTTCGTTTAAACGTTACAGGTGATACCTTGGAAAAAAACAATAAGCCCTTTTCAGGGCTTATATGTTTACGGGTTCAGGTCAGGTGTTGATGCAACACTGTTTTCCAAACGGCTTTTCTGCAATTCAGCTTTCTCTTCAGCAATTGCTTCCTCAAGGTTGAGGTACTTTTGCATACGAAAGTCAGCCAACTTAGGATTACGTTCTTTAGCGAACGCATCGCGTAAACTGTCTAACACCGAACCAACAGGGAACAGGTTAGTACCCTTAGAGTTAAACGCAAGCTCGACTTCAATCTCCAACTCTTCAGTAGGATACCAAAGTGGGCAACCGTTATCATCGATAACAAGTTTAGACTTAGGGTCGGTTAACGCTTTCTCATCAGCGTTCTTTTGCATTTGCGCTATCTCCGCAGGAGTAGCGTTTACAATTGTGTAAATAGGGCCCTTGCCCTTGCGAGACATTTTCCAAATAGCTTTCATAATCATGGGGGTTTTTAATAGTGCGACATTGCACCATTTTTAAAAAAGAAAAAGTATATCTTAACAGAAAACAACAAACACTCCATTACAGAGTGCTTGTTGTAACTATCCACCACGATATATTCTTAGTTACCAAAGTGATATTGGTACTGATGATATTCTTGGTTGTGGAGTTCCGATAGGACTTTACCAACTCTGCCCTTACCGATGAAAATAACTTTCAGGTCAGTAGGTGCGTTGTTTAGTCCATTCTCGTAAAGGCGGTGAGTTACTCTCCCGTCTTTGTAGCGGTTTTCTTCCGCCTGTAACAATCGTCCTTCATGGACGATTGTTACTGTTGTTGATGTGTGTTGCATAACAATAAGTTTTTGGTGAATACTTTAAAGAAAAGAAAAAGTGTATTCCCTACAGAAAAAAAAGAAGGACTAAGCCCTTCTTCTTCTTGAACGATAAACACGTTCATCACGGTTCATAGCTTCAGCGAAGCTTTCATTATCTTCTTTGTTGTTCTCAAATACAAGAGCAACAACAAATGTGATAACCGCTAATGCGATACAACCTATGATACAAGCTAATAAAGCTTCTGTAGATAGGTTAAGATTGAGCATAAATAATGCTCCGATACTACTCATAGCTGATACAGCTAATACTGTTAATACTTTTTTCATGGTGTTTGTTTTTAAAGGTTAATGAATAAAAAGGTGGAAAGGCCGTAGCGATTCCTTTATGCTCGGGTGAGACTGATACCTTTAAAAGAAAGAAAAAGTTTATTCTTTATGATAGTATAAAGAGATGCCTAAGACATCTCTTTTAATCTTGAAGGGATGATGTTTACACGTGTAAACAGGTCTTCAAGAAGGTTAATGAAAAACAGCTATTGCAACCCTAGACGTCGTAGCCCCCGGATTTCAGTGCATTATACTAATAGTCTCCCATTAGTCAAGTCTTAACTGTTTAGACAAAAGAAAAAGTTTATTCTCACACGACCATATGGAAAAGAAAAGGATTACTCCTTTTCTTTAGTTCTAACTATTTCAAACAAGAAGCCATCAGGACAAACAGTTTTCTGGTATTTAACCAAAGTGCCTGTTGTTATCCAGTTGTTTATCTTAGTTTGGATAGCTGTTAAATCTTTTTGTGTTGACGGTACTAATAGTAGGTCAACACGATAGTTTGGATTTGTCATGGTGTATAAGTTTTAAGAAAAGAAAAAGTTTATCTGAAGAAGAAAGGACCGAAGTCCTTTTCATCAGAATGGTAGATCATAATCGATGGTAGTCACTCGATATTCTTTGGGAATAACGGGCTTAATAGACCTTTCAATAGATTCATCATAGTTAACATAGTTGTCACGATGCCAGCACTCCCAGCATGCTGGCTCGTGTTGGTTTTCATCAGGATAGTACACACTATGTGTCTGTCCACATGTACATGGTTCTTTCTTTTCCATAGTAAAACTTTTTTGGTGAATATTTTATGAAAAGGAAAAGTTTATTAGCAACACATGGGGGGGGTACCCCCTTTGACGACTCGACCCGGGGGGTGTCGTGGAGGGACCCCTGTCTAAGAGAACAACATACTGGGGTGATTTCCCGTATACCCCTCTCTCTGAACACAACATATGCCGACGATTTCCCGTATCTCCCATACCCAAGCTTCCTAGGTATCTCTTAGGGAATCCCTAACGTTTCCCTAATGGTTTTTTTCTTATATTTGTCCTTAACCAATTAAACATGATTATGAGCCCGATTGTAGAAGAAACTAGATTTAAAGATATCTTTTGGTTTAGCCAAGATGATGGTAAAGGTGTTATTTCTAAAGTATATTATACCTCACCACGGGATTCTGAAGGAAATCCTCACATTATGAAAGACGGTCACAATATAAGTTGTATTCGAATAATGACTTTTACTAAAGAGGGTGATATTCCTATAACACAATACATCATACCTGTTACAGACTTTGCTGTTTTTTTTAATGTGATGGAAAGGTTAAAGAAAGAACAGTATGAAAATCTTTTAAAAGCAGCAGAGAAAAAATAAATTTGCACAGAATAAAAACTTGTCTTATATTTACCTTTAACCAATTAAACATATAATATGAACAAGCACGTAGAAAAGGCCTCAGTAGAAGGTTGGCTATTTAATCATGCCGAGGTAAAAGAAGCTAAAGATTTTGATGAGTACACGGGAGTATGGTGTATGTATAAGAATGTGGATAACGCCGACGGCTCGGTAAGAAAACTGAGGTTAGAGATTCATCTTCTTAAAGGAGAACTAGTAGGTCTTTGGACAAAAGATGCATAAAATATTTGCACAGGAAAAAAACATGTGTTATATTTGCCTCATGAAAAATCTATTACTGTTTAGTAGCTATTGTTTGTGGTCGTCGAAAGATGACTCAGGGAAGTGCTATGAGGTAAAGGTTTTGGTTTAGTTAAACAGAAAACATTGAGCACATGAATCCCTGAGTTAATCACTCGGGGATTTTTGTTTTGGGGTCATAGCAAAGTTGGTCTATGCGGCGGACTGAAAATCCGAAGATTCAGGTTCGATACCTGGTGGTCCCACTGAAGGGAGATTCATTGCTAATGGTAAGCATTCCGGCTGTAACCCGGCTAATAGAGGTTCGAGTCCTTTATCTCCCACTATACGGAAAGCATCCGGCTGGATGAGGAGCTTGTCTTGAAAACAAGTAGCGGGTAATACCGTTCGGGGTTCGAGTCCCTGGCTTTCCGCTTAATACGAGTATGGTGCAGCGGCTAGCATCGCAGTCTCCAAAACTGTTGACGGAGGTTCGAATCCTTCTACTCGTGCGCATGTAAAATAAGGAACTATGGGTGAGTGGTTAAGCCCCGGGTCTGCAAAACTTTGGTTTCGTCTGTTCGAATCAGACTAGTTCCTCAATAGAAGATAAACCTACTCGGGTAGGGACAACCTGCTAAGTTGTTCGATCGTTTTATCACGATTGCGGATCAGGGCCGCTGTCTTCTGCAAATACCTGTGTGGGCAAACTGGTAAAGTCGCTTGACTTAGGATCAAGAGTTTTGAGGGTTCAACTCCCGCCTGGAGTACAAAAAATATTTTTAAAAAAATATTTGGAGATTAAAAAAGTATCCTTATATTTGTAGCGCAAATGAAAAATATACAACATACAGCCAAGAATATTATGACGCGCAGAGGCGATGAGCAACCCGTGTGTCCTACAGGCTTTTTTGTTGTATCAATCTTAGAGTAATCGATTTGATATAAAATATAACAAGGAAGCCTTAGAGAAATCTAGGGCTTTTTTTATTTCGGAATGTATATCAGTTGGTAGATTAGGTGCTTTGGGAGCATCAGGCCGTCAGTTCGAGTCTGGCCATTCCGACCAAAAATGGGGTTGAAGCACAAGTGGACGTGCACCTGCCTTGCACGCAGGGGGTTGTCGGTTCGAAGCCGATCTTCTCCACATGGAAAAAGAAGTATATGAATGGTTAGAGAATATG
>Ga0075154_10003234_pt1 | contig 10356 bp, 7 predicted proteins | sample JI71714BDNA_FD_70965 | JGI IMG/M metagenome (GOLD analysis project Ga0075154, IMG submission 70965) | Wastewater effluent complex algal communities from Wisconsin, to seasonally profile nutrient transformation and Carbon sequestration -... | ecosystem: Engineered > WWTP > Effluent > Algae...
GTGTTGATTGGCTTTCACCATGTCTGGAGTTATGCCAAAAAAGTGTTAAATGATCCGTCGAAGTCGATGGTTGCTGATTTGCCTTGTCCACTGGGCGATAAAGCACCGCCAAGTTACCCTGAATTGAATTGGCGGCATCGGGTGATCTTGTTTAGTTTTCTCGCGACCATTGGCATCGTGGCTTATGGTATTCGGATGCATGGTTGGTATTTGTATGAATTAAGTGCCTGCTTTATAGCCTGGGGTTTGTTTACGGCGGTGGTGGGGCAATTGTCGGCAGACAATGCTGCACAGAAGTTTATCGATGGCGCGATGGAGCTGACCACTACTGCGATGCTGATTGGGGTTGCCCGCGGTATTTCTCTGGTGTTGGAAGATGGCCAGATTCTGCATACGCTGGTGCATGGCTTGTCAGTGCCTTTATCCCACGTCAGCAGTGAAGTGGCGGTTGTGGGTATGTTGCTGATCCAAACCTTCATCAACTTCTTTATTCCTTCAGGCAGTGGTCAAGCTTATGTCACCATGCCGCTGATGGTTCCGCTCAGTGATTTATTAGAGATCCCGCGGCAAGTTGCGGTATTGGCTTATCAATTTGGCGACGGTTTTTCCAATATGATTATTCCGACCAATGCCGTGTTGATGGGCATTATTGGGATTGCCGGAGTGCCTTATGGTCATTGGTTCCGCTTTTGTTGGCCGCTGATGGTCAAAATACTGATCGCTTCGTCTATCGTCTTGGTGGGAGCGGTTTGGTTCGGCTATGGCTTAGATGTACAACCCATCACAACCGCCGTGTCGGCGCAGGGATAACAACTTTGGGGCATCGGCCAGACGGCGATGCCCCAATGGTAAAGCGACGATCATAGGTGCTGGTTTCGACGATGTTGCGCTTCATTCGCCTCGCCACGGTAGTCAGTTCGTTCAGTAAAACCATATTCCTGCCGATCATTGTTTAGCTGGCATGAACCTGAGTTGTTGTTGCTCTGCTCTCCCGCTGCATCAGTAAACTGAGCGCACAAGGCAGCACCGTCAGCGTCAGAATAGTGGCCGCAAATAAACCGCCGATAATGGCGTAGGCCATCGGCCCCCAGAACACTTGCGTTGCGATCGGGATCATGCCGAGAATTGCCGCAGCAGCGGTCAGCAAAATCGGCCGGGCGCGGTGCCGGGTCGCAGCCATAATGGCGTCGTCCCGTGCCATACCTTGTTCGACATTAGTGTCCACTTCGCTAATCAGGATCACGGCATTGCGGATGATCATGCCGGCCAATGCAATACAGCCGAGCAATGCGACAAAGCCCATCGGCGTGCCGGTGGGTAACATCGCAAGCACAATGCCTATCAAGCCAAAAGGCGCGGTGATAAAGGCCAGCAAGGTGCGCGAAATACGCTTGAGCTGGATCATCAATAACACCAGCATCACCAGCATCGTCACTGGCAGCACGGCAAAAATCGACGCATTGCCTTTCTCCGACTCGGCCGCAGCGCCACCCACTTCCAGCTGATAACCAGCAGGCAGCTGCGCACTAAAGGCTGCGACATCAGAGGCCAGACTGTTGACCACCCCTTGCGCAGTCATGCCCGGCGCTACATCGGCCTGCACTGTGATAAAGGCCAGGCGTTGCCGACGCCAGACCATCGGATCGGCCAGACCATAACTGACTTTGGCAATTTGGCGCAGCGGCACGGCGCGACCATCCGCGGTGCGGATCTGCAAGTTAGCCACAGTGGCTAAGTCTTCGCGTTCATTGCTCTGACCCCGCACCACCACATTGACCAGCCGTTTGCCATCGCGCACTGAGGTTAACGTCTGGCCGGAGAAAATGGTGGCCAGTGCCGACGCCACGTCTTCTGAACTAAACCCAGCGGCGCGGGCTTCGGTCTGATTCACTTCCACCAGCACAGTACGCTCCGGCTCACCGGCAGTCATATTCACATCACGCGTATTGGCGTTCTGACCAATGATGCTACTGAGCGCTAAGGCTTGCGTGCGCACCACGTCGATATCCGGCCCCATCACGCGATATTTCAGCGGCCAGCCGACTGGCGGCCCCAGTTCCAGCGGCGACACCCGCACCACCAGATCGCTGAATTGCTCTAGCACCAGGGCATCGAGGCGCTGACGCACCGCGTCACGCTCGTTCAGGCCTTTGGTCACCACGACAATTTGCGCCACATGTTCATGGCTTAGCAGCACATCCATCGGCAGATAAAACCGGATAGCGCCGGACCCGATGTAGCTGGAGAAATAAGTCACATCCGGATCGGCTTTGAGCATCTGCTCAATTTGCGCGGTGCGGCGTGCCGTTTCTGCCTGCGCGCTGTTTTGCGGCAAGTTGATACTGATCAGCAGCTCAGGCCGGTCGGACGCCGGGAAAAACTCTTCCTGCAGCTGACCAGCCCCAACCAGTGACAGCGCAAACAAACCCAGCGCAAGTAGGATGCTTTTGCCACGATGGCGCAATGCCTGCCCAAGTAAACGGTCATAGGCCAGCGCAAAACGCCCCGGCGCCGGATGTGCCGCATCAGGCGTCGCTTTTAAAATCCAGACACCCAACAACGGCGAAAACAACACCGCGACAATCCAGGAACTGACCAGCGCAATCAGCACCACCATAAATAACGAGTAGCAGTATTCACCGGCACTGGAGGAGGCAAAACCCACCGGAATAAAACCAGCGATCATCACCAGCGTGCCGGTCAGCATCGGAAAGGCGGTAGTTTCATAGGCATAAGTAGCGGCGCGGCGTAAATCCCAGCCGGCTTCAAGCCGCGACACCATCGCTTCGACCGTGATCATCGCATCGTCCACCAACAGACCGAGCGCAATAATCAAAGCGCCGAGCGAAATCCGCTGCAGGCCGATATCCGCCAGTTCCATGCCGACAAAGGTCATCGCCAGCACCACAGGCACCGACACGGCCACCACCAGACCGGCACGGGTGCCGAGCGAGACAAAAGATACCGCGAGCACAATGACAATGGCTTCAATCAGCACTTTAAGGAAACCACCAACGGCTTCTTTCACCACCGCCGATTGGTCGGCCACGACATGCAGCTCAATGCCATGCGGTAAATCGGCAGCAAGCTGGGTCATGCTGGCGCGGATGGCCTGACCAAACTCCAGCATATTGCCGGTCGGCGCCATCGAAATGGCAAGGCCCAGCGCTTTATCGCCATTGACCTTAAACAGCGGCACCGGCGGCTCGGCCAGCTGACGCGACACGGTCGCAATATCAGAGAGGGCAATAAAGCGGTCGCCAAGACGCAGCGTGATATCACGAATACTTTGTTCAGAGGTAAAAGCGCCGCTAACGCGCAAGCTGATGCGCTCTTGATCGGTGCGCACCACGCCGCTTGGCGTCACCGCGTTTTGCGCCTGAATACTTTGCATCACCATCATCGGGTCCAGACCAAGCCCCGCCATCCGCCGGGGTGAAAATTCGACGACGATCTGCTCTTCTTCTACTCCTAATACCTCAATTTTGCCGACGTTCGGCACCTGCAACAATCCGCTTCGAATGGTCTCGACATATTCACGCAGTTCGCGCGGGCTAAAACCGTCGGCGACAAAGCCAAAGATGGTACCGAAGGTATCGTCGAACTCGTCATTGACGCCAGGAGGCGACACACCAGCCGGCAAACTGGGCGCGAGGTCCTGCATTTTTTTCCGTACTTTGTACCAAATGTCTGGCACCATTTCCGGCGGCGTATTGTCTTTTAACGCCAGAAACACCACAGCTTCGCCGCTTTTGGTGTAGCTTTCGACAAAATCCAGATAGGGAATTTCCTGCAGCTTTTTCTCAATCGGCTCCGTCACCAGATTCATCGTATCCAGCACAGTCGCGCCGGGCCAACCGGCTGATACGACGGCGGTTTTAATGGTGAACGCCGGGTCTTCATTGCGCGGCAGCCGGTCATAGCTCAGCACCCCGCAAACCATCACCACCAGTAGCAAAAAGGCGACTAACTGCTGATTGGCCAACGCCCAGGCCGATAGGTTAAAACCGTTGGCGTCTGCTTTTGTTGATGAGCCGGTCATGCTTGAGGCTCCGCCAGCAGACGCACTGTCAGGCCTGGGCGCAATTTACCAACCCCGGCCACAACCACACGCTCACCATCGGTTAAACCGCTACTGATAAAGACTTCAGTATCGGAATAGCGGCTGACACTGACCTTTTTCAGCTGCAATTGCGAGCTTACCGGGTCCACCACATAAACCGCCGGCTCAGTGCCGTCGCGCGTCATCGCGCTCGCCGGCACCACCAGTTGATCAGAAGCTGGTTTGTCGATACTGCCCTGCACCGTCGCACCAAAACCAAAGGCGGCATCGGGTTGATCCAGCGTGACCCGAACACGAATGGTGCGAGTCACCGGATCTGCCACCGGGCTCACATCACGAATGCGGCCAATGGCCTGAATAGACGGGTCCGATAACAAACTGACTAACACGGTCGGATCATCAGCTTTGGAATTGACCAGACTTTCCGACACATCAAACACCGCATCGCGACCGGCCAGTGCCGCCAGCCGCACCACTTCCTGACCGGCGCTGACCACCTGCCCAGGATTGGCCGTCACTGCCGACACCACGCCCTCGCTGGTGGCGGTCAGTTCGGTAAAGGCCAGCCGGTCCTGCGCACTGGTGACATTAGCTTCAGCACTTTTGCGCGCAGACAAACTGGCTTCATGATCAGACTCCGTCTGCTCTAACTGCGCTTCGGAGACTGCACCGCCCGGCGCCAGTTGTTTGAGCCGTTTGAAATTCGATAACGCCAGTTTCTCGGCCGTCACGGCACTGTCGAGCTGCGCTTTTGCTGCTTTTAACTGGTTCTCACTGTCGCTCGGGTCCAGTGTAGCGATGACATCGCCGGCTTTGACCACGGCGCCGACATCGACTAAACGCTTGACGATACGGCCATCGATCCGAAAGCCCAGACTGGTTTCTTCAGAAGGCCTAATCTCACCGGTTTGCACCAATTTTTCCGCACCAGTACCGGCGCTGACGACGACAGTTTTGACCGGGCGAACTGTCTCAGCCGGTGCTGGTGGCGCTTCGGAGCAGCTACTCAGTAATAAAACTGCCAGCAAGCCGCAGGCTGCGGTCCGTAAACGGGATAACCCGGAAAAAGCAGACATAGATGCTCCTATCAGTGAAATGTCATCAGCCGCGCACAGCCAAACCATGGTCTGGTCGTCTCACCATACACAGGCTGTTCTGGTAAATATCGGTAAGCCCCTACAGACTTAGGGCGCCACATCAGTGTAGTTCTTACAAAACTGCAGCCACATCTGGCCAAGCATTTCTTTTGCCGTATCCAGCGTTCTGCGACCTTCGGCGTCATCTTGGTCCAACGCCAGCTGCGACGCCGCAATGGCAAAATGCAGCAGCAGGTTGAGGGTCCGCTGTAGTTCAGGCGCTGCAGATGGCGGAAACAGCGGCGCTGCGACCTGAAAGAAAAACGCCAGATGGCGGGCGTTATCCTGCTGCTCCAGATTCTGCATGTCTTTATCGGTGGCAGTACCAGCCCAGATATCCCGCACCACCGGATCTTCGAGAAACAGCTGATAATGCTGCTCCAGCGCTTGCAGGAACAGCGTGGACAATTGCTCACGATGCGTGACGGATCCGGCAAAAATCTGCGTCAGCCGCTGCTGAAACAGCTCGACATAGTACTGACCCAACGCCAGCACTATCGCGGCTTTATTCCGGTAATACTGATACATCGAACCCGGCGTGACTCCCGCCACTGCTGCGATCTCGGTGATCGTCAGATTGGCACAACCTTTTTGCAGAATAATGGCGCGCGCCGCCGCCAGAATTTGGTCCGCCCGCTGTTTACTGCGCTGCTGCTGTGGCGAGCGCACTACAGGTTCATTGGTTTGGTCCATGACAAAGCCCTAAATCTGAATATATTTCAGATATTAGCTCAGATTAAGAAACCAGCACAAGCAAAATCTGAAAATGTTTCAGGTTTTATAGCTATTCAAGCTGTGCTGAAGTGGATGTCTCCAATCACACCAATCACACCAATCACAAAATGAATTCGGTGCGACAGTTTTAAATCTTTAGCATCGTGGGTTGCAGCGGACTGACCATTTCGTGGACAGTTAACCTTGGATAGTAGCTGTGTGCTCGTTGTGGCGATTCGATATTGGCTGTGCTTTTAGTCCGCTAAAAGCGTCAAGCAGATGTATCGCGGCAAATCCACCATCGCCACCACTGCGTTCGCCCGTTCGCGCCTCCCGCGCTCACTCTTAACCGCTCACTCCGCGGCTGCCGATGTTCGATTTGTTGGCGTTTGGCAACAGCCGCTTGGAGTTAATAGCGGAAAGCGTTTTACGATGGCTGTCCTGTTATTACGCTACAAGGTCAATCAAACAAAAAGCCCATGTGTTTAATGGGCTTTTCAGATTTTGGTGGTGGATAACGGTTCGTAAGTTGTTGCGATGGGTGTCCTTGGTTTTTTAGCGATGGGTGTCCTTGGTTTTTTAGCGACGGTTCGTAAGTTGTTGCGATGGGTGTCCTTGGTTTTTTAGCGATGGGTGTCCTTGGTTTTTTAGGACTACGAGTGGCAAAAGGCGCTCGTAAACGGGCGGTACTTTCAAGGCAATTCGTCACAACACTATTAGAATCGAGTTTTTCGCTTACAATGGCGCACTACTTACGGCAGATAAAATAGTAAGTACTCACCCGATCTCAATCAGGATACATATGACTAAAACCAACAACGGGGCGCAAGCTTATCAGCAACAGGAACAAGGTTACCGTGATAAAGCACTAAAAATGTATCCTTGGGTTTGTGGTCGTTGCGCCCGTGAATTTGTTTATTCCAATTTGCGTGAATTGACGGTGCATCATATTGACCACAATCACAGCAATAACCCAGCCGATGGCAGCAACTGGGAACTTTTGTGTATTTATTGTCATGACAATGAACACAACAAATACCATGAATATGTGTTGTACGGCGGCACGGCAGAACAAAAAACAACAGCGGCCATGCATAACCCATTTGCAGATTTAAAAGCGCTACTGAATAAACCGAAATCATAAAACAATGAGAGACACCCATAGCTCTGACCGAACTATGGGTGTTCTTTTTTCACCAAAAGCTAATCCAGCAATGTCGGCAACAGCAGCAAAGCAAACATTTCATTTTTACAAAAAGAACAGCTCGTTAGGTCTGCAACTCGCTCAAAGTTGCAATTCCCAATACTCGAACAAAGCCAGCAGCGGCAGCCGCGGAGTGAGCGGTTAAGAGTGAGCGCGGGAGGCGCGAACGGGCGAACGCAGTGGTGGCGATGGTGGATTTGCCACAATTAACGGGCTTTTCTCTTATAACTGTCACACTCAACTACCAGCAATGACAACCTGTGGTGCCGTTTAGCAGTAAATGGTGTCAGTTTGGTGAATTGTCGTCACGGATTAGCGCACAGCGATACCCGCGACCACCTGTTCGAATAAATCAGCTTGATCCAGCACTTTACTCATCAACAAAGCGCCTTCCAACGCCGCCAAGACTGATGCGGCTCGTGCTTTTGCGTCATCGCCGGTAAAGACTTCAATGGCCAGCCAGTCTAAGTTCAGCGTAAAAAACCGCCGGGTTTCCAGCCGAATTGGCTCGGGCAAAACATCCGATTCACTGGCGAGCTGGCCGCACAAACACATTTTTTGGTCGTGTAACAACGCCTGGCGAAACAGCGCCACATAGGCCTGAAGCCGGGCGTTGACGCTCGGATATGTCGTCACAATCAACGCCAGCTGTTCGGCAAACCGCGTGGCGTACCGGCTGGCGATAGCCACACCCAGGTCAGTTTTAGTTGGGAAATGGTAATGAATACTTGCGCTTTTTATACCAATTTCCTGCGATATCTCGCGAAAACTAAAGGAGTTATAGCCACCGGCCCGCACCTGCGACTCGGCAATATCCATAATTTTTTCAGCAGTTGAACCAGCCATAACAGCCCCCTTTTGTCTTCTGTGATGCGGCGCAGCATAACAAATTTTTCTACCTATCAAAAGGTAGGTATTGACAGCAAACCGCCAGATCTATACTTTGCTCACCAAGCCACCTACCTACCGATAGGTAGCCAAACATCAATCAACCTGAAGGAGAACAACATGCAACAGATCGCTTTAATCGTCGGAGGTTCCAGCGGCATTGGCTTGGCCACAGCCCGGTTACTGGCCGCAGCAGGCACGCCGCTATTATTAGTGGGCCGCGACTACGAAAAACTATTGGTTGCGCAAACCGAACTGCAACAACTCAGCGGCGCTGGCGTCGAGATTGCGGCAGTGGATTTATATGACACACAGGCAGTCCGTGCTTTTATCTCGCAACTGGCTGCTGAATCACGCCATATTCAATATTTGGTGAATGCAGCTGGCTACTTTAAGCCGGTCAGTTTTCTAGACCACAGCCCGGCGGATTACGCGGCGCAAATGGACATCAATCAGGCATTTTTCTTTATCACCCAAGCGGTTGCGAAGAACATGCAATTGCACGGCGGCGGCGCCATCGTCAATATTGGTTCGATGTGGGCCCATCAGGCGGTCAAAGCGACACCGTCGTCGGCCTACTCGATGCAAAAGGCTGGCTTGCACGCGCTGACTAAAAATCTGGCCATAGAGCTGGCTGAATATGGTATCCGCGTCAATGCGGTCGCTCCGGCAGTGGTGTTGTCGACGATCTACAAATCATTTATCGCAGAAGCTGAGATCCGCGACACCCTGGCCGGTTTTGCCGGTTTCCATCCATTGGGCCGGATCGGCACACCTCTGGATATCGCGCAAACGGTGTTTTTTCTGTTATCTGATCGGGCCAGCTGGATCAGCGGTACTATTGTCGATGTGGATGGTGGTGTGATGGCGGGCCGCAATTGAAATGGTAAGGCCCGCGAAGTAACTGGAGACTCTAATGCTGAATATGAATTTTGCCGAACGCGTGGTGATTGATACCACAACACTACCGTGGCAACCGAGCCCAATGGCGGGCGTATTGCGCAAACCGTTGTCGCGCGGCGGCGCAGAATCTGGCCATGCCACCAGTCTGGTATCTTATGCCGCCGGCTCCAGCTTTAAATCACATCCGCATCCGGGTGGCGAGGAAATTCTGGTGCTGGATGGCGTATTCAGTGATGAACACGGTGATTATGGGCCAGGCTCTTACCTGCGCAATCCGCCGGGTAGCCAGCATGCGCCTTTTAGCCGCGACGGCTGCACTTTGTTTGTCAAACTTCAGCAGTTTGACCCGGCCGATCAGGCCACCGTAAGGATTGATACCCAAAATACCGCTTGGTTGCCGGGGCACGGTGGCTTACAGGTGATGCCACTACATAGTTTCGAAGGTGAACATACTGCGCTGGTGCGCTGGCCGGCCGGTGAAGTGTTTCTGCCACACCGTCATTTTGGCGGCGAAGAAATTCTGGTATTGAGCGGGACTTTTTGTGATGAATTCGGCGAGTATCCGGCGCTCAGCTGGCTGCGCAGCCCGCATCTGAGTCAACACACACCTTTTGTCCGAGAAGAAACCATCATTCTGGTGAAAACCGGACACCTGCCGTTTGCTTAACACAGCTTGCTCCCGCGGATGCGCCGGAGCAAGCCGATTGCCCTGCCCTTAGAACCTGAACTGACTCACTTTAGCATCCAGAACCGCAGCGACTTGTTTCAAGTCGCTTGAAGTTCTGGCAGTCAGATGAGTTGCCTGCGTGTTTTCTTCCGACATTTGCGCAATAGTTTCCACCTTCAGCGCCACCTCGGCAGCCGCTGCAGCCTGGTCACTCAGCGTCTGCGTCATCATCAGCACCATCTGCTCGACATTAGCGGAGCGCTCACTGATACTGGCAATCGCCGCACCGGCTTCTGTGGCAAGCAGCACACCCTGCTCGACTTGCTGTGTGCCACGTTCCATGTTGTTCACCACCAAAGTGGTCCCCGTCTGAATGCGCTCAATCATCTGGGCAATTTCACGGGTGGAAGTAGCGGTACGCCCGGCCAGACTGCGCACTTCATCCGCAACCACAGCAAATCCTCTGCCGGATTCTCCAGCGCGCGCCGCTTCAATCGCCGCATTGAGTGCCAGTAAGTTTGTTTGCTCGGCAATGCCGCGGATCACATCGACAATACTGGAAATCGCTTTGGCGTTATCCCCCAACGACACCACACTGGTTGACGCTTCGCGCACCGTAGCGGCGATATTTTGCATACTTTGCACGGTGTCATGGATCACCTGACTGCCCGCGATTGAGGCTTTACCGGATGCTTCGGTTTGTATTCTGGCTTCCTGAGCATTATCAGACATCTGGCTGACACTGACCGTCAGCTGTTCCATCGCAGCCGCCATCGATGCG
>Ga0075154_10003237_pt1 | contig 10355 bp, 9 predicted proteins | sample JI71714BDNA_FD_70965 | JGI IMG/M metagenome (GOLD analysis project Ga0075154, IMG submission 70965) | Wastewater effluent complex algal communities from Wisconsin, to seasonally profile nutrient transformation and Carbon sequestration -... | ecosystem: Engineered > WWTP > Effluent > Algae...
ATGATCGAATGATCAAAGATCTTGGAACATATTTATGCACAATTACTGGATTTACGGCATGTTCGCTACAGCCAAATTCTGGAGCTCAAGGAGAGTATGCAGGACTTTTAGCAATTAAACGTTATCATGAAGATAAAGGTGATATACATCGTGATATAGCTTTAATACCTTCGTCTGCCCATGGCACGAATCCTGCGTCTGCAGTGATGGCAGGAATGAAAGTGGTAGTAATAAAAACTGATGAAGAAGGAAATATAGACATAGAAGATCTCAAAAAACTTGCGGTAGAGCATTCAGCTAAACTTGCAGCTTTGATGATCACATATCCATCTACTTTTGGTGTGTTTGAAGTAGCTGTCAAGGAAATTTGTGATACAATCCATGCGAATGGAGGTCTTGTTTATATGGATGGAGCTAATATGAATGCACAAGTGGGTTTAACGAATCCGGGAACTATAGGAGCTGACGTTTGCCACCTTAATTTGCACAAGACCTTTGCTATACCTCATGGAGGAGGTGGCCCAGGAATGGGGCCAATATGCTGTAATGATAAGTTAAAGCCATTTTTGCCAGGTCATGTAGTTTTGGATGGGGATTACGCTGTAAACTCAGCGCCATTCGGTTCTGCAAGCATTTTGTTGATATCATATGGGTATATTCGCATGCTAGGGGCTAAGGGTGTTAAAAAAGCAACTGAGATCGCAATTCTGAATGCAAACTATATTAAAGCACGTCTTGAGAAAAGATATGAGATCTTATATTCCGGGGCACAAGGAAGGGCTGCTCATGAGATGATAGTTGATCTGCGACCTTATAAGCACGTAGTAAGTGCCGAGGATGTTGCTAAAAGGCTAATAGATTATGGCTTTCACGCACCTACATTATCATTCCCTGTAGCAGGTACTGTTATGATAGAGCCTACTGAAAGCGAGAGTAAGGATGAGTTGGACAGATTTTGCGATGCAATGTTATCTATACTTACAGAGATTGAAGAGATCATAGATGGCAGGGCGGATACTGAGCAAAATGTACTTTCTAATGCTCCGCATTCATTGCCATTACTAACTAATGATACATGGGAAATGCCATATTCCAGAGAAAAAGCAGCTTATCCTCTTGAGTATTTGAAACATGGTCAGAAATTCTGGGTTTCAATAGGAAGGGTTAACAATGCATTTGGTGATAGAAATTTAGTATGTACTTGTCCGCCAATTGAGGATTATATGGAAGCATAGTCTGAAATGGATAATCGCGAATTATCTAAAAAAAACTTATTACTACATTGAAAGTTAGAATAAATTTTAAGTAAAAATAAATGCCCGAATTGTTTTCGGGCATTTATTTTTTACCATTATTTACCAATTAAGAGTTAAGTTATTTGCCTAAATATGCAGGCAATAGTTTTCTTATACATTAACCATTAGTTTCTTAGTTAAATCCTAATTTATTTAAATTATTTCTATTTTGAAGTAATTTGCTACCTTTGACATACAAATAATTCCCTATGATTTCCACTATTGAACAGGATACAGCTTCCTATATTGCACTTGAAGATCAGTATGGTGCACACAATTATCATCCAATCCCGGTAGTCCTAAGCAGAGGTCGAGGTGCTCATGTTTGGGATGTAAATGATATAAAGTATTATGATTTTCTTTCGGCATATTCTGCTGTAAATCAGGGCCATTGCCACCCCCGCATTATCAAAGCTCTTGTTAATCAAGCCTCAAAATTAACTCTTACATCTCGTGCATTCTATAATGACATTCTTGGTAGATACGAAGAATTTATGACCAATTTGTTTGGTTATGACAAACTTCTGCCTATGAATACCGGAGTTGAAGCAGTTGAAACAGCTGTAAAACTTTGTCGCAAATGGGCATATGAAGTAAAGGGAGTTGAGATGGGTATGGCAAAAATTGTAGTGATTGAAGGCAATTTTCATGGTAGAACCATGACAGCTGTGAGTCTTTCATCGGATCCGGATAGTAGGGGAGGATATGCACCATTCCTACCAGGATTTATTGAAGTCCCTTTTAATGATATCGATGCTTTAAAATCAGTTTTTGAGGACCCTAATGTCTCCGGGTTTCTAATTGAACCCATACAGGGCGAAGCTGGAGTGCGGGTTCCGGATGATATTTATATGCAGCAAGCTTTTGAATTGTGCAAAGCAAAAAATATTCTTTTTCTTGCGGATGAAGTTCAGACCGGCATAGCCAGAACTGGTGGAATGTTGGCATGCGATCTACTTAATATTCGACCTGATATTATAATCCTTGGAAAAGCGGTATCTGGAGGTGTATTTCCTGTATCATGCGTGATGGCTGATGATCCTATTATGATGACTATCAAACCCGGCCAACATGGTTCGACCTATGGAGGGAATCCTCTAGCTTGTGCTGTAGCGATGGAGGCGATGCAAGTGGTCCTTGACGAGAATCTTGCAAGTAAAGCTGGGGAAATGGGTAATTTGTTCCGTTCTGAAATTCAAAAGCTTGTAGATTCTAATGATCTTGTAGCTGAAGTTCGGGGAAAAGGCCTTCTTAATGCCATTGTGATCAATGACAGTGAAGACAGCTCAACAGCCTGGGATATTTGTATTAAACTGAGTGAAAACGGATTACTTGCGAAACCAACTCATGGCAACATTATCCGTTTTGCTCCACCTTTGGTGATCACAAAAGACGAAATACTTGACTGCTGTGAGATAATATCTAGAACTATAAACGAATTCTCAAATTAATATTGGAGGCATCTATCTTACATTGGATTATCCCTATTTTATTGGGTATCGGCTTAAGTGCTGCTACAGGAATCCGTATATTCTTGCCTTTTTTCCTGATATCGCTTTCTAAAAACCTCAATTTTATTGATTTTGGTATCCAATTCCAATGGCTTGATGGTAATACAGTCCTTATCATTCTAGGAATTGCTACATTGGTGGAAATATTAGGTTACTATATTCCATTGGTGGATCATATCTTGGATCTTGTGGCTACGCCACTTGCATTTGCTGCAGGGATAATTGGTATGTCATCAGTTATTCCTGATATGCCTGTATATATTGACAATATTCTATCTATAATTATTGGTGGCGGCACTGCGGTAAGCTTTAACAGCATCATGGGTTTTTGGCGGGTAAAAACGACTGCTTCAACGGCAGGTCTTGCGAACCCAATATATTCCACAGTTGAAAATATAATGAGCGCTGTATTTACATTCTTGTCATTTTTGATCCCGGTCTTATTTGGAATACTGATTTTATTATTTGTATTAGGATCTTTTAGATTTATACAAAAATTATTTCAGAAGAAGCGAAAAAGGAATGTTGTGAAGAAGGTATTGAACTAAGCCATTATGCGGCTAATGCAAGCGATCACTTCTTTTTCTCTTGCTTCATGATCATTTCCTTCAATGATATAATATTGGAATTTTAATTTGTTAAGTAATTCAACATATTGTCTGTGTATATTCCTCCTGACCTCAAGGTCAGGATATTCTCTTAATCCATCATTGATCCATGCAACATCTGGACTCATTACAAAATAGACCCTATCTTTATATTCATTGATTCTATCTATGATCCAGGGTTCAATCTTATTGAATACGATTTTTGCCCAAATGTAGATTACTATAAAGTCAGTGTCAAATATTGTTATTTTGTTATTCTTATTTGATTCTGCCTTCTTTTCTTTTATTAATTGCCCATTAGCAATTTTAATAAAGTCTTCATAATCATACTCATTACCAAATTCCTCAAGATAATCTCTGGCATATTCTGTCGCAAGAGTTGCCTGAAAGTGAACAGCGACATTGTGAGCGCATGTTGATTTTCCTGTTGATTCAACACCTACAATAACAAATTTATAATGTTCCAATTTCTTTATCATTTTTGATCATGGATCTCCAAGTGTAAAAGCCCCAGATAGCCAGCACAAGAAAAACAATATATTGACCAACAGTGAAATATAATTCTTTATAAAAAAAGAGTGGAATTGCTACGATGTTTGAGACTGTCCAAGCATACCAGCTTTCTAGTTTTCTTCTAGCCATCCACCACATTGCTGTTGCTGCTGAAGATGACACAACTGAATCAGCGACTATAGTCGTACTATCTGTGAAATGTGTCAGAATTAAAATTAGTGCTATCAATACTAAAATGAATACTGATAATCCATAAATCCATTCTTTTATATCACACCTACTAATTGGAAAAACGAATGTTTCAGATTTTTTTCTAGTCCAATTCACCCATCCGATGACGCTCATTATAAAATAATATACGTTTAGCCCGGCATCTGCATACAACTTATATTCGTAGCATATGAACACATAAAGAAGCACACTTATGATGCCTGTGGGAAAAACTAATACATCATTTTTTCGACTGTACCATACACTAATCACGCCGAATAACGCTGCAATAAACTCCATTTCTGAAACCATAACGCAAAGTAGTCAAATATGAATTTATATTCCTCAAACCTTTTACATTTTTTACCGTTGTATACCCATAAATACTCAAGTCCTTAATTTTTTTGATATAAGAGTTGTTAAATTTATTTAAGCAAAGAATTAATTGATATTAATGAAAGAATCATTTACAAAAGAAGAAAAAATAAGCCATTTAAAGAATCGTTATTCTGATATAATTTCTTTTACAGGAGAGGACGTTGAAAGGGAAGGCTTAATCAAAACGCCGGAACGTGCTGCTAAAGCAATGGATTTTCTTACCAGCGGATATAACCACAATGCTGCAGATATAATTTTATCCGCAATGTTCAAGGAATCTTATAATGAGATGGTTATCGTTAAGGATATAGAGTTTTATTCAATGTGTGAACATCATTTACTCCCTTTCTATGGTAAAGCACATATAGCATATATTCCCAATGGTTATATAGTTGGTCTCAGCAAATTGCCAAGAGTCATTGATGTATATGCCAGGAGATTTCAAGTACAGGAAAGGTTAACTCAAGAAATACTTGATGTAATTGATCAAACGCTTAACCCACATGGAGTAGCTATAGTAGTTGAAGCATCACATATGTGTATGATGATGAGAGGAGTCCAAAAGCAAAGCAGCAAAACCACAACATCCGCATTTACCGGTGAGTTTAAAAATGTGGAGACAAGGAATGAGTTTTTGCAGTTGTTGAAGTAAGGGTATCAGGATGAAGTATAATAGTTAACCAGTGGATAATATAATAGTTGACTGGTTTGGAGTAGATGGATTTAATCTTCTAATTTGATTAGATACACTGATTAGAGGAAGTATAAAAAAATAAAATTCATACTGTAGGGACAAGTCTCGAAAGTCCCTAAAGTATGAATTTTATTTTCTATATCAGCCTGATCAATGAACTTATAAATTCTTGGACAAAAGATATTCTCTCTTTTTAACTTACATATTAAACCAGAGTATCAAATCTTACAAAGCAAGCTAACGCGCTAATGTGCCAACACGCTAATGCGCTTTTCCTTAATTATCTATCGAATACTCCCCATTCATCAACTTCACTATTTGAGCAGCCGGAAAACCTGACTCCTTTACATTGTCAATAACTTCTTTAGCTTCTTCTTTATTTTCAAAACCGGATAGATAAAAGGTTACAAGATTCCCTGTTAATACTTCTTCAACAAGTCCATACTGTTTTACTTTGGAGCCATTAAACAGTTTTGGATCTCGAAGTGTAGAAAGTCTAATCTTGTATTCTACTTTGGGTTCAGCTACCTTTGTTATTATAGGTTCATTATAAGTATCAATTGTTTTGGGCATTGACTTTGGAGTACTATTTATTATTTTTTGTTCATCCAAAATAACTTTAGGGACAGATTCTGCTTCACGTTTGTTCACTTCAACTATGAAGCCTTTTCTAAGTTCTGCTGGTAATTTTTCACGCATCGCGATAGCATCTTCACGGGTTTCGTAAAACCCTAGTCGTATCTTATTAAAGTTTCCTTCTTTTACTGAATAAACTTGACCTTTGCCCTGAGTTTTTTCTATGTATGGATTAAGGTTTGTATTATCTGTTGAAACTGCAGCCAATTGGATGGCATATTTTACGCCTTCCATTATTTTATTTTCTTTAGGAGCTTCTATGATGGTAGGTTTGTCAGAAATTACTGATTCTGTTTGATCAGAAGCGGAAACAACTTCAGGTTTAGTTTCTATCGAAGCTTTCTTGTCATTTTCATCCATTATTTTTTGAGCTTGACTGACATTCGTTTCTGGACCCTTTGCATTTTCGATTTTTTTAGTTGCCTCTACTTCTACGAAATCCGATACTGAATTTCCACTTGTTTGAGAATTTGTAGGTTCTGTTTTTTCTACTACTTTTATATCATCAATATTGATGGGTTGAAGGGCTGACTGCTTTTTGCCGTTTGATTGCAATTGAATAGAACCAAGTATAGTTTGAGGCACTTCAGCCAGAGTAGCAAATTTTGTTTCTTTCTGATCGAAGTATAGGCTCTTGGTTCTGATCAAATAGAAAGATAGTGGCTCTAAAGCCGCACTGTAGGCGCCATTTTCATCAGTAAAGACATATTGAAGTTCACCAGTAGCCTGGTCAATAATTGAGAGTTCAACTTCAACTGCAGGACCTCCATTTTCATCTGTTACTTTTCCCTTATAAAATACACCTTCTTCAGATAAGTAAATATCAACGGCCTTTTTTAACCCTACAACTTCATTATAATCTATCATTAAAGTAGTGGCATTATAACCAACTTTTCCGATCTGCACAAAGCAATTCTCACCAATTGACATTGGCAAAATAATACTACCCTTGCTGTTAGCGTACATAGGATTTTTCTTACATCTTGATAGATCAAGTTTTGCTCCACTAATTGCCTTCTTATCATCATTGGATTTAATGTTGATTAATAATAACTTTTTTTCATTTGTGACTTCGAAAACTTTTCCATTTACACCATCTCTATCAGAAAGAAAATATCCCGTTCGAGTATTATTATCAAATGTCATTGAATAGTCATCTGCAGGTGAGTTGATTGGACTTCCTGCATTAATGACCAATCTTCCTTTATCATTGCCCATATCAGCAATAAAAATGTCCATTCTGGCACCTCCATGCCCATTACTTGAAAAGAAGAGAATATTATCTACAAGATTGGGATATACTTCATCATTTTCAGTATTGATTATCGGTCCTAAATTTCTGGGTGTACTCCATTCTTTTCCTCTGTAATCGCATACATATAGATCGAATCCCCCATAACCACCGGGTTTATCTGAACTGAAATATAATTTTGTACCATCATTACTTATAAATGGAGTAGTGCATGAGTAATTGCTGCTGTTCAAGGCAAATTCAAAATATTTTGAAGCAAATCCATTTTTATCCTGATATGCAAACCAAATTTTGTTGTTTTTTAATTTTGTTGGGACATTGGTCTTAGTGTCCCCATAAGAAATAGCTATTAACCCACCTTGGTAAGATTTTGCAAACCCTGTAACTATGCTTTTTCTGAGATTAAAACCTGTTATAGGGGTGTTTTTATTACTTCCCAGTGAAGACATGATGACACCTTCATTGTCTATTTGTGTATAGATCCATTGATTGTCAAGATGGATGGGACTATATTCCAAGACATCTTTACTCAGTGAAGCTTTTCGCACGCTAAATATCGAATTATCAGTTTGAGCATTGACATTATTCAATGGAAATAGAATGCATAAAATTAGAAAAAGTGATGCTAAATTATTTGCTTCTTTCTGGCTAAACATATTACGATTATTTTAAATATAAGACAAATGTAAATAAAATTGTTAATATGTATTATTTTATTACAAATTGTATCATGAAAGGATTGTCCTTATAAGACGATGTACCTGACCAAATCATTGTTTTTCCGGTATTTTTTACATTCCATTCACTTACCTTTTCTTTTAAATCCAAAGGAAATATAGTCATGACGGGCACTTGGTCATTCATCCATCCTTTCCATGTACCTTTTCCTTCTTGTCCTTCCATCGAAAAAGTATAGCTTCCATCTTTTTGAAATTTATATATTTCATGTTTGTTTTCTTGTGGTTTGTCATCTCCTGCGCGTACACGACCATTGACTACCCAGGTTTTTTCAAACATAAAAGCGAATTCATTTTCTAATCGCTTTTGTTCCTCTGCTGTTGATCCTTTAAATGCAGCTTGCTCCAATGGCAATGTAGGACGAAAAGCAGGTTCTTCTTCTTGCGCCATAGGGACATCTCCAACTTCTTTGTATTGTCTCTGTTGGATTCTTGAAGTGTCTGACTGTGAGGTAATTGTATCAGTCGTAGTCTCTGATTTCTTGCAATTATAAAAAACAGATGCAAGGAAAAGTGTAAGGATAAATAATTTTAATTTAGACATAGCTTGATATTTGATATTTATTTTGCTAAATATTTATGATGACAATATATTATGATAAGGTGGATATAATTAAAGCTGTTTAGGACATTAGCTTTAACTTCGTGCTAATTTACGCCATTGTTTTTAAATATTATATTTAATTCTAACATGAATCCATATATTAAGCATCTTTCACAACTGTTTAACAAAAGTATGCGTTCGCTCGCGGGTGAAGATTACAGAAATAAGTCATATTTGGTAGCATTGAGTGCGGGTAGCGATTCGATGGCTCTGGCTCAATTATCAATAATGAATGGCATGAACATAGCTATCGCTCATTGTAATTACATGTTAAGAGGGGAGGAAAGCAATGGTGATGAAAATATGGTAATCAATTTCTTTGAAAACCTTAATATACCTGTCTACATTAAGCAGTTTGATACCAAGACTATAGCACATAAGGAGAAACAATCTATACAATTAATTGCCAGGAAGTTGAGATATGATTTTTTTTATGAATTAGCCGAACAACATCAATTTGATTTTATTCTAACAGGCCATCATTTCGATGATAAAATAGAAACTTTCATTATTAACCTTGGAAGGGGAAGTGGGTTAAAGGGGCTGAAAGGTATACCCCCTTGTAATGGTAAGATTATTCGACCACTTCTAAGTTCCTCCAAGGTAGATCTGTTGTCTTTTTGTAAGATTCTTCATATACCATTCCGTGATGATAGTTCTAACTTAGATTCTAAATACAAACGTAATTTTGTAAGAAATGAAGCATTGCCATTAATGGCCTCACAATTTCCGGGTTTTAAGGAAAATGTTGGCGTTACGATGAATATTATAAATGAATATTATAAATATGTTCAAAAAAAGGTGGAAGCACAATTAGAAATCTGCACAAAGCCACATGATTATGGAAGTAAGTTATTGTTGGACTCATTGACCGATAAAGAGCTGACTCCTTTTATTGTGAGAGAATATTTAGAAAAAAGAACGTTCTCTATGTCTGATATCGATGATATGATACATGCTTTGTATATCAATAAAAGTGGAATTAAATTAATTGGCAAGGACGGCTCAATTGCTTACAGTGACAGACAAAAGATAGTCTATCTTAATAAACAATTACCTGACTTTTCTTCAGATGTAGTTCTAAAAGATGGCGTTAAAGATCTTTGGTTTGGTCGTGTTACTATTAGAGTCGTAGAAAAGGAAGTCACTGATCTTGGAGAAAATCAGTATTTGCTTATTGCTTCCAACCTTGAAGAGAGCATTACCATAAGAATCAAACAAAATGGTGATAAAATCAGATCTCTTGGCATGAATGGCTCTTTTCAAAAACTCCAAGATGTCTATACTAATGCGAAATTAGATTATCTTGAAAAGCAATTGCAGCCTGTTTTTGTAAATAATGATGAAATATTTTGGGTGCCGGGATTGAAACGGAGTCAGAGAAATACCAATGTTGATCAAAGTGTTATGTATCTGATAGAAATATCTTAACCCTGATTATTTTGGTTGATTAATCTTTCAATTGAACTTTAAAAGAGTGAAAATTGTTAACGATTTCAAATTAAACTAAGAATGAAGTCAATAAAGGAATTTCTGGATGAGTTACCCCTCAAAGTCGCGCCTGAAGCGTTGGAAGGCGTAAATACGAATCTTCATTTCGATATCTCTGGGGATGCTGGTGGGATCTATACTTTAAAGATAGAAGAAGGCCAGATGTCAGTCTCCGAAGGATTAATCGGAGATGCAAAATCAACAATCAAAGCATCGGATAAGTTATTCAATGAGTTATTGAATAAAGAGACAAATCCTATGATGGCAGTTATGACAGGAAAACTTAAAGTATCTAATCCCGGTGAAATCATGAAGTACATTAAGTTGCTAGGACTAATGTAGCATTATATTTATCGAAATACCGGCAGAAGGTATATTTGAATAACCTAGATCAATATTTTCAAATTTAGGTTTAATGATCATTCC
>Ga0075154_10003239_pt1 | contig 10354 bp, 6 predicted proteins | sample JI71714BDNA_FD_70965 | JGI IMG/M metagenome (GOLD analysis project Ga0075154, IMG submission 70965) | Wastewater effluent complex algal communities from Wisconsin, to seasonally profile nutrient transformation and Carbon sequestration -... | ecosystem: Engineered > WWTP > Effluent > Algae...
CCTTTATTAGCTCCTAGCAACCCTCAAACTCCTGTTCCCGAGGCCATTGCTAGACAATCACAACAAAATAGCACCAAGACTCAGACTCAGACTCAGACGACAAAAACTCAGACTCAGACTCAAAAGACTCAGACTACAGCTTCGAAAGCTTGCGGTAATGGCGTTTGCGAGCCAAATCATCGAGAAAATTGCTTATCTTGTCCTGGAGACTGCATTGGTGGAATTTTCAAAGGCACTTACTGCGGCGATGGCATCTGCCAATACAAGGAAAACTGCGTCAATTGTCCTGAGGACTGCCCAGGACGGGACACGGGCACAGAAGAGCAGAAGTTTTGTTGTGCAGGAGGATTCATGCCACGGGAGCCGAAAAAAACTGGGCCAGGACCTTTGCAGAAAACTGTAGGATGTCGCCATCCGTATTGTAGATGGAATGTTTTTTGTGATCACAATCAAATACGCTACCCAGAATGGAACAAGGGAGATCCGGTTAAAACTTTTTGCTGTGGAAACGGCAAATGTGAGCCTGGAGAATCCAACATCACATGTCCAACGGATTGTCAAGGGGTCGATGGTATCACCATGTTACCTAAGCGTTGCATGACAGATGGACGTTATTGCGTCGACATTACCCCAGATCCCTGCTGTGGAGAATGTAATTTAGATTCCAGACAATGTGAAACATCCAAGAAATGAAGATAGAGGATATTTTTTGTAGTCTTTAACACCCAAGTTCGATTTTTACTCAACTATGAAGTGAACTGTAATTAAAGAATGAAAATCTTGGCAATCATTAAAAAATCTTGCAATTTCTTGTCACCCTCATTTATCTATTTATCACGGTCTTTAGATTATAATGTTCGATCACAGCCACACAGAAATCAAACAATGATAACATATGACCATGTTCGAATTAAAAATCGTTTTAGTTCATCTATTATTGAATAGAAAGCCAGCTTGGCGTTTATAGATACTCCAGTTCGTTCTAAATAACTCTCTGAATACTTGTTAAATTACGCAGAAGAATGGCGAAGCAGAGACCTTAATATTTAAACGTGATATCAACATTGACTCAACATTTCAAATAAGATTTCAGCCTTTGGAGGAGAATCGAAGCAAATGATAACATTGAGTACTAGCTTGAAGCTGAGACGATAAGAATTCTCTAGAAAATCCAATAAAATCTTATAATATTGTGCCGTAATTACACTAAGACTCTTTGCAGCTATCGGGATTTCAATCGCGTTGATAGGTTAGTTGTATTCATGAGAAAAGAAAAAAGTTGGTGTAGCCTAACCCTCACTTCGACTCATTAACACTTGTTAAATAGTTTATAAACGGCTTATTTGTGAATTGACACACCTTACCGACTTTTGAATGAGTTCGTGTTCATGATCTATTTGTAAACTCTCAGGTGCGTTCTCAAATATCTGCAATGTTCATTAAAAATCTAATAGAATCTCTTGCATAAAAATAGATTCACTAATACGCGTCAGACGTCGAAGTTGAGCTCTTTTTTGCATGATTGATTACGCAATCAAATGCCAATAGACAGACACACCTTGAATTCGCCTCTCGATGTAAGATTGAATTGGCATCAAAATCATCAAAATGTGCAGTCCGATCTCTTTTTTTAAAATTTCCACAAAGCGAAAAACTTGGATTCTTCGATGATCTTGGTTAAAGTATACTCTGCAACAGATTTGATCAACGAAATGTCGCTTTAGTTCAAAACTCTTCAATAATAAATCGTAAATCCTAATTAAATTTGTTCTAGTTTATTTATAAAATACACGATACAGTAGCCTCTGAAGCTTCTTCGTTTACAAAATCTGTTAATGCGAGCGTATTTGATGGGACTCTTTCAAACCTGCAGTACACTACAGTCTTCGATTATGTCACTCAGTGCCAGTAAAGCGAAGCATCTGGTTCTCATGAGTAATATCTTTAGTCGTATAACTGCATGTGCCATCATTCCTAGATTAAAAAAATCTTCAAGGAAATGTTTAATTCCTCACAAAATTTAATAGGATTTAACCAAATTCAACAAAACAAAATATGGCTGCAATTCAATCTCCCGATGTGGCGGCTTTTCCTCAATATTATTGGATGGCCATAGTAGGAACACTCTTCAGTTTCTTCATGGCCTTTGGGATTGGAGCTAATGATGTTGCTAACTCATTTGCGACTTCAGTCGCGGCAAAGTCTGTCACTTTGAGGCAAGCAGTTTGTATTGCTTCAGTCTTTGAGTTTTCAGGGGCTTTGTTCCTGGGTGCCTCTGTAACAAACACCATTCGTTCAAATATATTGGATTCGGCCTATTACGAAAATGATCCAGAAGTTTTAATGTTTGGAATGCTCTGTGCCCTCGTTACGGGTTCAATAGTTCTGATTGTTGCAACATATCTCTCTTACCCAGTCTCTACTACTCACACAATTGTTGGCGGAGTGGTTGGGTTTTCCTTGGCTGCAAAGGGCTTCAAATCAGTTCAATGGTTCCAAACGGGTATGATTTTTGTTTCATGGGTGGCCTCGCCATTACTGACTGGCGCTCTAGCAGCTTTCTTATTCCTGATGGTCAAGAAATTTGTATTGCACTCGGAAAATCCTTATCCAAGAGCCATCAAGACCTACCCACTTGTATTGTTTGTGGCGCTTACTGTCAGTTCGTTCTTTGTGATTTATAAGGCCGCTAACAACAATTCGGCTATCAAGAATCTCTCACTTTCTGTGATTTTGCCGGTTTCTTTTGGAATAGGTATTGGTTCTGCGCTGATTTTCCAGTTTGCAATCTCGCCTTTTTTGCAGAGGAAGATTGCCCGAGAACGGCCCACCACAGATGTCGAAGCTCAGGAAGTTAATAAGAGCAACCAAACATCTGAAGAGTTTGGAGTGGAAGAAAAAGCTGCAGAGGCCGCTGCAATAGCAGATGGATCAGCAGATGATGTTTCCCCGCACACCTCGACGCATGTTGCTGAAAAGACTAAAAAGGGTAATCCTCACATCAAAGGGCAAAACGATGCCGATGCAGATACCGAAGAGGCTCACACAGACGAACAAGGTGCTAGTATGATGAAACGAGCTTACAAAAGTTTCGCTGATGCCACATTTGACCAAGACCTGGAGGGAAAAACTATGAAAAAAAGTGTACACACCGCTAAAATTTGGGAAGAGGCCGAACAATTCAATCCAGACGCCGAAAAGATGTTTAGCTACTTGCAAGTCTTTACCGCATGTATGCTGAGTTTTGGGCACGGTGCTAACGATGTAGCTAATGCCGTCGCGCCTTTAAGTGCCATTATCGTCATTTATGACACTGGATCTGTACCTTCCAAGTCAGGAGTGCCCCAATGGGTGCTTGCATTGGGAGGTGCAGGAATTGTGATCGGATTGCTATTATATGGCTACAAAATGATGAGCGCATTAGGGTATCGTCTTGCCAAGCTTTCGCCTTCAAGAGGATTTTGCATCGAACTCTCTGCGTCTCTCATTGTAGTCATTGCCTCGTTTGCTGGAATTCCAGTCTCTTCCACCCAGTGTCAAGTCGGAGGTACAATTGGAGTTGGAGCCACATTTGGGCGTAAACAGGTAGATTGGAAGTTCGTTCTTCGAGTAGCATTTGGATGGGTGGCAAGTTTCATCACAGTAGTTCTCATGTCTGCAGGAATATTTGCGTTCTCATATTATTCGCCAGCAGCGGCAGGGTTCGCATAAAGAGCTTCTTAAAATTATCTACGATTAATGGCCTCTCTTGCCGTGTTCACAGGACGGGGAGTCCTAGTTTGTCGGTAGTTCAAATCCTGCTGTTCGCTTGTTGACTCGAAACGATTTTGTTTGTTGAAATAATATGTACTGCTAGATACCTTTTGTGTGTTGAAATAATGTAGCTAGAAACCTTTATAGTCTTGATAGTCGAAACCTTAGCGAGTAATATGTTTGTCGTTTATGCTCGGATCATTAGCCAAACGATGTCAATTCTATCCATAACTACATGCTCAATCAACTAAAATTGACTCTCTTGAACTTGTGCCACAAGTAGTCTATCTAAGGCACATATAAGGATGCGTAATTTTTAGACTTACATCCAACAAACTTGAAATCATTTCTTTCGAAATCGGATCCACTAACTAAAAATATATTAGCCATCTCAAAACTGCTGCTCGATGTGCTTGCGTTGGAGCATCGGAAAGAACCACTTCAATGAAAAAGCGACACAATGTCATTTCTTCAGAACTCATTTTTATCTTCCTCCTCTCCAAGAATATACTTCAAATTAATCACACTACAATTTGGATAGTTCATCGTTTATATTTCTCTTTACTTCCTCTTTTAGTGATCCTGTTTCGATCCTTTTCTATCAACGGCTCCTTGTTTCCCCTAATTACCAAAAGAATTTAATTTTAACCCACAGTATCAATCTTCATTCGAATTTTGTCATTGTCGTTACTTTCACACTAGACTTCTTTTTTGTGGCATGAAATTCCGTAAACTTCCATACAGCAAGCCATTGATTCAAAAAAAAGGCAAGACTTTGGATGGACGTTTATTGGTATTATTGTCGCCCAGAGCTAGCGATTTCACAGCTTCTGGTCTAGAAATTTTCTTGCAGCACTAGTTAAGGTCTTGAACTCATTTGCTGAGGATTGATCTGGGCGCCCGCTTTCTGTTCTATCCTATAGAGATAATGCACTAGCAATGCGTTCTTATTTTCCTCCAATAGATCTTGCGTCACTGATGAAGGGTGTAGTTATCTATTATGATATGGTGCGTGCTTTCCTAACCTTCAGAAAAATGTGATTCTTATAGTTCAATATAGTTCAATACAGTTCAAATCAGTTCAGTACTGTTCAATACTGTTCAATACAGTGCAATACAGTGCAATACAGTTCAATATGGTCCCAAACAACAAATAACTAGAATCATTTGAAATTTGTGCTCTGGAAGTGAAATACCACAAGAAAAAGAGACAAACATGAAGTTAAGTGAAATCAATGTGGCAAGAAAGGACATCACAACAAACTGAAATTACAAGATTCTACAAGACACAAACGAGTGGATTAGCAGTCATCAATACTATCAAATATCAAGAGGATGATTAGAAACAGGTCAAAACAATCAAAAAGCTAACACAAAGTGAGGTTTGACTCCAAAACCTAATCGAAGCGGCATATATATATGGGAGTGTAACTAGTTTCAACCAATCGACAAATGGACCATATTACTACAAAATGACGTAATAAGCTTGAATGATCCATTCAACAGACATGTGTCAGTATAAAAGTTACCCAGTGGAAAAGCTGATGTATTTGTAGCCGGATGCATATTCTGACCCAAGATTGGGAGACTTAAGGTTAAGGCAATCAAGAAGATTACAGGACATGCCGAAGCTACGTCATTTATTTTACCAAAAAAGTCACCAATATGTAGAGAAATAATACTTGGTGCTGAAATAATTTATGTTTGGTAATGCGATGCTTTATATGCCAATTTCATATCTAAGGCAAGCTATCAGTTTCTTGCTCAAAAGCATAACGACAAACAACACTTGAAACAACAGAGCTTGGTGATTATATGCCGGCACTGCCATTATGAAATCTGGCTCTGATGTTTCTCAATTCAGAGTCATGAATCATACTCTGTAAGTACAGTTTGCATCTTATCTTAAAACTACAGTTTGCATAACTCTCTTGGACGTTGTTCACCCAGGATTATCTATGAGGTTATGATCCTATCCATAAATCCGCATGTGACAGGATCCTCTTTGCCTATGAGATGAAATCTCTCATAGGAGGCCTCTCCAATTTCCCACTTCATTTGTACATTCCACAGGGATCCATGATAATCTAGGTCTTCTTTCCTTAGAGGGCCTTGATCCCCTATGATTCTCTTAAACTTCCATAGAACTTCTTGCTCCTTTTCTTTCTACTAGTTCTTTAGTAGGATGTCATTGTATGATGTCATCTTCTCATATTGGCCATGATTTAAAGAGATTCTAAAAAGCGTCTAAAATTATTGTCTCTTGACCATTATTTTTCATGTTCTTCTATCATTCCTGTGGCTTGTACACAGCATATTGTTCCTTCTTCATTCCCATCTGAAAAATTCTTCTCTTATTAGATTGTAATTGTCTCTAGATTGTTTTTGGGTTGGTGAAATCATATGGTTGATTGCCATTGCTTTTAGATTTCATGAAAATCTTGGAAGGTCCTCTCCATCAAGAAAGTCAGTTAGCGGCAGATTTGGTTGCATGCGATCGTCAGCTCGACTGACAGCTAAAATATATATTACCCTTTTGATATTGTCTGCAAGGATTTTGACGGTCATGTGGTGTCCAAAACTTACAAGAAATTTGACCAATTCACTAGAGAAACTTGCATCATCAGGCTTATAGAAGACAGGTTGAGACCAATAAAAATGCAGAATGAAGCTCATTTCTGCTATAACCACAAGGAAGACTGTGAGTGGGATGGCTCATCCCAATGATCTGCATGTGGTGCAGTAAGGATGAGGCATACATGCTGCAAGCATAACAGCCAACATAATGGTGGATATCCAGAACAATCCAAACTCTCCATACTTTTTGGTTTCGTCAATAGGGTTGTCCATTGTCCAATACATAATGCATAAAGGATGTTCAGTACATAGGTGCTGAGGATGGTGTTTAAATGCACACTGATAAGGCAGTTAGGTTCTCCAATCTCATCTATTATGTCTTAAAGTGTATTGAAATATTGTTTATCAATATTCATTCCATATGCGACAAGTAAATGCAAGGTTCATGCACTAAGTTATGCGACTGCTATTAAATGCAGATGTGTTGGAGTACACAATGTCACTCAATCGGTCTCTGTTTTATCTGGGCACATTGTTAGCAGGGAATGGTGACTTGCAAATGTGAGCATATTTAGTGGTATGATCCATGGTGTTATTGACAGCTTCACATGGTTAGAATAAGAAGAGTGGTTGAAATCCGATTTGGTTTTTATTGGATGTGGATACAGGTTTTGTAATAAGTCAAACATTGAGAGGTTTTAAGTCTAATCAGCTGGTGAATATGCTCCAGTATGGGATGTTAAGAAGTATTGTGAATCAGTCTTCTACTATGACCAAAATATTATGACCGACAATACTATGACTGACAATACAAAAGATGCCTACATATGATAGGGCAATACATAACATGAAAAGTAGGACTAATGATATACTAAGAGGGGCAGATCGATATGGAGTCTTGGAAGACTCTGATGAAGAATGTACAAACAACAAAGTACAAAATGTCTAATTTAATAATGAGAGGGAATAAAAACCTAGAAAATTAATCTTTATAAAAACAGTGAAACAACCATCGTGTGAACTTTCTAACACATTTGCAAACGTTGTGGTAAGAGAGCCACACGACAGTAAGAAATTTTTTATCAGTAACAAAAAAAACAAAGACAATGTCTGACGAGACAGATTATGAGGCACTTGAAAAAAGTGTGAAGTACATTCCTTGGAAAGGAAAGAAGGCAGAATGGTAAACGTGGCACAAGACTTTCTTGGTTCAGGCAATGATACGTGGATATCATGGCATACTGGTAGGATTGGAGGCAATTCCATCTGATGACATGGCAAAGAAGCTGGCAACGTTGACTGACATGACGTCAAATTTAAAAAAAACAATAAAACAAATACAACAACTACAAAAAATGAACACAAGAGCGTATGCAGACCTACTACAATGTTGTACTCAAGACATTGTATCTTTTGGAATTGTGGACATGGCAAAAGATAAGGATCTGATGAATGGCAATACGGCACTGGCATGGAAACGACTGTCCAAAAAGTTTGCTGGACGTAATAACGCCGAAAAAATGAAATTGATTAAGCAATTTAACGAGTCACGAATGAAAAAAATGAATACCCTGATGTGTGGATTACAAATTTGGAACGTCTGTGACAGAGAATTGCAGAATGTGGAAGACAATTGACGATAATGAGCTGATCATGCACATACTATATAATTTACCATCAGTATACGACAACATCAACGACCAATACATGAAAGATCTTGATGATGAAAAGGACATTGAACTGGAAGATTTGCGTGCAGATTTGCGATGTAAATATGATTGACTGTTGGATCAAGGCAATATTGAAAAACCTAATGATGACAATGATGATAAAGAAGAAAAAGCCTTATAGACAGGCTTCAAAAAACAGTTCAAGGGAAAATGTCATGTTTGTGGAAAAATTGGTCACAAAGGTGCAGATTGTTGGACTTTGGAAGCAAACAAGGATAAATGACCTCAAATCATTATCATAAAGAAAACATTATGACAAATAAAGGAAATGTCCTATGTTCTAATGGAAAGACAAAGAGAATTGTCATGAAAAATGTGAAGGTAGTGTCGGGACTTGTGAAAAATCTGTTTTCGTTGTCTACAGTAATTCGAAATGATGGATCTATTGACAGAGACAAGAAATAATGTAAAAATCCTGAAGATCAAGAAAGGAGAAATTGAATATGAGTTCGACCAGAAGGTATCGAAAAATGCAAACGGAGGTTATTTGATGGGAATGAAAATTGAACCTACCAAGAATGAAGAAACAGAAAAAATGAAAAATGAAGAAAAAACACAAAAATTGAAGAAAACAGAAAATGAAGAAAAAGGAAATCTTAGCTTATAAAAGGGTGCAAAAATCGACATAAATGATCTGCATGAAAAATTGGGTCATCCTGCAGAAGAAATGGTAAAATTAACAGGGAATTACATGAAGTTATCGATTCGAGGAAAAATGGACAATTGTGAAAATTGTGCTATTGGGAAAATGCAGCAGAAAAACCTCGAAAAAGGACCGAAAGAAAAATCGTCAAAACCAGGATTTCGTTTTTACATCGACATTGCATTATCAAAATTCACAAGTGTGGGAGGATCTAAATTTTGGTTTTTGGCAGTGGATGAAGCTACACATATGAAATTCAGTCTGTTCTTGAAACAGAAAAGTGATGTCAAGGAAAAGTTTATTCCGTTTTTGAAGGGATTACGAGATATGTATGGAAGACGTGTAGACCATATTAGATGCGACAATGCAGGAGAAAAATGAGCACTGGAAAGTGCATGTATTGACAAGGAATTAGGTATTGTGTTTGAATATACAGCACCTGGTACACCTCAACAAAACGGAGTCGTGAAAAGAGCTTTTGCGACAATGTTAGGAAAAACAAGGGCTATAATGAATGGTGCAGGATTTGATGGAAAAAAACGTCATCTATTCTGGACGGAAGCTGCTAATACAATCACCCATCTAGAAAATATTACGATTAGGAAGCGACATACACGGACTCCATATTATTTATTCTACAGTAAAGATGCACCATATACAAAGCATCTACAAGTATTTGGACAATTAGGTATTGTGAAAGTACTACAACCAACAAACAAATTGAGCAACAAAGGATTAAAGGCAATATTCGTGGGATATGCCGAAAAACATGCAGGAAATGTATATCGTTTCATGAATCCAAATACATACAGGATCATACTATCAAGAGATGTTAAATGGCTGTCCAAGAGATATGGTGAAGAAAAAAATGTAAAACCTTTGTTTGTTGTACCTAAAAAATGGGATGACATTAGCAATGACGATGAGGAAACAATTAAAGAGAGTGAAGATGAAGAAGAAATCATGACGTCGACACAAATTGGACCACCAATCGAGTCAAGACAAGAAATACGAAAACTGGACATAGGACAACAAATTATGCCAGGGCGTACAAGACAACAGACTCGTGATGCAACACAGTTAGTAGAAGAAAATCTTGATGACTTTTACCAAGACTGTGCATTGATGTCAGCTATAGTAACAGGGCAAAATAATGAGTCTAAGACATTTCAAGAAGCATGGTATCATGATGACCAAGAAAAACGCGAGAAATGGAGAACTGTCATACGTAAAGAATTCCGTGACATGATTAAGTGAGGAGTTTGGGTTAATGTTGATTGGAGTTCTATTCCGGAAGGGCGAAAATTGATTGGATCAAAATGGGTATTCAAAGAAAAACCTGATGGATGATTTCGAGCAAGATTAGTGTGTTTGGGCTATAGTCAAATACCTGGAGTTGATTTTAGTGATAATTATGCGCCAGTTGGAAATGACGTGACGTTCCGAGTGGTTATGGTTCTACGATTAATGTTTGGATTTCATGCAGTACTACTTGATGTAGAAATAGCCTTTTTATATGGAAAATTGGAAGAAGAGATAATCTGATCGTTGGAAGTAACAAAGCAATAGATCAAGTGACAGAAGAAATCAAGAATGAATTTAATGTTACTGTTAGTCCTGAAGCGACAGAATATCTTGGATGCGAAATTCA